>Ga0209378_1000385_pt1 | contig 33171 bp, 33 predicted proteins | sample GraSoiAngelo_156_FD_186170 | JGI IMG/M metagenome (GOLD analysis project Ga0209378, IMG submission 186170) | Grasslands soil microbial communities from the Angelo Coastal Reserve, California, USA - 14_1009_13_40cm (SPAdes) (version 2) | ecosystem: Environmental > Terrestrial > Soil > Grasslands ...
AACCGTCAGAAGCGAATCGCAAGTCCCGCAGAGACTCCCCAATCGGCCGCCCCGTCCGTCAATCCCCTCGTCACCGCGCCGGTCACCTTCAGCGCCTTCGTGAGCTTGTACTCCGCGCCGACGCGGAGCTCGACGGGGTCCGACTGGCCCGGCGAGATCGCCGTCGAGCCCTCGAGGAAGGCGAACACAGCCAACGGCGGGGTCACCGAGTAGGCGGCGCCGACGCTCCAGCCGAACGAGTTGCGGAAGTCCGTCCCGGGAGGATCGCCCACGAACGTATAGGACAGGCTGAGATATCCATACAGGCGCTCGATAAGGCGCTTGCTCAGGTCCACGCCAATCGTCTCGTCGAACTCGCCCGTGCCGAGACCGCGGTCACTATCGGCGGTCGGAAACTTGATCTTCACGTAGGGCGCGATCTCGGGGACGAAGTCCCGTTCCTCGAGGACGGTATAGGACACCTTCAAGAGCAGGTCGCCGACGCCGCTCTCGCTGGTGGAGCGCTCCGGCCGCGCGAACTTCCCGCTGCCGCCCTTCTTTCGCACCGCCACGCCGCCGGCGGTGACGACGACGTTCTCCGAAGACTGGTAGATCCACGGCAGCGTGAGGCTGATCCAAAGCTGATCGACGGGCCTCACGCCGAAGGTGACGGGCACGGAGACGATCGTGGTGTCCTTGTTTGTCCCGTAGTCGCCGACCGAGTAGTTGACGGAGGTCGACAACAACCACCGCGGATCGTCTTCGGCCAGCGCCGGCGTGACACCGGTGATGATCAGTACGAGACCGATCAATGCTCCGCGAGTGCTCATGCCGTCTCCCCCATTCGCCGATTGATGAACGGGTCGCTCACAGTGCTGAATCCAGAGTAGAGGGCGCCGGGCGCGAGACGCGAAGAAAAAGCAGCGCGGCGGAGGTCCGCCGCGCTGGGGTGTGGCATTCGCGTCAAATTCGCCCTGAAGCCCAGTGCCCGGTCAGCGGCTGGGTTTTTCCGGCTTGGCCGGCTTCTCCATCTTCTCCATCTTCTCCGGCTTCTCGGCCTTCGCGACCTTGTCCGCCTTGTCGGGCTTCCCCGCCACACGGTCGGTGGCCTTTTCCGCCCGTTTCACGTCGCTCACCACGTGCCCGAGCTTCACGCCCAGCTCATGGGCGATCACGCCCCACCCTTTGCCCTCCTGTCGGAGCGCGACGATGTGGTCGAGCGCCGCCTGCTGACTCAGAGTCTTGTCTTGCTTCATCAGCTCCTGAGAAAGCGCCAGTGCGATCGTCGCCTGACCGTAGCCGCCCATGCGACTGTGGAGATCGGTGACGACCGAGGGCTGGACCTTGAACTCCTTGGCGATCCGCTCGGTCACGCGGCGCTGCCCGTCGGGCGTGTTCGAGGCGCGCGTGGCGTCGGCGTCGAGCTGCTTGGCGTCCGCCTGGAGCTGTCGCTCGTGCTTCTGGTCCTTGACGTCTTCGGCCGCCACAGCGACCGGGAACGTCAAGGCGACTCCTGCCATCAGGAGACCTCCGACGAACCACCGCGACATGGTTTCCCGTCTCATCGCTTCCTCCAGTCAATCCTTCCCGCTCATGCGGGCACAGCTGGTGCCCGATTCCTCGTAGCAGGCTTCGTGCCGGAAACCGTGCAGCAAAAAGCCGTTCGCTGACGGACACATAGGGACGATCGGCGTGGAGCCTGGTGTCAGAATGGAGGCCGCCCGCGTGCTTCGTGACAGTGGAGCGCGGTCTTCTACGCGGGCCTACCGCGGTCGGACGCTCGGCTTACCAGCACGGGTTCGATTCCCCAGTCCGCGCAAAATGGGGCGCCGCCACACGCGACGCCCCACGCTTGCGTTCGCTCGATGACGCCTGTCCCGTGCTCGCGCTCACACCTTCAGCTGATCGCGGATCGGCAGGCGCCGGATTCGTTTTCCCGTCGCCGCGAAGATCGCGTTGCACAAGGCCGGCGGGATCGGCGGCACGCCGGGCTCGCCCACGCCGCCCATCGGCTTGCTGTAGTCGCCGGGGATGATGTGCACGCGAATCTCCCGCGGCGCCCCGGACATCCGGGTCACCTCGTAGGCATGGAAGTTGTCCTGTTCCACGCGGCCGCTCTTGAAGCTGATCTCACCGAGTGTCGCGGCGCCGACGCCCATCACGCAGGCGCCCTCCATCTGGGAGCGCACCCGGTCCGGGTTGACCGTTGCGCCGCAATCCACGGCGATGTCCACCCGCGGGATCGTCAGCTGGCCCTTGTCGTCAACCGCGGCCTCCACGACCGCCGCGATGTAGCTCACGAAGCTGTAGTGTCCCGCGATGCCCAGGCCGTGGCCCTTGGGCAGCTTCCTGCCCCATCCGGCCTGGCGCGCTGCCGTCTCGACGACGCGCCGCAGGCGGCCGGTGTCGACGGGGTACCGCTCGGGGGATTCGCCGTGGTTCCAGGTATCGCCCAGGGTCTCCGGGCTCACCTGGCGAGCCGGGCCGATCACCTCCAGCAGGAAGTCCTTCGGGTCCCGGCCGGCGGCCGCGGCCAGCTCGGCGACGAACGACTGGACCGCGAACGCATGGGGAATGTTCGAGACCGATCGGAACCAGCCGATGCGCGTGTGGGCGACCGCCTCGGGGTTCTCGATGCGAACGTTCGGAATCGCGAACGGCACGTTGATGACGCCCATGCCGAGCTCGAACGGCGCCTCGTTCTTCGCCGCGGGATTGAACGTGGAGATGATGGTCGGCGCCACGCTCCGGTGCAGCCAGGCCACCGGCTTGCCTTGCGCGTCGACGCCAGCCTCGAGGTGCTCGACCGACACCGTGTGGTAGTAGCTATTGTGCAGGTCGTCCTCGCGCGTCCAGGTCACCTTGACCGGCTTGCCGTCCACCGCTTTGGACAGGACGGCTGCCTCGATGGCGTAGTCGGGCTTCGACTTGCGTCCGAAGCCGCCGCCGAGCAGCGTGACGTGCACGGTCACGTCGTCCGCTGACATGCCGAGTCGCTTCGCCACCAGGTCACGGGTGGCCTGGGGAGACTGGAAACCGCCCCAGACCTCGCACTTGCCATTCGCGATCCGCACGGTCGCGGCCGGCGGCTCCATCGTGGCGTGCGCGAGATGCGGGACGTAGTACTCGGCGTCGAGGCGGCGCGCCGCCTTGGCCACGGCGGCATCGAAGTCTCCGTCGTTGCGCACGACCTTCCCGGGCTTGCGCGCGGATTCCTCGAGACTGGTCTTGAAGGCCGACGAGTCGTAGCTCGCATTCGGGCCATCGTCCCAGGTGATCTTCAGCGCCTTGCGGCCCTGCATCGCGGCCCAGGTGTTGCGCGCAAGGACCGCGACGCCACCGACCGGATTGAAGTGGGCAGGCGGCGGGCTGTCCTCGATCTGCACGACGCGCTGCACCCCCGGCACCTTGAGCGCCTCGGCAGGGTCGAAGCTCGCCACCTTGCCGCCGTAGACCGGGGGACGCGCCACGACCGCGTACAGCATTCCGTCCAGCCGGGTGTCGATGCCGTACTGCGCCTTGCCGGTCGCGATGTCGCGGCCGTCGACCAGCTTCAGCTGCCCCTTGCCGATGTAACGGAACTGCTTCGGATCCTTGAGGCGTAGCGTCTCCCGCGCCGGGACGGGCTGACCGGCCGCCGCCTTGGCGAGCGATCCGTACCCGGCGCGCCGCCCCGTCGGACGATGCACGACCTCGTGGTTCTTCGCCTCCACCTCGCTGACGGGCACTTTCCAGCGTTCAGCGGCCGCCGCTTCCAGCATGGTGCGCGCCGCCGCGCCGCAGTGGCGCATGGGCTCGAAGAAATGCCGCGTGCTTCGCGAGCCGTCGGTGTCCTGGTTGCCGAACTTTTTCTCGTCACCGGGCGCCTGCGCGACGCGCACGCGCTTCCAGTCCGCTTCGAGCTCGTCGGCCACGATCATCGGCATGCCGGTCCTGACGCCCTGTCCCATCTCGGAACGATGGCAGACGATCGTGACCGTGCCGTCCTCGGCGATGGACACGAACGCCAAGGGGCTGTCGACCCACCCGTTGGGCATCCCGTCGGCGCCGTACTTCTTGGCCTGGGCACGCGCGGCCGATGGATACCCCACCGCGAGCACGAGCCCGCCCAGTGCCGACATCCCCTGAAGGAACCGGCGCCGGCTCAGGTTGACCACGACCAGCGGTCGGTCCAACGACGCATCGCTCCCCGCACTCGAAATGCGATCGACTGGCGCGTTCATCGCGTCCCTCCCTGCTGAACCGCCGCCTGCTTGATGGCGGCGCGGATCCGCGTGTAGGTCCCACAGCGGCAGATGTTGCCGCTCATGGCCTCGTCGATCTCGACGTCGCTCGGCTTCGGCTTGCGCTTCAGCAGCGCGGCCGCGGACATGATCTGGCCGGCCTGACAGTAGCCGCACTGGGGCACGCCCGTGTCGACCCACGCCGCCTGCAACGCCTTGCCGACGGCGTCCGCGCCGACCGCCTCGATGGTGACGACCTTCTTGTTCGCCACCGCCGAGATCGGCGTGATGCACGAGCGCACGGCCTGCCCGTCGACGTGCACCGTACAGGCGCCACACAGCGCCATGCCGCAGCCGAACTTGGTCCCCGTGAGACCGAGCTCGTCGCGGAGTGTCCACAACAGCGGGGTCTCGCCGGGCAAGTCGACAGTCTGGCGCTTGCCGTTGATGTCGAGTGGGATCATCGCGATTCTCCTCTCATCCTCGAGACTTCAGGGCCAATGCGGTTCGTGGCCGACCACCCTCACTCTGGGCGCGCCGCACAATCGAATCACAAAACGAGCGCAACATAAAGACGGCTGATGGCGAGCCCTCCAACGTTCATCGGAGGGGCGCCGCTTGACATCACGTGTGGCTCGCCGCCAGAATCGCGGCCGGCGACGCTCCGATGTCCTCGCGATCCGGATGGCCACGCCGCGCAGTGCTACGAGCCGCTCTCGGCGCCGGCGCCTTCCTCTGCGCGCCTCGCCGCGCCGGCGCCCAGGCCGGTGACCTCCGAACGCAGCGTCCCCAGGCCGGAGATCGCTTCGTGTTCGCCGGCGGCGAGCGAATCGGACAGGTCATCACCCCCGGTGATCTGCTGGCGGGCAAGCCTCCGGTCATGGTCTATCCCATCGACCCCAGCAGCCGTGTCGTCCGCGACGGCTCGCGCCTGAACCAGATCCTGCTCGTCCGCCTTCCCCCCGACGAGCTCGACGAGGATACGCGCGCCCGGTCCGCCGACGGCGTCGTGGCGTATTCGGGTGTCTGCACGCACGCCGGCTGTGACGTGACGCTGTGGCAAGCCGAGACGCGACGATTCCGATGCCCATGCCATGACTCGGAGTTCGATCCGCGGGAGAGGGGCCGCGTCGTCGGCGGCCCCGCGCCGCGCCGGCTCCCGCGGCTGCCGGTCAAGGTCGTCGATGGCGTGATCGTCGCCGACGGGAGCTTCATGAGCCGGCCCGGCTTCCAGCCGGGCTGAACGGGGGCGGCGCCGCTTCACCCTTCACCACAAGTCGGAGGAGAACGACGATGACAACCGCGAGAGCACTCGTCGGAATCGGAAGTCTTCTGGTCGCGACGACGGTGCCAGCAACGCTGCTGGGCGGGTGCACGACACAAGGCATGGGGACGAGCACCGTCGGCATGGCGCAACCTGCGCCGCGCGCGCGCACCACCACCGGCACCGCCAGCTACACACCGGTGACCGATCAGCGGCTCGTGAGTCCCGAGGCCGAGAACTGGCTGATGTACCGGCGAACCTATGACGGCTGGGGCTACAGCCCGCTCGAGCAGATCAACACCGGCAACGTGAAGGACCTCGTGCCGGTCTGGAGCTTCTCGACGGGCGTGGCCGAAGGCCACCAGGCGCCACCCATCGTGAACAACGGCATCATGTTCGTGAGCACGCCGCAGAACCAGGTGCTCGCCCTCGACGCCAAGACCGGCGAGCTCCTGTGGCGGTACAAGCGCGAGCTGCCCGACGATCTCTTTCAGCTGCACCCGACCAACCGCGGGGTCGGCCTCTACGAGGACAAGGTCTATCTCGCCACGCTCGACGCCCACGTCGTCGCGCTGGACGCCAAGACCGGCAAATTGCTCTGGGACAGGACGGTGGAGGACTACAAGAAGGGTTATTACATGACGCTGGCGCCCCTGGTGGCCAAGGGGAAAGTCATGGTCGGCGTCTCGGGCGGTGAGCTCGGGATCCGCGGTTTCGTCCAGGCGCTGGATGCCCGCACGGGCGCGCCGGCCTGGAAGACGTTCACGATACCGGCGCCGGGCGAGCCGGGCTCCCAGACCTGGAAGGGCGACTCGTGGAAGACGGGTGGCGCGTCCGTCTGGATCACGGGCAGCTTCGATCCCCAGCTCAATCTCACGTACTGGGGCACCGGCAACGGGGCGCAGTGGATGGGCGATCAACGCCCCGGCGACAATCTCTACTCGACCTCGGTGATCGCGCTGGACGCCGACACGGGCAAGCTGCGCGCGTTTCACCAGTACCACTGGAACGACTCGTGGGACTGGGACGAGGTGTCGGCTCCGATCTTGATGGACGTCCAGCGCGGCGGACGGACGATCAAGAGCCTGGTACACCCGGGCCGCAACGGATACCTGTGGGTGCTGGAGCGGAAGGCCGACGGCATCGGCTTCGTCGACGCCAAGCCCTACGTCAAGCAGACGGTGTTCACGAAGCTCGACCCGCGAACGGGCCGCCCCGAGTACGACGAGACGAAGAAGCCGGTCACGGGTAAGAAGATCCCCTTCTGTCCGTCGCTGTGGGGCGGCAAGGACTGGCCGCCGGCCGCCTACAATCCGAAGACCGGATATCTGTACATCCCGACCAACGAGAACCTCTGCGGCACGCTCCTGGGCACGGCGAAACCCTACGAGGAGGGCAAGCTCTGGCTGGGCACCGAGATCAAGGACATCGGGATGGTCGTCGCGGACGGCTCGAAGCACATCGGCGAGATCCAGGCCTGGGACATGAACACCGGTCAGAAAGTGTGGATGCGTACGTTCGAGTCACACAACTGGGGTCCAATCTTGACCACGGGGGGCGGGCTCGTCTTCGCCGGCGGAACCAACGACCGGTACTTTCGTGCCTTCGACGCGAAAACCGGCGAGCCCCTGTGGCAGTGGCGCACGAACTCCGGCATCACCGGCGTCCCCAGCTCCTTCGCCGTCGACGGCGTGCAGTACGTCGCGGTCCAATCCGGCTGGGGCGTGGATGCGCAGCGGATGCAGGGCGCCCTCGACGATATTCGCGGCGCGAAGACGGACGTGCCTCAGGGCGGCGTGATCTGGGTGTTCGCCGTGAAGCGGTAACGGCCAGGCTCGGCCCGAACGGGCACTCCGGCTGTTACCGGGTGCCAGTTGGTGGGGCAGGGCGGGACTGAACATCCTGGTGTCGGCGGTTCAATCCCGTGCCTGCCCACCAATCTTGCCTACACGACGCGCATCGACTCCCGCAGCTCGCGCGTGAAGATCTCCTTCGGGATCATCGCGTGGACGCCCTGGTTGACGTCGACGACCTGGGTGATACGAAAGTGCACCGCCATGCTGGCCAGCCCGTAGGCGTCGTGACGGTTCAGGCCCGCGCGGCCGCTCAAGAAGTCGATGGTGTTCCGTAGCGCGATGCGGAACGCTTCGGTAAGATCGCGGTGCATTCCCATCGCGATCCAGTGCGTGTCGTTCTCCGCGAACGGCCACTGCCATCCTGCCCGCTCATGACGCTGGACCTGCACACGGACCTCACGCATGCCGGTCTCGAGCGCGGTGAGGTTGACCTCGCCGTCGCCCTGCAGCGCGTGGGAATCGCCCGTGAAGATTTTCGCGCCCGGCCGCCAGACGGGGATGTAGAGGATCGTCCCCTCCTGAAGCTCGCGCAGGTCCATGTTGCCGGCGTGCTGGCCGGGCGGGACGGAGCTCACGACGCCCGGGCCGATGCGGCCCACGACCTCGCGGTCTTCGGGAGCCGCCACGCCGAACGTGCCCTGGAACGGTCCCAGGGGCAGCGTGATCGATGGGGAGAACTTCGCGACCTTCCGCGGCACGTCGATGTCGATGAATCGGATGCTGCCCTCGGGGAACTCGTCGGGTAGCGCGCCGGTCTTGAGGTCGCCGGGGTTGTTGAGGTTGGCACCCCAGTCGAAGGGCGTGAGCGTGAGAAAGCGCACGCTCAGCATGTCGCCCGGCTGGGCACCCTTGACCCCGACCGGCCCGACGATGGAGTGCGGGCCTCGGCCCGGGTTTTCACGGCGGAACTGCGCCAGCTGTTGAATCGTGACGCCCCGCTGGAAGCGGTTCAGGAAATGCGTCCACGTGTTCGGATACACCACGGTGTCGCCGGAATCGATCTGGAGAATATCCGGTCGTGTCGCGTCGAACGCGCCCAGCCGCACGGTTTCCGGAGTGGACTCCACGACGTGGGTCCGTCCACCCGGGGCGGCGGTGGCGCCGCGGCGGAGGGTCGCGCATGCGGCGAGGAGGCTGCTCGGCGCCACCGTCGCCAGCAAGCCAAGGACGCCGCTGACACCGACGAGCCGCCGGCGGGACACGCGGTACGTCGCCAGATGGGGCTCGAGGGCGTCCTGGTTCAACTCGTCCATGTGCTGCAGGCGGTCACGGGTCGGCGGTGTGAGCGCCGCCTCGACCACATCGGGCTCGACCATGTATTGCCGCCCGCCGTCGTCACCGCAGCCGAGCAATCCACCGCACGGTCGACCGCGCTGTTCGTCCCCGTTTTCCATGACCGTTCTCCGAGGCGTCCGAGCATTTTCTGCCGCGTGTGGCCCGGCGCCGTTCGCCGGCACTCATGCGACGGCATTAAGGCACTTCGACGCTCAAGTCAAGCGGGCCCGCCGGTGCTACGCTCCTCGCGATGGCGGCGCGCTATCGCATCCTCTCGCTCGACGGCGGAGGCACCTGGGCGCTGATCCAGGCCCGCGCCCTTCGCCAGATCTACGGCGACCTCCGGGGGCGGGACGTGCTCGCGCAGTTCGACCTCGTCGCGGCGAACTCCGGCGGCGCCATCGTCGCCGCCGCGCTGGCGTGCGACTTCACGCTCTCGGAGATCGATGCGCTGTTCGGCGACGAGTCGGCGCGGGACGAGATCTTCGTGACGCTGGCGCCCTGGGAGCGGATTCCCAGCGCGCTGCTCGATCTCGGCCCGAAATATCGGGCGTCGGCGAAGCTGGACGGCTTGAAGGACCGTCTCGCGCCGACGGGCGACACGCCGCTCGACCGGCTCGCGCAGGCGATCCAGCGACCCGGCGGACCGAAGCCGCCGGACTACCTCATCGTTGCCTTCGACTTCGACACGCTGCGCGCCGTTTTCTTTCGCTCCAACGTCGAGAGCAACGCGCGCAGCGGGCCGGTCGGCCCCTCGCCGACCCTGGCGGAGGCGGTGCACGCGTCGTCGAACGCCCCCGTCAACTACTTCGACGCGCCGGCGACCTTCGACACGCCGGCGTACCTCGGCCGGCGGTTCTGGGATGGGGCCCTGGCCGGCATGAACAACCCGCTCCTCGCGGCCGTCGTCGAGGCGCGCGCGAACGACGTGCGCGCCGAGGACATCATCGCGCTGAGCATCGGCACCGGCAGCGTCATCCTCCCGCCGGAGGCCGACGACGTGCGGCCTCCGCTCGCGGCACCGCGCGGGGCGTCCGGCACAGTGCACGACCTCAAGGCCGTCGCCGGCGCCATCCTCGACGACCCACCCGACGCGGCGACGTTCATCGCGCACACGCTGCTCGGCCAGCCCCTGGGTCGCGACCCGGAGCATCCGGTGACCGGCGGCGCGCTCGTGCGCGTGAGCCCGCTGGTGCAGCCCGTGCGCGGTGCCGACGGGGGCTGGACCCTGCCGCGGGGACTCCGCGAGGACGAGTTCGCACGGCTGACGGAGCTGGAGCTGGATGCCATCGACCCCGGCGACATTGCGCTGCTCCAACGCTTCTGCGACGCCTGGCTCGCCGGACACGTGCCGAACCAGCCGATCCGGGCCAACCGCCAACTCCAGTGCGAGATCGGCTTCGCGTCGTTCCCGCTCGCGGCCGAGCACTGGAAGAAGCTCGCGGGCCTGTGACGTCATGGTGAAACTCACCACGCGACCGGCAACCAGGGAGGACGCGGCGGCCATCGCCGCCATCTACAACGAGGGCATCGCCGACCGCGTGGCGACGTTCGAGACGGAGCCGAGAACCGCGGAGCAGATCGCGGGGCAGCTGACCGACAAGGGCGAGCGCTACCCGACGGTCGTGGTCGAGCGCGACGGGCGCGTGATCGCGTGGGCGTCCGCGGGCGCGTACCGGACCCGGCCCGCGTACGCGGGGGTCGCCGAGCACTCGGTCTACGTGGCCCGCGCCGCGCGCGGCACCGGGGCCGGGCGGGCGGCGCTGAACGCGCTCTGCGACGTCTACGCCGCGCGCGGGTTCTGGAAGCTGGTCTCGCGCATCTTTCCCGAGAACGCCGCGAGCCTCGGGCTGCACGAGGCCTGCGGATTCCGCGTCGTCGGCGTCTACGAGCGGCACGGCAAGCTCGCCGGCGAATGGCGCGATTGCGTGATCGTCGAGAAGCTGCTGGACCGATGACGCGGCTCGCTCTCCTTCTCGTGTCGGTGGCGGCGTTGGCCGCGCCGGCGCTGGGCGCCGCGCAAGAGACCACGAAGGACGCGCAGGAGGCCGAGCCCGAGTCGCCCGCGCGCGCCGGTCTCGAGCGGCGCCAGACGCTGCCGCCTCCCGGGCCGATCCCACCGGCCTTCTCCGTCAACGGCGCGCTGCGCGGCGGCGTGCAGTGGATCGTGAACCCCGCGCGGGCGAAGGACGACGTCTTCGGCTTCGGGGCGTTCGACCTCGTCTTGACCGGGCGCCCGACGCCCAACGTGACGCTGCTCGCGGACGTCGAGGCCATCGTCGGGCCCGGGCCCGACGCGGCGCTCGGCAGCCTCTCGCGTGTGAATCAGGACGCCGAGCGGCTCGCCGGCGGCGACACGAGGGTCTTCCTGCGCGAGGCGTGGATCCGGCTGCAGTCCGCCGACGCGTCCATCCGGTTCAACGTCGGCAAGCTCGACGTCCAGCACTATTTCGACCGCAACTTCTTCGCGGAGGACGAGACGCGGCAGTTCCTGAGCGCCGCGCTGTCCGGCAACCCGATGCTCGCGCAACCGCCGAACGGTCCGGGGACGTCGCTGCGGATCAGTCAGGACGACTGGCGCTATGCGTTTGGCGTCCACGCGCCGGGCGACGTCGACGACGACCTCTCCGGGCTGCCGTACGTCATCGCCGAGCTGGGCCGTCGTCGCATCTTTTCGTTCGCCGGGCACTACCGCTGGTGGGCGCGCGTCGGCTCTGTCCCCGAGCGCCGCGACGACGTCACCTGGGGCACGGGCATCAGCGTCGATCAGCTCGTCGCCGCCGGCACCGGCGTGTTCGTGCGCGCGGGGCTCGCCCGGCGCGAGGGCGAGTCGCTGACATCACACGCGTGGTCGGCGGGCGTGCAGCACACGCCCTCGTGGCTCGGCCGCGCGAAGGACCTGATGGGCGCCGGCTACTCGTTCGTGCGCCAGCCCGAGGGGCGCGAGCACGTGGCCGAGGTCTACTACAACGTCTCGCTGGCGGACTGCTGCGCGGTCATCGCGAACGTGGAGTGGATCGTCTCCGGCCCGAACCAGGTCAGCGGCCGCCGCAATCGCGACGTGGTCGTCCCCGGCCTCCGCGCGCTGATCCTGTTCTAGAGGAGGTTCAGGAGCCGCGGCAGCACGAGCGTGATCCACGGCACCAGGATCACGATGATGAGCCCGAGCGAGAGCACGAACACGAACGGCAGCATCGCGCGCGTCGCCCGGTCGACCGAGAGCTCCGCGATGCCGCAGGCGATGAAGAGGCCCACGCCGATCGGCGGCAGGAACAGACCGATGCCCACCGCGGCCACGATCACGATCGCGTAGTGGATCGGATGGATGCCGAGCCCCGCGGCCACCGGCAAGAGGCTCGGCAGCAGGATGACCACGGCCGGCAACCCTTCGATGACGGCGCCGAAGAACACGAAGACGGCGGCGGTGGCGAACAGGAAGACGAGGCTGCTGCCCGGCACCAGCGTCATCAGCGTGATCAGCGTCGCCGGCAGCTGCTGGACGGTGAGGAACCACGAGACCACGCCGGCCGCGCCCAGCAGCAGCCCGACGGCCCCGGTGACCACCGCCGACGAGATGACGATGTCGGGCAGGTCCTTCCACTTGATCTCGCGGTAGACGAAGACGCCCACGACGGCGGCGTAGAGCACCGCGATGACCGACGCCTCGGTGGGCGTCATGATGCCGCCGAGGATGCCGCCGAAGATGATGACGGGCATGCCGAGCGGGATGAGCGCATCCCAGAACGCCCACGCCAGCTCGCCCGCGCTCGGCCGCGTCTCGGCGGCGATGCCCGCGCGTCCCGCGAGCCGCCAGATGTAGACCATCAGCACGAGGGCCATGACGACCGCGGGCAGGAAGCCGGCGGTGAACAGCGCGGCCACCGAGAGGCTCGCCACCGAGCCGATCACGATCATGAGGATGCACGGCGGCACCAGGATGCCCATGGCGGAGGCGGACGAGACGATGGCGACGGCCAGCTCCGGGCTGTAGCCGGCGCGCACCATGCCCGGGATCGTCGTGGCGGCCACCGCCGACACGTCGGCGACGGTCGAGCCCGAGATCCCGGAGAAGATGTACTCGGCGGCGACGACGGCCATGCCGAGGCCGCCGCGGATCCAGCCCACCAGGGCGACGGCGAGCCGCACGAGCCGGCGCGCGATGCCGCCCGTCTCCATGAGGGCGCCCGCCAGGATGAAGAGCGGCAGCGAGAGCAGCACGAACGAATCGATCTGGTGGAGGATCGTCTGCACGGTGACGGCGAGCGGGGCGGGGGCCGCCAGGAGCGCGCCGGCGTAGCCCGCCATGCCGACCGTCATCGCCACCGGCACGCCGAGGGCGAGGAGCGCCAGAAAGACCAGGGTGACGAGGGTCATGGGCGGCGAACGAGGCGCCAGAGCTGCGGGAGCGAGTAGAGGATCATGAGGGCGCCGCCGACGGGCAAGGCGCCGTAGAACCACAGCATCGAGATCTCGAGCGCGTCGGTAACCTGGCGGCGGGCGATCGGAGCGATGGCGAGGCCGCCGGTCACCAGCACGCCGCCGAAGGCCATGACGATCAGCGTGACGAGGACGTCCACGGCGCGCCGCGGGCGTGCCCCGACGCGGTCGATGAGCAGGTGTAGCCGGAAGTGCGTGCCGCGGCGCACGGCCACCGCGGCGCCGAGAAAGACCGTCCAGACGAAGCAGAGCCGGGCGACCTCGTCGTACCACTGGAAGGTCGCCTGGAGCACGTAGCGGCTGAAGACGCCCAGGAATACGTCGACCACCAGCGCCACCATCAGCGCCAGGCAGGCGAGATCGACGATCACGCTACTTCGCCGCGCGCGCTTCCGCGATCACCCGATCGAAGAGCTCCTTGCCGACCTTGCCCTCGAGGAACTTCCAGACCGGCTGCGCCCGTTCCTGGAACGGGCGCAGGTCCTTCACGTCGTTGACCTGCATCCCCCGGGCCTTCATCTGCGCGAGCCCGTCGGCCTCGGCCTTCACCTCGTCCTGTCGGTGCTGGACGCAGGCGACGGCCATCGTCTCGTCGACGACCTTCTTGAGATCGGCCGGGAGCGCGTCGTACTTCGGCTTGGCCATCACCCACACCGCGGCCGGGTACGAGTGGAGCGTCCGCGAGTAATACTTCGTGATCTCGTGGAACTTGTCGGACACGGCCGTGGTCACGGGCAACTCGAGCCCGTCGACGGTGCCCTGCTTGACGGCCAGGTACACCTCGCCCCAGATCATCGGCACCGGGTTCGCGCCGAAGGCCTTGAAGACCTCGACCAGCGTGGGAATCGGCGGCACGCGGATGGTCTGCCCCTTGAGGTCGTCGGGGGCCTGGATGGCGCGCTTGTTCGAGAGCACGCCGCGGAAGCCCCAGCCGCCGCCGTAACAGAAGGGCTTCGCGCCGAGCGGCTCGAGGCGATTCATGAGCTCCTTGCCCAGCGCCCCGTCCATCACCTTCCACACGTGCTCGCGGCCGGTGTAGAGGAACGGCACGTCGGTGGCGAGCAGCTTGGGGTCCCACTTGCCGCCGATCGAGGGCAGCGACACCGCCGCCACGTCGACGGTGCCGAGCTGCATGCCTTCCAGCTGCACGATCTCGTTCTTCGCGAGCTGCCCGGCGGGATAGACCTCGACCTTGATCCGGCCGCCGCTCCTGGCCTCGGCCACCTCCTTGAACTTGATCGCGGAGGTCGTGAACGGGTTGTCGTTGCCGACGATGGTGGCGAGCTTGAGCGTCACCGTCTGGGCGAGGGCGGGCGACGCGACGCCGAGCACGAGCGGCAGCGCGAGGAGGAAGCGCATCATGGCGGGCCTCCAGCAGGTCGAGAGGCGACCGGATTTGCGGCCGGTTCTATCCCAGCGGCGACGGCCATGCAAGCGCTTCGTACTTCGACGACCTATCGGTATACTTCGCGCGGACACGGAGGCCCTTCGAGCCCATGCCGAGCGGGCGGCTGCTGGTGGTGGACGACGAGGTCGAGATCACCGCGCTGGTCGAGGAGCACTTCACGTCGCTGGGCTACCACGTGGACGTCGCCCACCACGGCGCCGCCGCGCTGATCCTGGCCGCCGCGCGGCGCCCTGACGCCGTCCTGCTCGACATCGACATGCCCGAGGTGTCGGGCGAAGAAGTGCTGGACCGCCTGCACGCGCTCGACCGCAGCGTCCCGATCGTCATGCTCACCGGCAACGCCGACGCGGACCTCGCCCGGCGTTTCTTACGGAAGGGCGCCTTCGACTACGTCGCCAAGCCGTTCCAGCTCGACGTCCTCGAGCGCGTGGTGGCCACCGCCGTCGCCGTCGGCCGCCGGTAGGGCACGCCGGGATACTTAATTGACTTAACTGTTTAGCGCATGCACCATCGTGCTCGTGGCCTCGAGGCGACACGGGACACGGCGTGGGCACTGGACGGCGCAGGCCGAGCAGCTGCTCGACCTCCTCAACGCGCTCGGGAGCACGATCTTCCGGCAGTTCCTCTGGCAGCGCGCGGCCGAGCTGGACCTCACCTACGCGCAGGGCCAGGTTCTCTTCCACGTGGCCGCCCATCCCGGCTGCCGTATGGGCGACGTGGGCAAGGCCTTCGGCGTCACGCTGCCGGCGGTCACCCACCTCGTCGACCGCCTGGAGCAGAAGGGCTTCGTCACGCGCGCCGGCGACCCGGGCGATCGCCGCGCCTACGTGCTCGAGGTGACGCGCCCGGGCGGCGCCCTCGTGGACGAGCTCCACGCGATGCGGCTGCGCGGCCTCGAGTCGGTGCTGGCGCGGATGTCCGCGGACAACCGCACGCGCGTCGTGCGCGGGCTCGAGGCGCTCGTCGAGGCGTCGCTGGAGGTCGCGGAGCGATGAGGCGCGCGCTCGCCCTCGGCGCCGTGCTCGCCTCCTTATATACGACGGCCGGGTGCAGCGACCGCGCGTCGGGCACCCAGCGCGCGGCGGCGCCGCCCGCCGTCCCCATCCTCGCCGCCGAGGCCGTGCGCAAGGACGTCCCGCTCGACGTCGGTGTCATCGGCACCGTGCAGGCGCTCACCACGGTGGGCGTCAAGGCGCAGGTGGCCGGGCAGGTGGTGCAGGTGCACTTCAAGGAGGGGCAGGACGTGAAGGCGGGCCAGCTGCTCTTCACGATCGATCCGCGGCCCTTCGAGGCGACGGTGGCGCAGGCCGAGGCCAACGTCGGCCGCGACACGGCGCAGCTGCGCCAAGCGGAGGCCGCGCAGGCCCAGCGCCAGGCGGAGGTGCAGCAGGCGCTGGCGAACCTCGAGCGCGACCAGGCCCAGCTCGAGAACGCGCGCGTGCAGGAGCGCCGCTACAAGACGCTGGTGGAGAAGGAGCTGGTGGCGCGCGAGCTCTACGATCAGTTCCGCACCAACCTCTCGGCCCTGGGGGCCACCGTGAACGCCGACCGCGCCGCCATCGAGAACGCGCGCGCGGCCGCGCTGGCGGCGCAGGCCGGCGTGGACAACGCCCGCGCCGTGATCCGCGCCGACGAGGCGATGGTGCAGACGGCGAGGCTGAACCTCGGCTACACCACCATCCGGGCGCCGATGGAGGGCCGCACCGGCAACCTCATGCTGCAGGCGGGCAACGTCGTGAAGGGCAACGACGACAACCCGATGGTGGTCATCGCGCAGGTGCACCCGATCTACGTGTCGTTCGCGGTGCCGCAGCAGTACCTCGCCGCCATCAAGCAGCACCAGGCGGCGGGCCCGCTCACCGTGCGCGCGATCCCGACGGGCGCGCCGAAGCCCACCACGGGCCGGCTCACGTTCGTGAACAACACCGTGGACCCGTCCACGGCCACCATCCAGCTCAAAGGCACGTTCGACAACGCGGAGAACACGCTGTGGCCTGGACAGTACGTGGAGGTCGTGCTGACGCTCACCACCGAGACGGCGGTGGTGGTGCCGTCCCAGGCCATTCAGCCCGGCCAGCAGGGGCCGTACGTGTTCGTGGTGAAGCCGGACCTCACCGTGCAGCCGCGGCCGGTCGAGCTGGGCCGTCGCCTCGCCACGGAGACGATTGTCACCCGCGGCGTGGCCCCGGGCGAGCGCGTCGTCACCGACGGCCAGCTGCGCCTCGTGCCCGGCTCGCGCGTGGAGATCAAGCCGCCCAAGGCGTCGTGAGCCCGTCGTGAACACCGAGCTCTTCATCCGCCGTCCCGTCCTCACCACGCTCCTGATGGCGGCCGTCCTCATCTTCGGCGTGATGGCCTACCAGAAACTGCCGGTCAACGACCTGCCCAACGTCGACTTCCCCACGATCCAGGTCATCGCCAACCTGCCGGGGGCGAGTCCGGAGACGATGGCCTCCGCGGTGGCCACGCCGCTCGAGCGGCAGTTCACCACGATCGCCGGCATCGACTCGATGACGTCCACGAGCGCCCTCGGCGTGACGCAGATCACCATCCAGTTCACGCTCGACCGCAACATCGACGCGGCGGGGCAGGACGTGCAGGCCGCCATCACCAAGGCCTCGCCGCTCCTGCCGCCGGGCATGCCGACGCCGCCGTTCTACCAGAAGGTCAACCCGGCCGACCAGCCCGTCCTCTACATGGCGCTGAGCTCGCCCACGCAACCGCTCTACACGGTGGACGAGTATGCGCAGACGTTCCTCGCCCAGCGCATCTCCACGGTCAGCGGCGTCGCGCAGGTGACGATCTTCGGCTCGCAGAAGTACGCGGTGCGCGTGCAGGTGGACCCGCGCGCGCTGGCCGCGCGCGGCATCGGCCTCGACGAGGTGGAGGCGGCCATCTCGCGCGCCAACGTCAACAAGCCGACCGGCACGTTGTGGGGCGCGAGCCAGGCGTACAACGTGCAGGCCACCGGCCAGCTCATGGACGCCGCGGCGTACCGGCCGATGATCGTGGCCTACCGCAACGGCTTCCCGGTGCGCCTCGAGGAGCTGGGCCGCGTCGTGGACGGTGTGCAGACCGACAAGGTCGCCGGCTGGTTCAACGGCGAGCGCGCCGTGGTGCTGGCCGTCCAGCGCCAGCCGGGGACGAACACGATCGAGGTCGTCGACGCCATCCGCAAGCTGCTCCCGGTGTTCCGCCAGCAGCTGCCTGCCTCCGTCAACCTGAACGTGGTCTACGACCGCTCGGTGGCCATCCGGGAGTCGGTGCACGACGTGCAATTCACGCTGCTGCTCACCATCGCCCTCGTCGTGATGGTGATCTTCCTCTTCCTGCGCAACCTCTCGGCCACGATCATCCCGAGCCTCGCGGTGCCCCTGTCCATCGTCGGGACCTTCGCCATCATGTTCGCGCTCGGCTACACCATCGACATCATCTCGCTCATGGCCCTCACGCTCTGCGTCGGCTTCGTGGTCGACGACGCCGTGGTCATGCTGGAGAACATCGTCCGCCACATGGAGCACGGCGAGGACCGCATGACGGCCGCCCTCAAGGGCGCGCGGGAGATCGGCTTCACGATCCTGTCCATGACGCTGTCGCTGGCGGCCGTCTTCATTCCCGTGCTCTTCATGGGCGGCGTGGTGGGCCGGCTGCTGCACGAGTTCGCGATCGTGATCGGCGCCGCCGTGCTCGTCTCGGGCGTCGTCTCGCTGACCCTCACGCCGATGCTGTGCAGCCGCTTCCTGAAGCCGCCGGGCGAGAACCGCAACCGCCTGTACCAGGCGTCGGAGCGCTTCTTCGAGAGGATGCTGCACACGTACGACGTCTCGCTCCGGTGGGTGCTGGGCCACGGACGGCTGACCATGGTCGCGCTGCTCCTCACGTTCGTCTTCACCGCCTATTTCTTCGTGAAGCTCCCCAAGGGATTCATCCCGAGCGAGGACAACGGCTCGATCTTCGCGTTCACGGAGACGGCCCAGGACATCTCGTTCGACGCGATGGTGGAGCACCAGCGGGCGGTGGCGGACGTGATCCGGCAGGATCCCTCGGTCGTGCAGCTCATGTCGTTCATCGGCGCCAGCGGCTCGAGCGTCGTGCTGAACAACGGCCGGGTCTTCGCGCTGCTCAAGCCGCGCCACCAGCGGCCGCACGCCGAGAAGGTCATCGAGGGGCTGCGGCCCAAGCTCGGCGCGGTGCCGGGCATCCGCGTGTACCCGCAGATCCTGCCGACCATTCGCATCGGCGGCCAGCTCACGAAGGCGGTGTACCAGTACACGCTACAGGACACGGACACGGCGGAGCTCTACTACTGGGCGCCGATCCTCTACGACCGGCTGCGCGGGCTGCCCGGGCTGCAGGACGTCAACACGGATCTGCAGATCACGAGCCCGCAGGTGACCGTGGAGATCGACCGCAACAAGGCGGCCTCGCTCGACGTCAGCGCCGACCAGATCGAGAGCGCGCTGGGCGCCGCCTACGGCGCCAAGCAGGTCTCGACGATCTACACGCCGGCGAACCAGTACTGGGTGATCCTCGAGGTCGATCCGCAGTTCCAGCGCGATCCGACCGCGCTCGGCCTGCTCTACGTCCGCTCGACCAAGGGCACGCTGGTGCCCCTGGCGTCGGTGGCCACGGTGACGCCCGGCGTGGGCCCGCTCACGGTGACCCACCTCGGTCAGCTGCCCGCGGTCACGATCTCCTTCAACACGAAGCCCGACGTCTCGCTGTCCGATGCCGTCGCCCAGGTCGAGCGCGTGCAGCGCGAGCTGCGCGTGCCGGCCACCGTCAACGGCACCTTCCAGGGCACCGCGCAGGCGTTCCAGGCCTCGCTGCAGGGGCAGGGGATGCTGCTGCTGATCACGATCCTCGTGATCTACCTCGTGCTGGGCGTGCTGTACGAGAGCTTCGTCCACCCGCTGACGATCCTCTCGGGGCTGCCGTCGGCGGGCGCGGGGGCGTTGCTGACCCTCTGGCTCTTCGGCATGGAGCTGAACGTCTACGGCTTCGTCGGCATGATCATGCTGATCGGCATCGTGAAGAAGAACGCGATCATGATGATCGACTTCGCGATCGAGGCCGAGCGCGGCGGCATGGCGCCGCGGGAGGCGATCTACCAGGGCTGCCTGCTGCGCTTCCGGCCGATCATGATGACGACGATGGCCGCGCTGCTCGGCACGCTCCCGATCGCGCTCGGCATCGGCGCCGGCGCCGATGCGCGGCGCCCGCTGGGGTTGGCCGTGGTGGGCGGGCTGATGGTCTCCCAGCTCCTCACGCTCTACATCACGCCGGTCCTCTACCTCTATATGGAGTCGGCACAGAAGTACCTGGCCAGCCACCCGATCTCGCGCGTGTTCTTCTGGCGCCGACCGGCGCCACAGCCGTCCTGAGCGGTTACTTCGGGACGGTGACGCTGTAGCCGCGCTCGCGCATGCAGCGATCCACCGCGTCCCGGTCGACGGCGAGGGGGGCCGCGGCGCGCGCGCCCGCCGTGTCGAGTGCAGCCTGCACGCACTGCGCCTCGTCCTTTTTCTGCTGCTCGTCGGTGACGCCGGGCTTCTCGTAGACGGTCTTGCCCCGCGGCGTCACGCAGCCGCCGAGGAGCGCCGCCACCAGCACCGCCGCCAGCAGGATTCGCACGTGCCTCAGCGGGCGACCGGATGGAGCTCGTATCATCACCGTGCAGCGTTTTGCACCACCCGCGCGATCCTGGCGAAGTTCGACGCCTCGTAGCTGAAATCGAACGACCAGCGATAGCGCACGCCGGGGCCGTCGTCGGGCATCGCGATGCCCGCCCGGGGCGGCTCGGCGTGCAGCTTCACGCCCTCGCGCGTCTCGAGCGAGAAGCCGGCCCACCAGTGGTCGGGACCGTTCCTCCGGGTCGTGTACGTCACGCATTCGAAATGGGCGCGGCCCCGTGACTCGAGCGTCAGCGTACCGTATTCGAGGTGGAGGTCGCCGATGGTCCAATCCGACCAGGTCCAGCATTTGAAGCCGCGCCGGCCGCCGACTGACGGGAAGATTGCCATGGTGCCTCTCCTGCTGCGTGGGATTGACTTTGCAGCGTCTCGCACTATATCTTATATAAAACATGTAAGTTATATAAAGTGAAGGTGCCGAGTGGCTGACTCGAATGCGCGCGTTCTCCTCGTGCTGTCGCAGGGCGTCCTGGATCGGGCGCGGTCCCTGGCGGGCACCATGACGGCGGCCTACAAGCTGCCCGTGAGCCTCCAGGTGGTGCTCCGCGCGCTGATCGAGGAGGGCCTGAAGCGCGAGGATCATCCGGGCCTGCTCACGAACATCGAGCGTCAGGCCCAGGCGGTTCGCCAGCGGCGGCGGATGGCGCGCGCGGTCGAGGCACGGGGAGGCGCGCGGACCACTCGCTCCGCGCGCTGAGACAGAAAGGACGTCCGTGATGCAGAGGAAGATCTACGTCGGCGGCGTGTCGTTCGCCATGTCAAACGACGGACTCCGGGCGCTCTTCGCCGAGGTCGGCGTCGTCGAGTCCGCCGCCCTGGCGACCGATCGCGGCACCGGCCACTCGCGCGGCTACGGATTCGTCGAGATGGCCTCGGCCGAGGCGGCGGCGGCCGCCGTCAAGAAGCTCCACCGGCTCGAGGTCGACGGCCGTCGGCTCACCGTCCACCTCGCCAGCCCGTCGCCGGGCCGCTGAGCGTGGGACGGATCGTCACCGCGGCCAGGATCGAGGTCGCCTCGAACCAGATCGAGCCGGCCCTCAAAGCGTTGAAGAAGCACATGCTGAAGGAAGGCATCTTCCAGGAAATGAAGCGACGGGCATTTTACGAGAAGCCCTCGGTGAAGCGGAAGCGCAAGCAGGCGCAGGCGCGCAAGCGCAGACGCAAGGCGATGAAGCGCGCGGACAGCGCGGGCGATTGGGATCGATGATGCTGTCGATGGTGTTCGCGCCCATCGTGGGCGTCACGCTCACCCAGGTCGCCGTGCTCGCGACCTCGATCTACCTGCACCGGGCGCTGGCCCATCGCGCGCTGCGCGTGCATCCGGCGGCGGACGTGCTGTTCCGGACGGTGCTCTGGCTCACCACCGGACAGCAGCGGCACGAGTGGGTGGCCGTCCACCGCAAGCACCACGCGTTCACCGACCGCACGGGTGATCCGCACAGCCCGCGGCTGCTGGGGGTCTGGCGCGTGTTGCTGCTCAACGTCTATTACTACGCGCGGGAAGCGCGGAATCCCGAGACGCTCCGCGTCTTCGCCTCCGACATTCCCCGCGACCGGCTCGATCGCCGCGTGTTCCGTCACGGCTGGATCGGCCTCGGGCTGGGCATCGCGTTGCTGTGCGCGCTGCTCGGCCCGTGGGCGGGCCTGTTCGCGGCGGCGCTCCACGCGCTCCTCTACGTCTTCGTCGTCGCGCCCCTCATCAACGGCGTGGGGCACTGGCGGGGCAGCCAGAACTTCGACAACACCGCGTACAACTCGCGCGTCCTCGCCTGGCTCACGGGGGGCGAAAGCCTGCACAACAATCACCACGCCCACGCGCGCTCGCCGAAGTTCAGCGTTCGGCGCTTCGAATTCGATCCGTCGTGGGTGATGATCCGCGCGCTGAAGGCGCTGGGGCTCGTCACGCTCCTTCGTCCTCCGGCTCGTCTTCCTCTCGACATGCAAGAGTATCGACAACCACAAGGAGTGCTCTGATGGCGATCAAACTGTTCGTCGGCGGCCTCGCCTTTTCCACCTCCACCGAGAGCCTTCGCTCCGCGTTCGCGGCCATCGGCTCCGTCGAATCCGCCAGCGTCGTGACCGACCGCGACACGGGTCAGTCGCGCGGCTTCGGCTTCGTCGAGATGGCGACCTCGGAGGACGCCGAGCAGGCGATCAGCAAGCTGAACAATACCGTCCTCGAGGGGCGCAGCATCAAGGTCGAAAAGGCCAACGCGCCGGGCGGCGGCCGCTCCGGCGGCGGCGGCCGCGGCCGCTGGTAGCGTCGGACGGGGGTCGGTGGTAGGGGCAACCGGGGGGCGTCCAGCCCCCCGTTGTCATTTGATGGAGCCGATGTAGTCGGCGAGCGGCTCGATGTCGGCGTCGGCGACGGGCTGCGCCGCCTGCGTCATGGCGCCGTCGAGGTCGCCGCGCGTGCGCGCCTTGAAGCCGCGCATCTGGGCGACGAGGTACTCGCGCGACAGCCCGCGGAGTCGCGGCGCGTACTCGCGGCCGGCGAAGTCGCGCCCATGGCAGTCGTCGCAGTGGTACGTCGCGGCGAGGCGCTGTCCGGTCTCGGCGCGCGCGGGGTCGGGCGGCCCGGCCGCCGGCGGCGCCGGGCGCTGGGCCGCGAAGAAGGCCGCGAGGTCCGCCATGTCGCTCTCGCTGAGCGCGGCCGCGATGGGCGCCATCTGCGGATCGACGCGGCGCTTGTCGCGGTAGAGCAGGAGCTGCCAGTGGAGGTAGATCCCGACCTGGCCGGCGATCGACGGGACGGTCGGGTTCGTGGAATTGCCGTCCAGGCCGTGGCAGGCGGCGCACGCGACGGCCTTGCGACGGCCCGCTTCGAGATCGGCGGCGAGCGCGGGGACGGGGCGAGGCGCGAGCACGGCGAGTGAGACGGCGACGGCGGTGGCCCAGCGCGCGAAACGAGGGGCCAACGGCGAACGGATGTCGGTCAACGCGCGAGCGAGGGGCACCCGGGGGGGCCGTCCGGCCCCCCCGGGTCTCAGAGGATCAGCGCCCGTACGTGACGCGATAGATCGCGCCCGCGTAGTCGTCGGAGATCAGCAGCGACCCGTCCTTCATCTGCCGGGTGTAGACCGGCCGGCCCCAGACCTGGTCGCCCTGCAGCCAGCCCTCGGCGAACGGCTCGTACCTCGGCACGTCGCCCTGCCGCAGCGTGACCATCATCACGCGGAAGCCGATCTTCTGCGAGCGGTTCCACGAGCCGCGCTGGGCGAGGAACATGCGGTTCCTGTACTCCGGCGGGAACATCGAGCCCGTATAGAACTCGACGCCGTTGCCGGCCACGTGCGGTCCCGTCTTGATCAGCGGCGCCGCGAACTCGCCGCACGCGCGGCCCGAGTGGAACTGCGGATCGGGGATGTCGCCCTGGTGGCAGTAGGGGTACCCGAAGTGCAGGCCCTTCTTCGGCGCGACGTCGAGGCGGTCGCTGGGCACGTCCTCGCCCAGCCAGTCGCGCCCGTGGGTCGTGAAGTAGAGCTCCTTCGTCACGGGGTGCCAGTCGAAGCCCACGCTGTTACGCACGCCGTGCGCCCAGTACTCGAAGCCGGTGCCGTCGGGATTCACCCGCGAGATGTTGGCGTGCGTGTCGGGCGGGATGCAGATGTTGCACGGCGCGCCGATGTTGAAATAGAGCTTGCCGTCGGGCCCGAACGCCAGGTACTTCCAGCCGTGCGGCGCGTCCTTCGGGAGCGTCTCGTACACCACTTTCATCTCGGGCGGGCTGTCGAGCTTGCCCTCGATGCCCTCCATCTTCGTGATGCGGTGGATCTCGGCGATGTAGAGCGTGCCGTCCTTGAACGCCACGCCGTTCGGCAGGTTGAGGCCTTTGGCGATCGTCTTCACCTCGCGCGACCCGCCCTTGTCGGTCACCGCGTAGACGTTGCCGGCGACGCGGCTGGAGACGAACAGCGTGCCCCGATCGCCCCACGTCATGACGCGCGCGTTGTTGATGCCGCTCGCCCACAGCTCCACCTTGAAGCCCGACGGGACCTTGATCTTGTCCACCGGGATCTCGCCGGGCGCCTTCGGCGCCGGCGGTTGGGCGATGGGGGACAGCGTCGAGCTCTCCATTTCCTTGGGCTGTCCCTGCTTCCACGACGGCGGCGCCTGCTGGGCGGCGACCAGGCCCGTGGCGAGCACGAACGCGACGACGACGGTGAGCGCCAGCGCATACCGGAACGGGCTAAGCCTCATAGGGTGGTCCTCCGGCGCAGCGACGATGGTGTGAGTTGGATGGCGCCAGACCGTAGCGCGCGCGCCACGCCTTGTCAACGCCGGCCCGGCCGTGTACGGTCCCCGCGTGATCGGCCGCCGAAAACTCCCTCGACCGCACCGAGCGCAGCGCCGGCGGGAGGGCGCGATGCCAGCGGAACAGAACAAGGCCCTCGTGCGCCGGCTCCACGCCCAGCTACGGAACGGCTGGACTCCGGCGGTGATGGAGGAGTTCTTCTCACCGGGGTATCGGCGATATCTCAATCCGAGAGCCGTCCCCCTCACCCCCGAGGATCAGCGACAGCGCGCGACGAGACTTCGCAACGCCTTCCCCGACGCCGAGGCCACCCTCGAAGACGTCGTCGCGGAAGGCGACCGCGTTGCGTACCGCTTGACGATTCGTGGCACCCATCGCGGCGAGTTTCTCGGCGTTCCGCCGACCGGCAAACAGGTGGCGGTCTCGTTCTTCGCGATCGTGCGCATCGAAAACGGCACGCTCGCCGAGGAGTGGGGCGGGCTCGACGTCTTCGATCTGCTGCAGCAGCTTACGCCGACGTCGCCCTAGGTGGGCACGTCCACCCACACGCGCCGGGCGGCCGCCTCGCGCGCGGCCTCCAGCACGAGCTGGGCGCGCAGGCCGTCGGCCAGCGAGGGATCCGCCGGCCCCTCCCCGCGAATCGCCGCGAGCAGCCGCGCGGCGAGCGGAGTGATCGTGGCGCGGCCCAGCACGTCCATCGGGTCGCTGCCCTCGACCGCGGGTGGCTCGACGTCGACCGGCCGGAAGGGGCCGCCGCTCGCCGCGAGCCAGAGTCGGCCCGCGTACCAGCGCGGCTCGTCGCGCGTCAGGTGGTAGGCGAGCGCGCCACGCGTGCCGGAGATCTCCAGCGCGTGCTCGTTGCGCCCGTGGGCGGCGCGGCTCGCGAGGAAGGAGACCTGCGCGCCGGAGACCAGCTCCCCGACCAGGCTCAGGTAATCCTCGGCGTCGGTCGCGCGTCCGGTGCCGGCCACGGGCCTGGCCGGGTACGCGATGCCGGCGTGGGCGGTGACACGCGCGAACTCGCCGCACGTCCAGCGCACGAGATCCACCATGTGGACGCCCATGTCGCCCATGGCGCCGTGGCCCGCCTGTTCGCGGTCCATGCGCCACGTGGTCGGGCTCGCCTCGTCGGCCCAGCGCGCGCCGAGCCAGCGCCCGTGCACGTGCAGCACGCGGCCGACGACGCCCTCGGCCATGAGCGCGCGCATCCGCTGCATCGCGGCCGGGAAGCGCCAGTTGAAGCCCGTCATGCCGACCCGCTTCGCGCGCGCGACGTCGGCCACGATCGCCTCCGCGTCCTCGCGCGACGTCGCCAGCGGCTTTTCGCAGAGTATGTGCGCCCCGCCCGACGACGCGGCGCGAGTGATCACGCGGTGCAGGTGCGGCGGCGTGGCGACGACGACGATCTCCGGGTGCTCGGCCGCCAGCATCTGCTCCCAGAGTGGGTAGACGTGCGGCACGCCGTAGGCCGCCGCGACCTTCCGCGCGGCCGCCTCGTCACGCTGGCAGACGGCGACCACGCGGGCGCCCGCGGCCTGGAACGCCGGCACGTGGGCGCGGCCGAAGCCCAGGCCAATCACGGCGACGGACGGCGCCGGGCTCGTCCGACCGGAGGGAGGGCTCACGATAGCAGCCACCCGGCCACGCCGCCGAGGAGAACGATGAGCATCGCCGGCACGCGGCCGTGATAGAGCACGAGGCCCGCCACCACCGCCAGCACGATCGTCGTCACGTCGTGCAGCGCCGAGCGCGCGAGCGTGTAGACGCCCGCGGTCGAGAGCCCGATGCCGATCGGCAGCAGGGCGCGCTCGGCGGAGGCCGCCCAGCGGTGCGCGCGCAGCCGCTGCCACTGCGCGGCGACGAGGACGACGATGAGGGAGCTCGGCAGGAACATCGCGACGGTCGCGAGCCCGGCGCCGAGCAGGCCATGGGCGCGATAGCCCACGAACGCCACGACGAGCATGGTCGGGCCCGGGGTGAGCTGCGCGAGCGTGTAGCCGTCCACGAACTCGCGCGCGGTCACCCACTGGTGGTTGGCCACGACCTGGCGCTGCATCTCTGGAATGACGCCGAGGCCGCCGCCCACACAGAGCAGGCTCAGCCAGAGGAACGTCCACGTCATCAGCAGCAGGTCGCTCACTGGACTACCCTCCGACGAAAGTCGGACGGTCTGGAACCATCGAGAGACGAGAGTGGGGCGAGGCGATCAGCGTTCGGGGAGAGCCACGGTCGCTCGCCGCGCGACGGCCACCATGAGACCCGCTCCCCCGAACAAAACGAAGAGAGGCCCAGACCGGCCACAGGATGACGCGCCACGTGCCTCGGCAGGCCAGAGCGCCAATCAGTGAGCGACCGGCAGAACCTCTCCCCGTGCAGTGTCTCGCCGTCCCCGGAGGCGATGCAATGAGATTCTCTGTCGGGATCGACTGGGCGAGTGCGGCCCATGCCGTCTGCATCCTCGATCAGACCGGCCGCGTCCATTGGCAGGGCGCGGTGCCGCACACCGCCGATGGCCTCGCGGACCTTCTCGCCCGCCTGCGCCGCTTCCGCCGGCGTGGTTCCCTCCGCGTTGCCCTCGAACGCCCCTCGGGGCTGCTCGTCGACACGCTGCTCGACGCCGGCCTCGAGGTCGTGCCCATCCACCCCAACGCCCTCAAGGCCAGTCGTCCGCGTTACTCCGCGGCGGGCGCCAAGAGTGACCCGGGGGATGCCTTCATCCTCGCCGACCTGCTTCGCACGGACGGCCATCGCTTCCGGCCTTTGCACCCGCCGTCCGATGACACCCGCGCGCTGCGCGCCCTCGTGCGCGGCCGCGACGATCTCGTCGCCCAGCGCATCGCCCTCGCCAATCAGCTCCGCGCGCTCCTCGAGCGCTTCTGGCCCGGCGCCGCCGCCATCTTTGCCGACGTCGACTCGCCGATCGCGCTGGCCTTCCTCGCGCGCTATCCCACCCCCGACAGCGCCGCCCGCCTGGGCGAACAGCGTCTCGCCCAGTTCCTCGGCCAACACGCGTACTGTGGGCGCCGCCCCGTGGCCGAGCTGCTCGCCCGCCTTCGCCGGGCGCCGACGAGCCAGGTCGGCGCGGCGGAAGCCGACGCCAGCGGCGACGTGGTGCGCGCCCTCATCGCTGTCCTCAGCCCGCTCGTGGCGCACCTCCAGCAACTCTCCGCCGCCATTGCCGCCGCGCTGGCTCAGCATCCCGATGGCCCGCTCGTGCAGAGCCTGCCCCGCAGCGGCGCTGTCAACGCGGCGCAGATCCTGGCCGAGCTCGGGGATGATCGCGCGCGCTTCCCCACCGACGAACAGTTCGCGGCCGAGGCCGGCTTGGCGCCCGTCACGCATGCCTCCGGCCAGCACCGCGCCGTCGTGTTTCGCTGGGCGTGCAACAAGCGCCTGCGCCGTGCCGTCACGACCTTCGCCGATAATTCCCGCCACGCCTCGCGGTGGGCGGCCCTCGTGTATCAGCGCGCGCGTGCGCGTGGGTGTCGCCATCAGCACGCGATCCGGATCCTCGCTCGCGCGTGGGCCCGCATTCTCTGGCGCTGCTGGCAGGACCGCACCCCATACCACGTCGGCCGACATCGCGCCGCGCAGGCGCTCGCCGCCGCCTGAGCGCGCGATGGTTGACACAGGATGTCTCATGGCGCGACATGGTACGCCAAAAGATGCCGGCAAACCTCTCGTGCTACAGTCAGGCCCATGGCCCACAAAGGAATGAAGTTCGGCATCTTCCTGGCGCCGTTCCACCGCCTCGGCGAAAACCCCACCCTCGCCATGAATCGCGACATGGAGCTGATCGAGTGGCTCGACTGGCTCGGCTACGACGAGGTCTGGGTCGGCGAGCATCACTCGGCCGGCTGGGAGCTGATCGCCTCGCCCGAGATCTTCATCGCCGCCGCCGCCGAGCGCACGCGCCACATCATGCTCGGCTCGGGCGTGACGAGCCTGCCCTACCACCATCCGTTCCTGGTGGCCCAGCGCTTCGTGCAGCTCGACCACATGACGCGCGGCCGCACCATGCTCGGCTGCGGCCCGGGCGCGCTCGTCTCCGACGCCTACATGATGGGCATCGAGCCGGTCACCCAGCGGCCACGCATGGACGAGGCGCTCGACGCGATCATGCTCCTGCTGAAGGGCGAGGAGCCGGTGACGCTGAAGACCGACTGGTTCGAGCTGCGCCAGGCGCGCCTGCACCTGGCGCCCTACACGGAGCCGCACTTCCCGATCGCGGTGGCGAGCGTGATGACGCCGTCCGGCGTGCAGGCCGCTGGCCGCCACGGCCTCGGCGTGCTCTCGCTCGGCGCGGGCATTCCCGGCGGGCCTCAGGCGCTCGCCAACCAGTGGAAGATCGGCGAGGAGGTCGCGGCGAAGCACGGCAAGACGATGGACCGCAAGAACTGGAAGCTCGTCGTCAACGTCCACGTGGCCGAGGACGACGCGGAGGCGATGCGCCAGGTGAAGAGCGCCGAGCGCCACGAGACGATCACCTACTTCGAGGAGACGCTCGGCCGGCCGCCCGGCCGCTCCGACGACCCGCTGACCGAGGGCGTGAAGATGGGCACCACGCTCGTCGGCTCGGTGGAGACGGTCGTCAAGGGCATCGAGAAGCTGTGGGCGCTCAGCAACGGCGGCTTCGGCGGCGTGCTCTTCCGCGCCCACAACTGGGCGAACCGCCAGCAGACGCTGCACAGCTACGAGCTGTTCGCGCGCTACGTGATGCCGCGCTTCCAGGGCTCCGCCGACGGTCCACGCAGCTCGAACGAGTGGGCGCGCGGCAACCGCAAGACGATCTTCAGCCCGAACGTCGAGGCCATTCGCCGCGCGTATACCGATGCCGGCCGCGAGGTCCCCGCGGACTTCCTGCAGCGGGCGTCGGGCTCACGCGACATCGAGGGCACGACCACCACCCCCTGACGGCCGACCGATCCTGGCTTGGTTCTAGCCGGCTTGTGCCGATCTGGCGGCCAGATATCATTCGGCTCGGTGACGCGCTCGCGATTGGAAATCGCGGTGAATCAGGCGCTTCCGGGCGGGTCCCCCGTCGGGCACGCCTGTTGCTCTTCTCTGGCTGCCCGCTCCGATAAAGGCAAACCAGCCGTGAGGCTGGGACGCAAAGCCATGGACCCCGGCGCGAACGCCTGGGCCGCCAGGCTACCGAAATGCGAGGCCCCGACACATGGGAGGGACCTCGATGCGCTCGACCGGAAACGGATCACGTCGCCGCCGCATCCTCGTCGTTGACGACGAGCCGGCCTTCGCCGAGCTCATGGCCGACTTCTTCTCGGGGCTGCCGGGTTCGCCGTCGGTGACCGTGGCGGGGAACGGGCTGGCCGCCCTCGACGCCGTGCACCGCGAGATGCCGGACGTGGTCCTCCTCGATCTGAAGATGCCGGTGATGAATGGCCTCGACGTCATGAAGCGCATGCACGAAGTCGATCCCACGCTGCCGATTCTCGTGATCTCCGGAACGGACAGCCGCATGGCGAACCAGGCGTTCAGGGCCGGAGCCTTTGGCTACGTGCCCAAGCCGACGAACCTGCGTTACGTCGAGCACCTCGTCGAAGAGGCCGTCGCGCGGCGGCGGACGTAGGGTCGCGGACGATGCTCGACGTCGGAACTCTGCCATCGCTGAGCGGTACCAGCATCCTCGTCGTCGACGACAACGCGGACTTTCTCGAGCTGCTCAACACCACGCTCCGGATCTGCGGCGCGCGCACCATCGCCGCCGTCTCCGTCGCCCAGGCCCGGGCGGCGCTCGAAACCGTCACGCCCGATCTCGTCATCTGCGATCTCGTGCTGCCCGATGGCACGGGGACGGAGCTCCTCGAGTGGCTGCGCGCGCGCCCGCACGAGGCGGGCGGCGCGATCGCCGCCGTCGCGGTGACCGCCTTTCCCCGAAGCTACCCGGCGATGCAGGTGAACGGCTTCGCCGCTTACTTCGTGAAGCCCGTGCGGCTCGACAACCTCTGCCGCGCGATCGCCTCGCTCCTCGGGCGCCGCGAATTCAGCGACGCCCCACGCTGACGGCCTGATCGCCCGCGAGCGCCGGGGCGGCGGCCGAAGCCACCGCCCGGCGACGCTGGAGACGGTCGTCAAGGGCATCGAGAAGCTGTGGGCGCTCAGCAACGGCGGCTTCGGCGGCGTGCTCTTCCGCGCCCACAACTGGGCGAACCGCCAGCAGACGCTTCACTCGTACGAGCTGTTCGCGCGCTACGTGATGCCGCGCTTCCAGGGCTCCGCCGACGGTCCGCGACGCTCGAACGAGTGGGTGCGCGGCAACCGCAAGACGATCTTCAGCCCGAACGTCGAGGCCATTCGCCGCGCGTATACCGATGCCGGCCGCGAGGTCCCCGCGGACTTCCTGCAGCGGGCGGCGGGCTCACGCGACATCGAGGGCACGACGACCACGTCCTGAGCGCGGAGCCACGTCGTAACGACAGCTTCGCGGAAATGTCGCCGTTTCGGTCTTGACGACCCCCGCGCCCGCGAGCATATTGGCTCCCGTCTCTGAGCTGTGTCCCCTGAGAGCAGGAGCGGCGATGAAGCCACTCGCCACGACGAGGTGGTGGTCGATCTTGCCCGGCGCGTTCCGCGCGTCTCGTGCCGCTCTGCGCCCTGCCCTCTACGCGTCACCCTCTCCGCGAGCTCCGCCGCGGCCCTCGGCTGTCTGACGTCGCCCACGACCTAGGACTGATAGCTCGCTCAAGGCAAGGAGTAAGGTCGATGCCACATCCTGCCAAGACTGCACGAATTCGTTGGCTGCTCCCGACTCTCGCACTTGGGTTGCTGCTTTTCCTGCCGGGCCTCGTCATCGCCGATGTCACGAACCCGCTCTGCTCCGGTGAAAAGGTCTTCTTCGACCCCGGCAACGGCGAAGACATCATCGTGCCTTCCGGCTTCACGGTGTCGGTCTTTGCCAAGGGGCTGAACGCTCCAACCGCCGTCGCCTTCCGCGGTAACGCGAAGAAGTTCGAAGTCTTCGTGCTGGAGTCCGGGCACGGCCTCCCGAGTATCTGCAACGATGAAGAGAAGTTCCAGAACACACACGCGCCGGGGACTCCGAATCCCTTCACGCCCGACATCCTGGTGTTCAACCAGACCGGGACTCTGATCGCGGGCCCACTCGGAAAGCCGACCGACGCGACGACTGTCACGGGTGGCAGCGATGTCTTCCAGCCGCACGGCCCAGCGATCGACATCGCGTTCGAGAACGGGTTCAACGGCGGGCGCCTGTTCGCCTCCGACTCCAACCAGAGCCTCCGCACAACCGGCAACAACAACAGCTCACGCATCGTGACCGTCAATCCCGACACCGGGAGCGTTTCCCCGTTCATCACCGGCCTTCCCACGGGGGACCACCCGGCAGAGCAGATCACCTTCAAAGGCGACTGGATCTACTGGTCCCAGGGATCGACGACCAACTCCGGGGTTGTGGGTCGCGACAACGGTGGTGGCGCCAACCAGCAAGATATTCCGTGTCAGGACATCAAGCTCAGCGACAACGTGTTCGACTCGGGCGGTGGTGTCAAGACGAGCGGGTATTCTCCTTTCGGCATGCGACGTCCGGGAGCGACCGTGACGGCCTTCGAGAGCGCGACCGGGCCGGGCATCTGCGACGGCGCCATCCTGAGAGCGAATCATCACGCAAAGAACCCGAAGGACACGGTCGAACCCTTCTCGTGGGGATACCGGAACCCGTACGGCATTCGGTTTGCGCCGGACGATCATCCGCTGAGGGGCGGGCTGTTCGTGACCGAGAACGGCGAAGACGAGCGGGGTGCGCGGCCGACCGAGAACGCCCCGGATCGGCTGCATCTCGCCCAGCAGAATCCCGATGGCAGCCCCGATTACCACGGCTGGCCAGATCGGTTCGGCTTCCTGGATTCCACCCAGGCGATGTTCAATCCGACTGGCGGACCTGGAGACGACCTCTGCAATCCGCCGGCCATGCCGGTCTTCAACGCTGCCGCCTGCCGCGCGGCAATCACCGCCGCTGACGTGCCCGTTCGCCACGTCCTGGCGTTCCCGCCCCAGGCGATCACGGCGGCTCTGGCGCTCGAGCCAGCGGACGTGGCAATTGTCGGGGTCGACTTCGTGCCGGATTCGTTCGTCCATGGACCGGTCAGGCGCGGCGCTGCCCTTGCCGGGCGCGAGGGCGACTTCGGGTTCGCGGCCGCCAACGGCAACCCGGAAGAGGGTCACGACATCCAGCTCATCAACTTCAAGGATCCGCTTCAGCTCCAGCTCCAGCGGTTCGCCTACAACAGCACGTTCGAGCAGGCCTTCGTGGGTCGGATTCACGGGATCAACCGTCCGGTGGATCTCAAGTTCGGTCCCGATGACTGCGCCTACCTCGTGGATTACGGCGCGGTGCGGGACTTTGGCCAGTCCGATCCGGACAGTAAGTTCCAGGTCGCCGGCGACGGACCGCTCGTGCAGTTTCCCGGGACGGGCGTGGTTTGGAAGATCTGTCGCACTGCGGGGCACTGAAAGCGAGGCAACGACGACTAGACACGCTTGAGATGAGTCAGCGGGGGCGGCTTCGGCCGCCCCCGTCGACCATCGCCACACCCACTGCGCCGTCGATGGGCCCGGACATGACCGTGAGGGTAAAGCTCGTCGTTGGTCTCATCGCGCTCGTCGTCGTCGCGGCCTCGGCGACGTTCCGTCCATCGCTTCTGACAGCGCACTCGCAATCGGCTGCGGCGCCGGCTCCTGGCGCGAGTGACACGCGCGAGCGAATTCGTCTTGCGCCCGCAGGGCGCGATGCGATTCTCGCCC
>Ga0209378_1000393_pt1 | contig 32735 bp, 36 predicted proteins | sample GraSoiAngelo_156_FD_186170 | JGI IMG/M metagenome (GOLD analysis project Ga0209378, IMG submission 186170) | Grasslands soil microbial communities from the Angelo Coastal Reserve, California, USA - 14_1009_13_40cm (SPAdes) (version 2) | ecosystem: Environmental > Terrestrial > Soil > Grasslands ...
CGGCAGCGGGAACTCGGTGTACAGCCACTTCACCTGGATGTTGCCCTGTGTGTCCGTGTTCAGGTCGAACGAGGACTCGGCGCCGGAGCCGACGGCGCCGCTCACGCAGGAGCCGTTCACGCCCGAGCACTGCCAGCCCGGACCGTTGTTGCTGTCCGTGAAGCCCGTCTGGCCCCAGTAGGAGTCGATCTCGAGACCGAGCACGGCCTTGGCCTTGCCGACCTCGCCGATGACGTCGAACCGGCCACGGGTGCGGCCGTACAGCTGTACGTCGCGGTTGATGTTCAGGTTGCCGTCGTACTGGCTCATGTTCTTCGTGTACGTGCCGACCTGGTCGATGAGCCCTGTGATCGTGACCTTCGGGGCTGGCGCCTGCGCAAGGGCAGGCGGAGCCAGGACCCCGAGGACGGCCACGAGGGCGACTGCGAGAATCAACAGTCTCCTCATTACAGCCTCCTCAAAGAGAGGTGAGCTGCAGCAACGAACTGCTGTGTGCCACCTGGGCCGACAGCCACAACAGAAGCAGACTACGGACTGCGGGTGGGTTATACGGTGGACGGCCTGCAACGTCAAGTAGAAATTACATTTAGTCGGAGGGAGCTAACCGCCCTCTCCCAGGGCTCGGAGGCGCTCGAGTGCCGCCTGCCCGAAGGGCGACTCCGGGGCGATCTGGCGGACGCGCCGGAACAGGGCCTTGGCCTCCTCCGGGCGCTTCTCGGCGGTCAGGACGAGGCCCAGGTTGTAGTAGGCGGCCTGGAGCTGGGGGTCGAGGCTCAGCGCGAAGCGCAGCGCCTCCTCGGCCTCGCGGTAGCGGCCGAGGTGGAACAGGGCCAGGCCCAGGTTCTGGTGCGCCAGGTCCAGCGCGGTCAGGGAGGGCAGGACGATCGCCTTGCGATAGGTGGCGACCGCGTCTTCCCAGCGTCGGGCTTCGGCGAGCGCCGTGCCCAGGTGGAAATAGGAGTCGCCACGGTTCGGATCGAGGTCCACCGCTTTGGTCAGCTCGGCGAGCGCCTGATCGACGCGGCCGAGGTCGAGCAGCGCGAGACCGAGGGTGTCGTGATAGAGCGCGGAGCGGGGATTGAGGGTGGTGGCCTCCTGCAGCGAGGACAGCGCCAGCGCCGACTGGCCCTGGTTGAGCTGGCTGAGGGCCCGCTCGTAGGAGTTCTGCGCCTGCAGCCGCTGCATCTCGGTCATGCGGGCGGCGCACCCGGTGAGGAGCACCGAGGCGGCGAGGACGAGGCCAAACCGGCGTTTCATTGACACCCTGGACCCTCCCATATACCTTTCTATCATCGTGCCTACCTACGAGTACCAGTGCGAAAAATGTCAGCGGGTCTTCGAGATCCGCCAGCGCATCACCGAGCCGGCGCTGACCATCTGCGAGGTCTGCGGCGGCCACGTCAAGCGCCTGCTGTCGCCGGCACCGTTCATCCTCAAGGGCGAGGGCTGGTACGTCACCGACTACCCGTCGGAGTCCCGCAAGAAGGCGAGGGAAGCCGAGAAACCCGCCGCTAATGGCTCGGGCAAGGGCTCGGACAAGGGTTCGGACAAGGGCACGGCGGACAAGGGCTCGGCCGACAAGCCCGCGGCGAAGGGCGGCGACGCCGCGTCGTCGACCTCGAGCGCCTCGAACGCTACGGGCGCCGCCGCACCCTCCGCACCGGCGAAGAACGACTGACGACCACGGGCGTGCCGCGGCGCGCGCGCAGCCGCGCGGCCGCGCTGCCCTCGCGCACCGCGATCTCGAGCCGGCCGCTGCCTCCGACCAGCGCGCCGGCCTGTCCCGGCGTCAGGTCGCCGTAGGTCCCCACGAACGGCAGCGCGCGGCCCGCGAGCCGCACGCTGACCGCGCCGAACGACTCGAAGGCCTCCGCGCGGATCGAGGTCACGAGGTTGCCGAAGCGGTCGACGTGGAGCACCGTGCCGGCCACCGCGCCGTGCGCCTCGCGCACGCTCGACCAGTGCAGGCGCACGGGATCGTCGACGGGCGGCCCGAGCCGCTCGGGCGCCAGGCCGAGCGCCAGGTGCGCGGCCGCGGGCGCGAACACGTCGCGCCCGTGGAACGTGCGGCTCACCGCGCGCAGACGGTAGTCCGGCGCCGTCAGCTCGAAGGCGCGCCAGTTGCGGCCGTCGAGGAACGGCGTGAAGAGCCCGTTGTCGGGGCCCACGAAGCGCGCGCCGTCGGTGACGATCGCGAGGCCGCGGCGGGCCGTCCCGACGCCGGGATCGACCACCGCGAGGTGCACGGTCCCGGCGGGGAAGAACGGGGCGGCGGCCTCCAGGGCGAGCGCGGCTTCGGTCACGTCGTGGGCGGCCACCTCGTGGCTCACGTCCACCAGCCGGGCCTCGCGCGCGATGCCGAGGATCACGCCCTTCATCGCGGCGACGTAGGAATCGCGCGCGCCGAAGTCGGTGGTCAGCGTGACGATGGGGACCATTGACGTCGGGGGGAGCGCCGCTCCCCCCGAACCCCCCGGCCGCTCACCGGTCGCGGTCGACCACGAAATCGGCGACGAGGGTCAGCAGCTCGCGCTCCTCCGACGGGGCGAAGACCTCCAGGTCACGCTTGGCGTCGCGCGCGTAGCCGTGCGCGCGCTCGAGCGCATAGTCGACGCCGTCGTGCTCGAGCACGAGGCGTCGGATCTCCTCGATCTCCATGGGCTCCAGCGCCCGCCGGCGCAGCATCGCGCGCACGCGCTCGGCCTCCGCCTCGCCCACGCGCTCGAGCATGGCGATGAGCGGCAGCGTGCGCTTGCCCTCGCGCAGGTCGGCGGCGATGGCCTTGCCGAGCCGCCGCTCGTCGGCCACGAAGTCCAGGGAGTCGTCGGACATCTGGAAGGCGACGCCGATGTCGAGGCCGTAGCGCGTGAGCGCGTCGAGCTGCGCGATCTCGACGTCGCCGAGCAGTGCGCCGATGCGGCAGCAGGCCGACATGAAGGAGGCGGTCTTCTGGGTGATGATCCGCACGTAGTCCGCTTCGGAGGTGAGCCCGCTGCGCTTGAGCTGGAGCTGGTAGACCTCGGCCTCCGTCATCGAGACGGTCGCGCGCGCGAGCGTCTCCATGATCGCGCGGTCGTTGTCGCGCACGAGCAGCGCGAAGGACTTGGAGTACAGGTGGTCGCCGACGAGCACGGAGGCGTCGTCGCCCCACTGCGCATTGGCGGAGGGCTGGCCGCGGCGCAGCGGCGCCTGGTCCACCACGTCGTCGTGGATCAGGGTGGCCGTGTGCAGCAGCTCGACGCCGCAGGCGAGGCGCACCGCCCGGGGTCCGCGATAGCCGGCGAGGCGCGCCGCGAGCAACAACAAGATGGGGCGCAGGCGCTTGCCGCCGGCGCCGGCGATGTAGCCGCCCATCTCCTGGATGAGGCCGACGGGGGAGGCGAGCTCCCGCCGGATCTCCGCCTCGACGGCGGCGAGGTCGTCCCCGACGAGAGCGGTGACGCGCTCCTTGAGGACCTGCTCGAGCGTCGGCGTCGACACACCGCCTACTTCAGGACGACGCGGTCGCGCACCTGCACCTCGGCGCCGGGGGCGACGCTCTGCACCTCCGCCACCGAGAACCGGTCGCGGATCTCCGTCACGCGCGCGGTGGCGACCTCTTCGTCGAGCTCGCCCAGCAGCTCACCGGTGACGGGATGCACGATCGGGATCCGGTCGCGGCGCAGGCTCAGCATGCTGCCGGGCCGGAGGCCGTCGAGGTTGGTGAGGTCGATCACGATGCGAACGCTGTCCACGTACACGACGTAGCCGCGCTCGGGCGGCTTGGGCGCCGGCGCGGACACGGGCGTCGCCGCCGTGGACGCGGTGGCGCGCGCGGGCGCGGTGGCGAGCGCCGAGCCGCCACGATTGTTCGCGACGGTTGTCTTCGCCGCCTCGGCGGTCTGGTACATCGTGCCCTGCCGCGGGCTGATCTTGCCGCCGCCGGGCGGCGAGCCGTACTTGGCGACGATCTCCGGCTGCGCGATGATCGCCGACTGGCCGCGCAGCAGCGTGGTGATCGTCGTCGGGACCTTGTCTTCCTCGACCCACACGTATTCTGGCTCGCTCGGCACGTCGCCGAAGCGCGGGTTCTTGATGAGGAGCCAGCGCGTCTCGGCGGACTTGATGACGACCGACGGCTCGCCGGGATCGCGGACGCCGAGGATCGTCTTCATCGTGGTGCAACCGGAGAGGGCGACGACCGGCAGGAGCAGCCAGACGAGGTGCCGCGTCTTCATGCGGCGGCGAGCATAGCGCACATCGGCTTGTCCTACCAGAGGTGGGGCTCAGTCTTCCACCGGGGGCTCCCAGGGGAAACGCTGCTCCTCCACCGCGCTGTTCGGCAGGAGCGGCAGGCGCCGCGAGAAGAGCGCCACGCCCGTGATGGCCGAGATGTAGGTGACGTCGAGGGTGACCCCACCGCGGCGCTCGAGGAGCACGGGCACCACCCAGCCGGCGACGTCGAGGTTCTTCGCCGCGCGCACGGCACGCTCGGGGCGCGCGAGCATCTCCTCGACGCGCAGCCCACCGCTGGCGAACATGTCGCCGACGGCGATGGGGTCCACCACCTGGAAGCGCTTGCTGCGCTCGAGCACGGTGCCGAGCAGGTAGGGCACGCGGCGCAGGTCGGCGCCGGTCGCCGTCATGTCGAGCACGGGCGCGACGGCGATCTTGATGCGCCCGCGGGTGATGCGCGCGCCGTCCTCGGGTTGCGGCGTCGGCTTGTCGGGCGCGCGCACGAACGCCGCGATCGCGAACTCCGGCTGCACACGTTTCACCTGGGCCCAGCCGAGCACGTCCTCGTAGCGGCCGAGCGGCCGGCCGGTGAGCGGGTGCAGGAAGGGCGCGCCCTTGCGAAAGATCGTGTACTCCTGGCCGACCTGCGCGCCGCGCGTGGCGCCGATGTCGAGGAAGATCTCGTCGCCGTCGAGGGAGACGACGATGCCCTCGACAGGCTGGAAGGCCTGGATGAACTCGTCGGCCATCAGCGTGAACGTCGCGCCGATGCGGTCGGCCGCGCCGGCGGCGGCCAGTCCCGCGACCATGGCCGCCGCGAGCAGGGCTCCGGCGAGCGCGGCGGCCGCCACGCGCGCGCGCCGCATCAGAACGTCACCGAAGGCTGGTGCGCGCCGAACACCGCGCGCAGCCGATCGCAGATCTCGCCGAGCGTCGCCGCCTGCTCCACCGCGTCCACCATCAGCGGCAGGAGGTTGGCGCGGCCGCGGGCGCCCGTCTCCAGCGCGTCGAGGGCGCGCGCGGCGCGGCCGGCGTCGCGCGTTTTCCGCACGCGCGCCACGCGCTCGGCGAGCGCCGCGCTCACGCCCGGGTCCACCGAGAAGCGCACGGCCGGCGGCTCGTGGTCGGTGACGAACTCGTTGACGCCGACCACGACGCGCCGCTTGTCCTCGACCTCGCGCTGCCAGCGGTAGGCCGCCTCCTGGATCTCGCGCTGCATGAAGCCGATCGCCTGCACGGCGCCCCCCTGCGCGTCGATCCGCGTGATGTAGGCCTCCGCCGCCGCCTCGATGTCCCGCGTGAGGCGCTCGACGGCGTAGGAGCCGCCGAGGGGGTCGACGGTGTCGGCGACGCCCGACTCGTGGGCGAGGATCTGCTGCGTGCGCAGCGCGATGCGCACCGCCCGCTCGGTGGGCAGCGACAGCGCCTCGTCCATCGAGTTGGTGTGCAGCGACTGGCAGCCGCCCAGCACGGCGGCGAGCGCCTGCACGGTGACGCGCACGATGTTGTTCTCGGGCTGCTGCGCGGTCAGCATGCTGCCGGCCGTCTGCGCGTGGAAGCGCAGCGTCTGCGAGCGCGGGTCGCGCGCGCCGAAGCGCTCGCGCATGATGCGCGCCCACAGGCGCCGCGCGGCGCGGAACTTCGCGACCTCCTCGATCAGGTCGTTATGGGCGTTGAAGAAGAACGACAGCTGCGGCGCGAAGGCGTCCACCTCGAGCCCGGCCTGGCGCGCCGCCTCGACGTAGGCGATGCCGTTGGCGAGCGTGAACGCGACCTCCTGCACCGCGGTGCAGCCGGCCTCGCGCACGTGATAGCCCGAGATCGAGATCGTGTTCCACCGGGGCACCGCCTCGCGGCAGTACGCGAAGACGTCGGTGATCAGGCGCATCGACGGGCCGGGCGGGAAGATGTAGGTGCCGCGCGCGATGTACTCCTTGAGGATGTCGTTCTGCGTGGTGCCCGAGAGCTTCGTCGGGCTCACGCCCTGGCGGCGGGCCACGGCGACGTAGAGGGCGAGGAGGATCGCCGCGGTGGCGTTGATCGTCATCGAGGTGGACACGCGGTCGAGCGGAATGCCCTCGAACAGGTCCTGCATGTCCTCCAGCGTCGCGATCGAGACGCCGACCTTTCCGACCTCCGCGCGCGCGATCGGATCGCCGGGGTCGTATCCCATCTGGGTCGGAAGGTCGAAGGCCACCGACAGTCCGGTCTGCCCCTGTTCGAGCAGGTAGCGGTAGCGCTTGTTGGTCTCCGCCGCCGAGCCGAAGCCCGCGTACTGGCGCATCGTCCACAGCCGCGAGCGGAAGCCGCTCGGGTGGATGCCGCGCGTGAACGGGAACTCGCCCGGCGCCTCGCGCGCCGCGTCGGCGGGGACGTCGGCCGGCCCGTACACGCGCGGGACGGGCTCGCCCCAGGACGTCTCGGGCCGGCGCTCGCTGCCGCTCATCGAGGACTCCTCACAGCGGGATGTTGCCGTGCTTCCTCGGCGGGTTGGCGTCGCGCTTGGTCTTGAGAATCGCCAGCGCCGCGCACAGCCGCGCGCGCGTGTCGCGCGGCTCGATGACCTCGTCCACGTAGCCGCGCTCGGCGGCCACGTACGGGTTGGCGAACTTCTCGCGATACTCGCGGATCCGCGCCTCGCTGAAGCCGGGATCGGCGGTGGTCTGCAGCTCACGCTTGTACAGGATGTTGACGGCGCCCTCCGGCCCCATCACGGCGATCTCGGCGGTGGGGAACGCGAAGTTGGCGTCGCCGCGGATGTGCTTGGAGGCCATGACGTCGTAGGCGCCGCCGTACGCCTTGCGCGTGATGACGGTGAGCTTGGGCACGGTGGCCTCACAGTACGCGTAGAGCAGCTTGGCGCCGTGCTTGATGATGCCGCCGAACTCCTGCGCGGTGCCCGGCAGGAAGCCCGGCACGTCGACGAAGGTCACCAGCGGCACGTTGAAGCAGTCGCAGAAGCGCACGAAGCGGGCCGCCTTCACGGAGGCGGCGATGTCCAGGCAGCCCGCGAGGTGCGCGGGCTGGTTGGCCACGATGCCGACGGGCCGCCCGCCGAGCCGCCCGAAGCCGACCACGATGTTCGGCGCGAACGTCGCCTGCACCTCGAAGAAATACCGGTCGTCGAGCACCGCGCGGACGATCTCCTTCATGTCGTACGGCTTGTTCGGCTGCCCGGGCACGATGGACTGCAGCGACTCGTCGCGCCGCTCGGCGGGATCCTGCGTCGGCCGCAGCGGCGGGTCCTCCGTGTTGTTCTGCGGCAGGAACGTCAGCAGCTCGCGGATGAGGGCCAGGCACTCCTCCTCGCTGTCCGACGCGAAGTGGGCGACGCCCGACGTCGTGCCGTGCGTGGTCGCGCCGCCGAGGTCCTCGGCGGAGACACTCTCGTGGGTGACGGCCTTGATGACGTCGGGGCCGGTCACGAACATGTAGGAGGTGTTCTTCACCATGAACACAAAATCGGTGATCGCCGGCGAATAGACCGCGCCTCCCGCACACGGGCCCATGATCGCTGAAATTTGTGGGACGACACCCGAGGCAAGCGTGTTCCGCAAGAAGATGTCCGCATATCCTCCCAGCGAGGCGACGCCCTCCTGGATGCGCGCGCCGCCCGAGTCGTTCAGGCCGATCACGGGGACGCCGGTCTTCATCGCGAGGTCCATGATCTTGCAGATCTTCCGCGCGTACGTCTCGGAGAGCGAGCCGCCGAAGACGGTGAAGTCCTGCGCGAAGACGAACACCGGGCGCCCGTGGATGCGGCCCGAGCCGGTGACGACCCCGTCGCCCGGGATGCGCTGCTCGGCCATGCCGAAGTCGTGGGTCTGGTGGACGACGAAGCGGTCGAGCTCGAGGAAGGAGCCGGGATCGAGCAGGAGCTCGAGCCGCTCGCGGGCGGTCTTCTTGCCGGCCTTGTGCTGGCGCCGGATGCGCTCCTCGCCCCCGCCGAGCTCGGCGGCGCGGTTGCGGCGCCGCAGCTCCTCGAGACGCTCGTCCGGCGACATGGCTATGATTATAATCTCAGTCTCCATGCAACCCTGGGCGCAGGCGGTGTTGGTAGGGTGCGCGGTGGTGCTCACGGCGGCGGCCGTCCCCGCCATCCTGGCGCTCCGGCGGATGGCCCGGCGCGCGGAGACGGTGCTGACCATCGTCGAGCAGGAGCTGCGGCCGCTGATCGGCCAGGTGCACGCGCTGTCGGAGGACGTGCGAACGCTCAGCCGCGAGGCGAAGGAGGAGATCGAGCGCGTGGGCGAGATGACGGAACACGTGAACGCCGTGGCCGACGGCGTGGGCCGGGCCGTGACCGGGCTGGCCGGGCTCACGCGCGCCGGCCAGCTCATCGGGGTGGCGGTCGGACTCAAGAAGGGACTCGACGTCTTCGTGTCCCGGTTTTCGAAGAACCAAGGAGATCACCATGGCCAATGACCGGAACGACGCGGCGGGATATCTGGGCTGGTTCTTCCTGGGTGGGATCATCGGCGCCGCCTCGGCGCTGCTGCTGGCCCCCAAGGCCGGCCGCGAGATCCGCGACCAGTTCGCGAAGCGCGCCCAGGAGCTGGCGAACGACGCGCAGGGCCGCGCGGGCGACTGGCTCGACAAGAGCCGCGAGGTGTTCGAGGAGCAGACGCAGCGGCTCATGACCGCCTTCGAGGCGGGCAAGGACGCGATGAAGGAAGAGATCCGCAAGGGCAACACGCCGCCGCGTGGCTGAAGTCGAGCTGCCCGATCCCGAGGAGCTGGAGGAGCGACGCGACACGTCGTTCAGCCGTCGCGTCGCTCTCACCACCGCCGTCTACGCGGTCATCCTCGCCATCGCGTCGCTGGGCGCCAGCAACGCGATGAAGCACATGCTGCTCGCCCAGCAGCAGTCCTCCGACCAGTGGGCCTTCTACCAGGCCAAGGTCATCCGCGAGCACCTCTATCGCGCGCAGGCGCTGGTGATGCAGGCGGAGCTGGCCGACACCGCCGCCGGGCGCGGCCCGCGGCAGGAGAAGCAGCAGGCGCTCGCGACGAGGTTCGCCGAGGAGGAGAAGCGCTACAACGCCGAGAAGAAGGACATCGAGAAGGACGCCAAGAAGCTCGAGCACGAGCGCGACTTCTACCGCACCCGCGATCGCTACTTCGAGTTCGCCGAGGTGTTCCTCCAGATCGCGATCGTCTGCTCGTCCGTCGCCATCCTGGCCACCTCACGCGCCATGTTCGTCTTCTCGATGGTCGTGGCCGCGCTCGGCGTCCTCAGCACGCTGAACGGCTTTTTCCTCTTCGCGCGCGTGGGCGTGCTGGATCACTGAGGCTTCTCGTCCTTCTCTTTCTCCTTCTCCGACGCGCCCTCGTTGATGCCCTTCTTGAACTCGTGCATGGATTTGCCGAGCGAGCGCGCGATCTCCGGCAGCTTGCTGCCCCCGAACAGCACGAGCACGATCACCAGAATGACCAGCAGCTCCTGCGTCCCCAGACCAAACATGGCGTTCTCCTCTCGTGGCTGAGACGTCGGACGGGCGCACGGGACGCTCAGGCGAGCGGAGGAGCGCGGGAGGCGGCGGCGCGCGCGACGGACCGCGCCGGGGGCGCGACCCGCGGGGAGAGCTCGATCACGACGGCATGCGGCTCGAGCAGGGCCGGCGGCACCGCCGCGAGCCCGGGCGTCTCGTCCCAGACGAGCGCCAGGACCTCGTCGGCGTCGCCGCCGTCGTACATACCGGCAATCCACGTGGGGTCCGGCACGTTCGCGGCGGCCAGCACCGGCGCCAGCACGGCGACGAGGACGAGGGTCGCGGCGACGAAGCGCCTCACGGACCGATTCTACGGCGAAACACGCCGCCGGTCGCGCCGTCGTCGCCCCTGACCTTGCCGTCGCCCTCGCTGCCGACATAGCGCAGCCGACCGTCCGGCAGCGCCACGATCGCGCCGTGCAGCGGCCGGTCCCCGCCGTCGAAGAACGCGGCGCCCTCGTAGCGGCCGTCGGGCGCCAGCGTCAGCCGGGCCGCGGTGTGGCCGCGCGGTGTGGAGATCCGGCCATGCCACTCGCCGGCAAGACTCCCCACGCTCGGCGGCGCGGTCGCACATCCGGCCAGCGTCGCCGCCAGCAGCAGGAGCACCGCGGCGCGCGTCACCGCCGCGGATGCCCGGCCGGCGCCGGCGGTCCCGCGCCGAGCGCCGCGAGCCGACGCGACACGCGCGTGGCGATCCAGAACGCGATCAGCGTCACGCCGAAGGCGCAGACGACGGTCGCGCCCGTCGGCAGGTCGAGCGCAGCCGAGGCCACCATGCCGATCACGCTCACCACGGTGCCGAACGCCCAGCCGATCAGCAACCGCGCGGCGACGGTGCCGCCGAGCATCACGCCGGCCAGCGCGGGCACGATCAGGTAGGAGAACACGAGCAGCACCCCCGCGATCCGTACCGAGCTCGCCACCACCACGCCGAACGACGCGTAGAAGAAGAAGTCCCACAGCCGGACACGCCAGCCCGCCTCGAAGGCGGCGCGCGGGTCCGTCGAGATGAGCAGGAACGGCCGGCGACAGAACCAGTGCATGAGCCCGACGAGAGAATAGAGGATGAAGACCTTGCCGACCTCGAACGGCCGCACGGCGAGCAGGTTGCCGACGAGCATCGTGCGGACCTGCTCGGCGCCGTGCGGCGCGCGATCGGCCAGCAGGACGGCCGCCGCCGAGGACACCGCGTAGACGATGCCGATCACCGCCTCCTGCGAGACGTTACGCCGGCGGCTCCGCGTGATCGAGAGCACGAGGGCGCCGAGCAGCGTGGCCGCGAGACTGTACGCGTACGATTCCCACTGCTCGATCTCGTACCCCTGCAGGAATGCCGCGGTCGCACCGAGGGCGGCGATCTGCGCCATCGCGATGTCCACGAACACGACCTCGCGGGCGAGCACGTGGACACCGAGATAGGCGTGGATCCCCGTGAGCACCAGGCACATGAGGAACGGAGCCCAGAGGATCGCGAACAGGTCGAAGACCATGCGCAGCTATCGTAGCGCGTTCACCAGTGCGGTGACGTTGTAGTCGATGGCGGCGAGGTAATTGTCGGCGCCCTTCACCGCCCCGACCGCCGAGGCCATGACGAGGGCTTTCGCCCCGGCTTCCTCGGCGACGCGCGTGGCGAGCTTGATGTCGTTCCACGGCTCCACGAGGATCGCCTTGACGCGGTCCTCCCTCATCTGATGGATGAGGTTGACGAGATGCTGGGGCGAGGGCGGGATGCCCGGCCGGTCCTCGACCGTACCGACTTGCGTGAGGCCAAAGCGCGTCACGAAATAAATGAAGCTCGGATGATAGGCCACGACCTTCGCGCCGCGCATCGGCTCCATCGCTTTCGTCCAGCGCGCCATCTGCTCGTCGACCTTCGCGAGGAAGGCCGCGCGGTTCTTCTCGAATGCCGCGCGGTGCTGCGGGGCGATCCGGACGAGGCCGTCGAGGATGTTCTGCGTGATGATCGGCGCCAGCCCCGGATCGAGCGAGAAGTGCGGGTTGCCGAGCGGGTGCACGTCGCCCATCGAGCGGTCGACGCGCGTGGAGGGCACCTCGAGCAGCGGGATGCCGCGCGAGATCTCGATGCGTCCCCGCGCGCCGCGCACGATGTTCGGGTTGTTGGCGCCGTTGACGGCGACGTCCACCCACGAGTCCAGCTCGACGCCATTCTCGATGAGCAGGTCGGCCTTCCGCAGCTTGAGCATCATGCTCGGCCGCACCTCGGCCTCGTGGAAGTTCTGCGTGCCGCGGGTCAGCGACTCGACGTCGGCGAGGTCGCCGCCGACCGCCTCGGTGAGCGACTTGAGGTCCGGGATCGTGGTGACGACCCGGACCTTGTCGGCGGCGTCGGCGCCGCCGAACGTGAGCCCGACGCTCAGGGCTGCCAGGACGAGCGTGGTGATCGAGCGTGCCATGCGCCTCGCCTCCCTCAGAATGGATGCGCCGGGTGGGCGCCGAGGATGAACGTGCCCTGGAACAACACCTCGTCCGCGATCCGCGCGCTGCCGCCGTTGCCGGCGAAGTCCACCGACCGGTCGCGCTCGGTGCGCTTGTAGGCGAGCCGGAAGCGCAGGAACTCCGAGGGCCAGAACGTGATGTACGGCTCGACCGCCCACTCGCGCCCGGGCATCAGCGCGAACTGCGACCAGTCGTAACGCACGCCGCCCGCCCAGCGGCGCCATGGCTGGACTTCCAGGCCCGCATACCAGCCGAAGCGGTCGCGCGTGCGTCCCTCTGGCCCGGTGGTGCCGGTCTCGTCGAGGACCTCGATCTTCCGGATTCCGTAGATGGCCTCGGCGGTGAGCGTCACGAGCGGGTGCAGCCAGCTCTCCGGCCGGAATTTGTAGCGCGCGTCGGCGCCGGCGAACGTGCTCCGGAACTCGCCCGGCGTCTGGCCGCTGGCCCCGGAGATCCCGAGCTGGATCGCCTGCGTGTCGGTCAGCTCGAAGAAGGTCCGCAGGCGCGCCGTCAGCAGCGGATCGCGCAGCGAGCCGCGGCCGAACGCCGTCTCGTTGTCGCCGTTGAAGACGCCGACGAGGCCTTCCAGATAGAACGGCAGGTCGGGGACGATCGTGACCTCGACGCCTTTCTCCGTGACTCCCTCGCCGCCGAAGAAGTTTCTGAGCACGTTGGGCCGGTCGATCCACGGCAGGTCGTGCTCGTGGATCTGGTTCGACCAGCCGAAACGGGTGCGCATCTGGCCCATCTTGACCTGCGTGCCGTAGGGCAGCGTGAGCAGCGTGAGCGTCGCCTCGGCGAGGTGGACCGAGGTCTCGGCGCCCGGCGCCTCCTCACCGGCTTCGATCCGGACTTCGCCGCGTGCGTACGGATCGATCTGGCCGAACAGCTCCAGCTCCACCTCGCGCGGGAAGAAGCGGTTCTCCTGGCCCGCGAACGTTCCGCCATTCGCCTTGGCGACGTTGCGCTGGGTGACGCTGGCGACGAAGTCGCCGGCGATGCCCATGTCGAAGAGCAGCTGGCCCGAGCCGCGTTGCTGGTAGAGCGCGAACGGCTGGCGCGGCCGGAGCAGCTCCTCAGCGCTGAGGCCGGTGCCACCCCCCGGTCCGCGCTGCTGCATCGTTCCGGGCGGCGCCGGCTGGGCGACCGGCGGCGGCGCGACAGGTTGCGGCGCCGGCTGCGCCTCCAGGCGCTGCAGCCGCTCGGTCAAGCCTTCGAGCTGTTTGCGAAGCTGCTCGATCTCGCGGCGCAGCGCGCCGGCGTCCTGCGCGAGCGCGGGCGTCGCGATCAGCACGACGAGGAGCGCGACGACGACGATCCCCGATGCACGCATGCTGTCCTCCCCAGGAACGAAAGTGGTCCGCGCCCGACGGGGCGCGACGAGACGACGACGGAGCGAGGGGAGCTAGGCGGTCGGAGGCGCGCGCGAGACTTCGAGCCGGCGCGTCGAGGAGTCGACGGCGACGGGAGCCGCGGAGACGACCAGGGCAACGACGACGAGGGCGACGGCGACGACGAGGGCCGGCAGCGGCGCCACCGACCCGAGCGCGCCCATCAGCACGAGATCGTGCTCCTGGTTGTAGAGCCCGATGCCGGCGCCGTCGTGCGTGTGCGCGACCGTGGCGCCGACGAGCAGCAGCGGCAGAAGGACACCGATCATCAGCAACGGGTGCAAGCGCGACGCGGGCTGTCTCATCGAATCACTAGCAATACGTCAAACGCCGCGCGGGTGCAAACGTTACGCGGCACCTCGCCATATCGGGGCCCCCACGTCATCAGGCGCGCCGCCAGTCGACGTGCGAGCCGAGGATGCGGTCGGCGACGAGGTTGCGCATCATCTCGAGCGTGCCGCCGCCGATCGCGAACATGCGCGCGTCGCGCATCATCCGTTCGAGCGGCAGCGTGCGGCCGTAGCCGGCCGCGCCGTGGATCTGCAGCGCCTCGCTCGTCACCTGCTGCGCCGTCTCCGCGGCGAACGTCTTGGCCTTCGCCGCCTCCAGGGCGTCGGGGAAGCGGTGGCCGGCGCGCGCGGCCGCGCGGTGGATCATGAGGCGCGCGGCGTCGATCTTGATCGCCATGTCCGCGAGCTTCCAGCGGATGCCCTGGAAGTCGCCGATGGGCCGGCCGAACTGCTTGCGCGCCGTCGCGTAGGCGAGGGCCTTCTCGTACGCGCCCTGGGCGAGCCCGAGCGCGACGGTGGCCGCGCCGAGGCGCTGGCCGTTGTAGGCGGCCATCAGCTTCTTGAAGCCGTTGCCGGGACCGACGAGGAGATTGTCGCGCGGGACCGCGCAGCCCTCGAAGTGCAGCTCGCCCTCGGGGATCCCGCGCAGGCCCATCATGAGTTCGCGGCGTCCGATGCGGAAGCCGGGCGTGTCGCGCTCGACGAAGACGCCGCCGATGCCCTCCGCGCCCGCGCGCCCGCCGAAGCGCCCGTAGACCAGGTAGAGGCGTGAGGTCCCGGCGCCGGTGATCCAGCACTTGTGACCGTGGATCCGGTAGCCGGTCGGCGTCTCCTCGACGCGCGTCTCCATGTCGGTGGCGGCGGAGCCGGCGGCCGGCTCGCTGATCGCGATGGCCGGCTTCTCGCCCTCCAGCACCCACGGAAACCACCGCCGCTTCTGCGCCTCGCTGCCGTACGCGTTGAGGGCGCCGACCGTCCCCAGATTTCCCTCGACCACGATGCGCCCGGTGATGCCGCACGCGCGCGCGATCTCCTCGATGACGAGGATCACGTCGAGCAGCGGCCGGCCCCCGCCGCCGAAGGCCTCGGGGACGGTCATCCCCATGAAGCCGGCGGCCGCGAGGTCCTTCACGTTCTCCCACGGGTATTCCTCGCTGGCGTCCCAGCGCGCGGCGCGCTCGGCGAACGCACGGTCGGCGAGGTCGCGTGCCCGCCGGCACAGCGCCTGCTGCTCTGAGGTCAGCTCGAAGTCCATCGCCAGGAGTTTACGCGAAGACCGATGCCGATGTCGTGCCTCGCGCCGGTTCGAGCGCCGGCTTTGCCGGCGCAATCGAGTTCTGGGGGGAGGCAGGGAGGAGCGCGCCGCAAGGCGCGCGACGACCGTCGGAAGGGGGGCGAAGCCCCCCTCCGAGATTAGATGTGAATGGCGTGGCCGAGGGCGGCCAGCGTGGCCTCGAGCGCGGCCTCGGAGAGCGTGGGGTGCGCGTGGATGGTGTGCATCATCTCCTCGAGCGTCGCCTCCAGCGTGCGGCCCACCGCGAACTCGTGGATCATCTCCGTGGCCTCGGGGCCGATGATGTGCACGCCGAGCAGCTCGCCCGTCTTCTTGTCGGCGACGACCTTGACGAAGCCCTCGGTGTCACCCAGGGCCACCGCCTTGCCGTTGGCCGTGAACGGGAACTTGCCGACGGCGAGCTCGCGGCCGCCTTCCCTGGCCTTCGCCTCCGTGAGCCCGATCGAGGCGATCTGGGGCCGGCAGTAGGTGCACGAGGGGACGTTGCCGTAGTCCACGGGCCGCGGGCTTTTCCCGGCGATCGCCTCGGCCGCCACGACGCCCTCGGCCATCGCCTTGTGCGCGAGCAGCGGTGCGCCCGCCATGTCGCCGATCGCGTAGACGCCCTTCACGGAGGTCTCCATGGTCGGCGAGACCTTGACGAAGCCGCGCTCCAGCGCGATGTTGAGCGCCTCCAGGCCGACCCCCTTCGTGCGCGCGCCGCGGCCGACGGCCATCAGCACCTGCTCGGCCTCGAGCTTGCCGCCGTCGGTGTCGATCACCGCGCCCGCGCCGCCCGGCTTCACCGCGCTCACCTTCGCGCCGGTCTTGATCGTGATGCCGCGGCGCGAGAGGCTGCGCGTGAGCTGCGTGCTGACCTCCTCGTCCTCGAGGGGGACGATCCGCGGCAGCGCCTCCAGCAGCGTGACCTCCACGCCGTACGAGCGGTAGACGTCGGCGAATTCCACGCCGACGGCGCCGGCGCCGATGACGACGATGGACTTCGGCTTCGCCTCGTTGCGGACGGCGCCGTTCGACGAGATCACCGTCTTCTCGTCGATGGTCACGCCGGGCAGCGACTTGGGCTCGGAGCCCGTGGCCAGGATCACCGCGCGCCCGGCCTCCAGCGTCGAGGCGCCGTCCTCGCCCTTCACCTCGACGACGTTCTTCGACGTGAGCGAGCCGGTGCCGGGAAAGAGCGTGATCTTGTTCTTGCGGAAGAGGAACTCCACGCCCTTGGCCATGCGGTCGGCCACGCTGCGACTGCGCTTGACCGCGGCCGCGTAGTCCGCCTGGAACCTGTCGATCGTGATGCCGAAGTCCGCGGCCTTCTCGAACAGGTGCACGACCTCGGCGTTGCGCAGGAGCGCTTTGGTCGGGATGCAGCCCCAGTTCAGGCAGACGCCGCCGGGGCGGTCGTCCTCGACCGTCGCCACCGACAATCCGAGCTGGGCCGCGCGGATGGCGGACACGTAGCCTCCGGGTCCGGTGCCGACGACGACGACATCGAACTGATTCACCGTCGGGGCCCCTTCGCAGGGCTCCGGGGCCCGACGTTCGGGCGGACCATGGTCGTCATACCAGGAGCCGCAGCGGCTCTTCCAGGAGCTTCTTGACGTCCTGCAGGAAGCGCGCGCCCATTGCGCCGTCCATCACGCGGTGGTCGCACGAGATCGTCAGGGCCATGCGGCGGCCGACGCCGAGGCCCTCGTCGCTCACCACGGGCACACGGCGCACGGAGCCGACGGCGAGGATCGCGCCCTCCGGCGGGTTGATGATGGCCGAGAAGTCCCGCACGTCGAACATGCCGAGGTTGGAGATCGAGAAGGTCGCGCCCGACAGCTCCTGCGTGCGCAGCTTGCGCTGCCGCGCGCGCTCGGCGAGATCGCGCGCCTCGACGGCGATCTGGGCGAGCGACTTGGCGTGCACGTCGCGCAGGACGGGCGTGATGAGCCCCTCCTCCAGCGCGACCGCGATGCCCATGTGGACGCGGTGGAACACGCGGATCGACTCGCCCTGGAACGACGCGTTCACGCCGGGATGCTGGAGCAGCGTCAGCGCGCAGGCGCGGATGATGAAGTCGTTGACCGAGATCTTCGGCTGGCCCTCGAGGCCGTTGAGCTCCTCGCGCAGCTCCCACGCGCGGTCCATGGCGACTTCCGACGTGACGTAGAAGTGCGGGACCGGTGCCTTGCTGAGCGGCATCCGCCGGGCGATGGCCGAGCGCATCGGGCTGAGCGGCAGGTCCTCGTACTCGGCGCCGGCCGCCGCGGGCTGCGCCACGGGCCGCAGCGCGGGCGCCGCAGCCACCGCGGCCGCCGCCGGCGCGGTAGACGCGGCCTCGACGTCACGGCGCACGATGCGACCGCCGGGCCCGCTGCCCTGGATGAGCTTGAGATCGACGCCCGACTGCGCGGCGATCTTCCTGGCGAGCGGCGAGGCCTTCACGCGCCCGCCGTCACCGCTCGGCTGCGGAACCGACGCCGCAGCGACGGCGTCCTGCACGCGCCGGCTACCCGGCGATTCCGAACCCGTGCTCGGCGACGGCTTGCGTGCCGCCGGATCCTCGCTCTTCGGCTGCGGCGGCACCGCCGCCGGTCGGTCGGCCATGCCAGGCTTGGCACCGCTCGGCGCCGCCGCCGGCGCGCCCGAACCGGCCTGCGCGACGACCGCGCCGATGTCGTCGTTCTCCTCGGCGATGACGCCGATCAACGAGCCCACCGGCGCCTTGTTGCCGGCCGCCACGAGGATCTTGCGCAGCACACCGGAGCCGAACGCCTCCATCTCGACGTCGGCCTTGTCCGTCTCCACTTCGGCGAGGATGTCTCCGCTCTGGACGCGGTCGCCTTCCTTCTTGAGCCACTTGATGATCTTGCCGCTCTCCATCTGCTCCGACAGCTTGGGCATCACGACCTTGGTCACGGGCATGGTCAGCGGCTCCCGTTGGCGTAACAGACGCGACGGATCGCGTCCGCGATCTTCTCTTTGGTCGGCGTCTTGGCGCGCTCGAGGTTGCGCGCGTAGGGCATCGGCGCCTGAGCGCCGGTGACGCGCAGCACAGGGGCGTCGAGGTCGTCGAACGCCTCCTCGGTGATCTCGGTGGCGATCTCCGAGCCCATGCCCGCGAAGCCGGCGCCGGCCTCGACGACCACCGCGCGGTGCGTCTTGCGCACGGAGCCGATGATCGTCGCGGTGTCGAGGGGTTGCAAGGACCGGGGATCGACGATTTCCACGGAGATCCCGTCTTTGGCGAGCTCCTCGGCGGCTTCCATCGCGCGGTACATCATGCCCATGTAGGCGACGACGGTGACGTCGGTGCCCTCGCGGCGCACGACGGCCTGGCCGAGCGGAATCACGAAGTCGGGATCCTCCGGCACCTCGCCCTTCACGTTGTAGAGCGTCTCGGACTCGATGAAGATCACCGGGTTGTCGTCGCGGATCGCAGCTTTCAACAGGCCCTTGGCGTCCATCGGCGTGGAGGGTCGGACGACTTTGAGCCCCGGCACGTGGTAGAAGTACACCTCCATCGACTGCGAGTGCTGCGCGGCGAGCTGGTGCGCGGGGCCGCCGGGACCGCGGATGACGAGCGGCACGTTGTACTGGCCGCCCGACATGTAGTGGAGCTTCGCCGCCGAGTTGACGATCTGGTCCAGGGCCAGCAGCGCGAAGTTGAACGTCATCATCTCGACCACCGGCCGCAACCCCACCATGGCCGCGCCGATGCCGACGCCCGTGAAACCCGACTCCGCGATCGGCGTGTCCACGATGCGCTTGGGCCCGAACTCCTTGAGCAGCCCCTGGGTGACCTTGTAGGCGCCCTCGTAGAGCCCGACCTCCTCGCCGATGACGAAGACGTTGGGGTCGCGCGTGAGCTCCTCGCGCAGCGCGAGGTTCAGGGCCTCGCGGTAGGTCATCACCGCCATCTCAGGCGCTCTCCTTGAAGATGTCGGTGAAGAGCTCGGAGGCCGGCGGCTCCGGCGAGGCGTCGGCGAAGGCCACCGCCTCGTCCACGAGGTCGTTGACGTCCTTCTCGATCTTCTTCACGTCGTCCTCGGACAGCACGCCGGGCTTCAGCACGCGGTCGCGGAAGAGGAGGATCGGGTCGCGCAGCTTCTCGCGCTCGACCTCTTCCTTGGTGCGGTACACGGCCCCGGCCGGATCGCGCATGGAGTGGCCGCGGAAGCGGTAGGTGCGCACCTCGAGGAGCGCCGGCGTCTGGTCGCGCCGCGCGCGCTCGACCGCGCGCCCGACGGCGGCGCGTACGGCCAGGACGTCCATGCCGTCCACCGGCTCGGACGGGATCCCGTACGTCTCGCCGAACTTCCAGATCTCCGTCTGGGCCAGCGCGCGCTCGAGCGAGGTGCCCATGGCGTAGCGGTTGTTCTCGCAGAGCCAGATGACGGGCAGCTTCCAGAGGGCGGCGAGGTTCAGGGCCTCGTGGAACTCGCCCTCGGGCACCGCGCCGTCGCCGAAGTAGCACAGGACCACCTGGTCGCCCCCGCGGTACTTGATGGCGAAGCCCACGCCGGCGGCGATCGGCAGGTGGGCGCCGACGATGGCGTGGCCGCCGAGGAAGTTGTGCTCCTTGTCGAACAGGTGCATCGAGCCGCCCTTGCCCTTGCTGAGCCCGTCGACGCGCCCGAACAGCTCGGCCATCACGCGGCGGGGATCGGAGCCCTTGATGAGGCAGTGACCGTGCTCGCGGTAGGTCGAGATCGCGTAGTCGTCGGGCCGGAGGACCGAGGTGGCGCCGGCGGCCACCGCCTCCTCGCCGATGGAGAGGTGGAGGAACCCGCCGATCTTGCCGAGGGCGTAGGCCTCCGCCGCCTTCTCCTCGAAGCGGCGGATGAGGAGCATGTCGCGCAGAAGCTTGCGCGCGAGGTCGGCGTCGAGCCCGAGCCCCGGCGCCGCCTTCTGAGTCATCGCCTTGGCCATTCCCTACCCCCTGCCCCCTAGTTCTCTATCATATGCTCGCCTCGCACGGCGGGGCCCCAGCCCCGCGACGTGCTGCGGCTCGCACTACCAGCGCATCAGGCTCAAATCGTCCACCGAGAGCCGACGGCGCAGGCGGAAGATGGCGACGATGATGGCCAGGCCCACCGCCACCTCCGCGGCGGCCACCGCCATCACGAAGAACACGACGGCCTGCCCGTCGGCCGTGCCCAGCCGGTGGCCGAAGGCCACGAACGCGAGGTTCGCGGCGTTGAGCATCAGCTCGATCGACATGAAGATCACCAGCGGGTTGCGGCGCACGATGACGCCGACCACGCCGATGCAGAACAGCACGGCCGAGAGCGCCAGGTACCAGGACTCCGGCGCCACGACCTAACCCTCCCGCCGGCGCGATAACAGAATTACGCCGACCATCGCGGCCAGCAGGAGCACCGACGTCAGCTCGAACGGAAACAGGTAGTCGGTGAACAGCAGCCGCGCGATCGCCTCCACGCCGTCCGGCGCCGCCGTGGCCGCCGGCGCCCGTCCGCGCGCGCCCGCCGCCACCACGGCCACCAGCAGCGCCAGCAGCACCGCGCCGACGGGCAGCGCGAGCACCCGGTACGCCCGTCGTGGATCCGGGCCCGTCTCCTCCTTGCCCGGGATCAGCACCATGATCGCGAACACGAAGAGCACCATGATGGCGCCGGCGTAGACGATCACCTGGGCGGCGGCCAGGAACTGCGCGCCGAGCGTCAGGTAGAGCGCGGCCACCGAGCCGAGGTTGACGACGAGGAAGAGCGCGCCGTGGATCGGGTTGCGCTTGAACACGAGGCCGAGCGCGGAGCCGACGGCCACCCCCGCGATGACCACGAACGCGACGGGGCCCATCACACCGTCCGGTCGGCCGGGATGGGAACGGGCGAGCGCGGCACGCCGTCGGGCCCCGCGGGCTCGAGCGCCAGCAGCATCTCCTTCGTGTAGATCATGCCGAGCCGGCTGTACGAGGAGAATTCCAGGATGCCGGTGTCCATGCGGATGGCGTCCTCGGGGCACGCCTCCACGCAGAAGCCGCAGAACACGCACTTGCCGAGGTCGATGTCGAAGCGCGAGGGCATCTTCTCGATCTCGGGGTTCGGGTGCTCGTCGGCGACGATGTAGATGCAGCGCGCCGGGCACACCGTCTCGCACATCATGCAGGCCACGCAGCGCGGCGAGCCGTCCTCGCGGCGCACGAGCCGGTGCAGCGACCGCAGGCGCGGCGAGTACGGCCGTCGCTCCTCCGGGTACTGGATGGTGACGGCGCCGCGCGCGTCCTTGCGGCCGAGCGCGTGCGCGATGTGCTTGCCCATGTTGGCGAAGAAGTGGTGCCCGGTCAGCACGAGGCCGGCGAGCACCTCTCGCAGGTAGAAGCGCTGGCCGGTCTTCACGGGCGCGACCCCCACGCGAGCAGCACGGCCCCCGTCAGCACGATGTTCAGGATCGAGAGCGGGAAGAGCCCGAGCCAGCCGAGCCGCATCGCCTGGTCGTAGCGGAAGCGCGGCAGCGTCCACCGGATCAGCATCATGATGAAGATCATCACGACGACCTTGAACGAGAACGCGCCGACCTGGAGCAGCGCCACCAGGAGGTGTGGAAGCCCGAGGCTGCTCCCCCAGGGGAACCGGAAGCCGGTGTCGTAGAGGTACGGCACCTGCCAGGCGCCGAGGAAGAGCGACGTCGTGAGCCCCGCCACCACCACCGTCTCCAGAAAATCCGCCATCGCGAACATGCCGAACTTCATCCCGCTGTACTCGACGAAATAGCCGATGATCTCCGACTCGCCCTCCGGCATGTCGAAGGGGATCCGCTTGGTGGCCGCGATGCCGGCGGTGAGGAACAGGATGAAGGCGAGCGGCTGCGTGACGATCCCCCACTTCGGGATCCACCCGAAGAGCAGCCCACCCTGCGCGCGGGCGATGTCTTGAAGGTCCAGCGAGCCGTACCACATCACGACGCCCATGATCGAGGCGCCGATGGCGATCTCGGCCGTGATCATCAGCGCGGCGGCGCGCTGGCCGCCGAGCAGCGCGTAGTTGTTGGCCGACGACCAGCCGGCCATCATCACGCCGTACACGCCCAGCGAGAGCATGGCGAACACGTAGAGCACGCCGACGTTGAGCGTGATCGCCTGCAGCGGGATCACGCGGTCGCCCACGCGCAGCGTGTCGCCGAACGGGATCGAGGCGAAGGCGGCCAGACCGAAGAAGACGGAGACGAACGGCGCGAGCTGGAAGAGGAGACGGTCGGCGCGGGCCGGCAGGAAGTCCTCCTTCGTCAGCATCTTGATGGCGTCGGCCAGCGGGTGGAACAGTCCCAGCACGCGCAGCTGTATCCGGGTGAAGGGAATCCGAATCGAGGCGCGGTTGGCGCCGATGCGATCCTGCATGATCGCCGACTGCTTGCGCTCGACCCAGGTGAGGAGCCCGCCGAGGTTGAGGATGAACATCATGACGAAGGCCACGCGTCCGAAGACGATCCCGAAGTCCAGAATCACAGGCTCGTCTCGCCTGCGGCTGCGGCTCGCACTGCCACCACGGCGCTCATGCGGGGGCAGGCGCGCGGCGTCCCGGCGGCTCGGGCGCGGTGGTGGGCGGCGCGCCGGCGAGCATCGCGCCGCGGTCGCCGATGGACTGGTACGTGAGTCCGGCGAACGCGGACACGGTCGTGGCCAGCTCGCGGAACCACAGCTCGGCCCGGCCGCCGGCCGGCGGCACGCCGAGGGGGCCGAGCAGGCGGCCGAGGAGGTCCCAGGCCGCGAGCGCCTCGCCGAGCGGCTCCACGGCGGCGCGGAAGCGCTGGACGCGCCCGAGGAAGTTGGTGAACGTCCCGTCGCGCTCGACCCACGCCGCCAGCGGCAGCACGAGCGTCGCGAGCGCGCTCGTCGCGTTGTCGTTGGTGCCGCTGAAGACCAGCGTGTCGACGCGCTCGAGCGCCTGCCGGGTCTCGGCGGCGGACCAGCCAGCGGCCAGCAGGTCGTGCTGGAACACCCACAGGACCTTGACCCGTCCGGCGCGCGCGGCGGCCAGGATGGCGGCGGCGTCACCGGCGGGAAGGATCGTCTCGGCGCCGCGCGTGTTCGGATGGCGATCGGCGCGGAGCAGGAAGTCGTCCGCGGCCGGCGTCGGCGCCGCCGGCGGCACGCCGAACGCCACCTGGCGGATCCCGAGCGTCTCGGTCAGCCGCCGCAGCGCGAAGAGGTCCTCGTTGGCGAGATCGGGGGAGGCGAGGATCGCGATCTCGGCGGGCGTGTGGCGGCGCAGCGCGTCCAGGAGCGCGTTCAGCGCTTCGTCGAGCTCCACCTCGGCGTCGCCGCGCCGCGCGAACCGGATGCGGCTCGGATCGTCCACGGCGTCGAAGCCGTAGCGACCCACGTCGCAGATCCACCACGCGTTCACGGCGTCGTTGAAGCGGGGCTTCAGTCGGGCCACCCGCCGGCCCTCCGCGTGGTGCGGGCGCTTGCGGTTGACGTGGACCTCCACGTTGCATCCGCGCGCGCAGCCGGGACAGATCGACTTCGTCGTGTCCAGGTACCAGACGCGCACTCGGAAGCGGAAGTCGCGGTCGGTCAGCGCGCCGACGGGGCAGATGTCGACCACGTTGCCCGAGTAGTTGTTCTCGAGGTCCTGCCCGGGAAAGAGACCGATCTCCGAGTGGTCGCCGCGGCCGAAGATGCCCAGCTCGCCCGTGCCCGTGATCTCGTCGCAGAACCGCACGCAGCGCGAGCAGAGGATGCAGCGCTCGGCGTCGAGCATGACGTGGGGTCCCAGCGGAACCGCCTTCGGCTTGTGGACCTTCTCGTCCAGCATCCGCGGATCGTAGAGCCCGTGCTGCATGTAGTAGATCTGCAGCCAGCACTCCCCCGCCTGGTCGCACACGGGACAGTCGAGCGGGTGGTTGATCAGGTGGAATTCCATCATCGACCGGCGCATGTCCTTCACGCGCTCGGTCTGCGTGTGGACCACCATGCCGTCGGCCGCCGGCGTGTTGCAGGCGATCGACGGCCGCGGCGTCTTTTCGATGTCGACCATGCAGAGGCGGCACTGCCCGGCGATCGACAGCCCGGGGTGGTAGCAGTAGTGCGGGACTTCGATGCCGAGACGGCGCGCCGCCTCGATGAGGTTCGTGCCGGCCTCGACCTCGATCTCTTTGCCGTCGATGGTCAGCCTCGGCATAGGGCCAACTCGGAGGGGGGCTTCGCCCCCCTTCCGACGAACCTCGCGCACAGCGCTCGGGGCTGCCTCCCCCCAGAACATCGATTGCGCCGGCAAAGCCGGCGCTCGAGCATCGAAGGGGGCCTCGACGGCCCCCTCCGAGCCTCCCCCAGAACCGGATGGCGCCGGCAAAGCCGGCGCTCGAGCATCGAAGGGGGCCTCGACGGCCCCCTCCGAGCCGCCCCCAGAACCGGATGGCGCCGGCAAAGCCGGCGCTCGAACCGCGATGCCCCGACGATCCGGTTCATGGCCGGCATAGGGCCTCGAATTCCCCGCGGAATTTCTCGACGTAGGAGATGTAGGGGCCGATGGCGCCGTCGTAGAACGCGCAGATCGTGGTGCCGCCGCCACGCTTGGCGACGTCGAGGATGGTGTCGAGGTCGTCCTTGCGGCCGTGGCCGTCGACGATGCGGTGCACCATCTTTTCGATCCAGCCCGTGGACTCGCGGCACGGCGTGCACTGTCCGCACGACTCGTGGGCGTAGAAGCGCGCGAGCACCAGCAGCGCCTCCGGGATCGACACGCTCTCGTCCATCACGATGACGCCGGCGGAGCCGATCATCGTTCCGGCGTTCTTGCAGCCGTCCACGTCCATCGTCACGTCGATCTCGTCGGCGGTGAGGATGGCCGCCGAGCCGCCGCCCGGCACCACCGCCTTGAGCCGCCCCGTTCCGCTCACGCCGCCGGCGAGCTCGATGAGCTGGCGCAGCGTGATCGACACGGACGTCTCGTACACGCCGGGCTTCTTCACGCGCCCCGAGACGGAGTACATCCGCGTGCCGCCCTGCGTCTTGGTCCCCAGCCCGGCGAACCACGCGGCGCCGCGCTCGATGATCGGCGGCACGCAGCAGAGCGTCTCGACGTTGTTGACGATCGTCGGCTGGCCGAAGGCGCCCTTGATGGCGGGGAACGGAGGCTTGATCTTGGGCCAGCCCTTCTTGCCCTCGAGCGACGAGAGCAGGCCCGTCTCTTCGCCGCAGATGTAGGCGCCCGCGCCGCGATGCACGACGACGTCGAATCCGTCGCCCAGCAGCCGGGCCTCGTACGCCTCCTTGACGGCGGCGCTGAAGCGACGCCACGGCTCGACGTACTCGCCGCGGATGTAGACGAAGCCGAGCGCCGAGCGGATGGCGCGCGCGGTGATGAGCATGCCCTCGATGAGCGCGTGCGGGTCGCGCTCGAGCAGGTAGCGGTCCTTGAACGTGCCCGGCTCGCCCTCGTCGGCGTTGACGACGAGGTAGACGGGGCCGGTGTGGGTCTTCGGGATGAAGGACCACTTCATCCCCGTCGGGAAGCCGGCGCCGCCGAGGCCGCGCAGGTTCGACTTCTTGACCTCGTCGGTGATCGCCGCCGGCTCCAGCGTCTTGGCCTTCTCCCAGGCCGCGTAGCCGCCCGCGCTCCGGTACGAGGAAATTGTGTGGGAATTCGAGCGGTCGAAATTTCGCATGAGGACGAGCTCTGCCATCATCGGAGGTCCCGGAGAATCCGATCGCACTTGTCCGGCGTGAGGTTCATCTCGTAGCGATCGTCCACCTGCATCATCGGAGCCGCCTCGCAGGCGCAGAGGCACTCGACGGCCTGCAGCGTCACGCGGCCGTCCTCGGTCGTCTCGCCGCGCTGTACGCCCAGCCGCGCCTCGAGGTGGCGCAGGATGTCCTGGGCGCCCGCGAGGTGGCAGGACAGGTTGTGGCAGACGGCGACGACGTGACGGCCCTTGGGCTGCTGGAAGTAGAGCGTGTAGAACGTGACGACCTCGTGCACGTGCGCCGGCGAGAGCCCGAAGAGGCCGGCCACGTACGCCTCGACCTCGAGCGAGACGTAGCCGAAGGTGTCCTGCGCCATGTGCAGCACGGGCAGGAGCGCGCCGCGCGTGTCCGGATAGAGGCCCTGCAGCCGGCGCACCTCGGCCAGCTGCTCGGAGGAGAACTCCACGCGCGCGATCGTCATCGGTCGAGCTCGCCCCCGATCATGTTCACGGAGCCGAAGGTCGGGATGAGGTCGGCGATCATCCCGCCCTCGATCATCCGGTGCAGCGCGGCCATCGGCGGCAGGCACGGCGGCCGGCAGCGCACGCGGTACGGGCGGTCGCCGCCGTCGGAGACGATGTAGAAGCCGAGCTCGCCGTTGGCGCCCTCGGAGGCGAAGTACGCCTCGCCCTGCGGCGGGCGGATCCCGTAGCCCTCCATGATCAGCATGAAGTGGTTCATGAGCCCTTCGATGGAGCCGTAGGCCGTCTCTTTCGGCGGCAGCACGACGCGCTTGTCGTGGGCGTTGACGCGCTCGAGCGCCTTGCGGTCCTGTCCGCCGAGGTTCGGCGACAGCGTGATGGGCACCAGCAGCAGGCCCTCGGTCTTGCCCTGCTTGCCCTGGTCGACGTACGCGGCGGGATCGATGGGCCGGCCCTCGAAGTCCACGTTGATGGGGCCGCCGGGAATGGCCGCCAGCGCCTGCTCGGCGATGCGCATGGCCTGCTCCATCTCCGCCATGCGCACGAGATAGCGCGCGTAGTTGTCGCCGTCCTTCTGCGTCGGCACCTCGAACTCCACGCGGTCGTACGCCCAGTGCGGCGAGGCCCGGCGCACGTCGAAGCCGACGCCGGCGGCGCGCAGCAGGGGCCCGGTGATCGCGTAGGCGATCGTCTCCTCGCGTGAGATCACGCCGACGCCGACCATGCGGTCCATGAAGATCCGGTTGCCCGTCAGCAGCCGGTGGACCTCGTCGAGCACCTCGCGCGTCTGCTTGAACGCCTCGCGCAGCTTGGCGTCGAAGCCCTCGGGCAGGTCGGCCTTCACGCCGCCCACGCGGCCGTAGGAGATCGTCAGCCGCGCGCCCGTGACGTCCTCGACGAGCTCCCACAGGAACTCGCGCGCCTTGATCATGTAGAGGAAGACGGTGAAGGCGCCGAGCTCCATGGCCGAGGCGCCGATGCACGTGAGGTGATCGCACACCCGGGAGATCTCGGACATGATGGTCCGGATGTATTTGCACCGCTCGGTGACGTCGATCCCCAAGAGCTTCTCGACGGCGTTGGCGTAGGCGAAGTTGTTGATGAGCGGCGAGACGTAGTTCAGCCGGTCCGTGTAGGGGATGGCGTTGTTCCAGCCACCGACTTCACAATCCTTCTCGAAGGCGCGGTGGAGGTAGCCGATCTCGACGTCCGCTTTGCGGATGATCTCGCCGTCCAGGTCGGCCAGGATGCGGATGATCCCGTGCATGGCAGGATGCGCGGGGCCCATGCCGACGGTGAGGTTCTGGCCGGAGCCCGTGCCGCTGCCCTCGCCCAGCATGATCTCGCGGCGCGTCGGCTCGGCCACGCTCAGATCCGGGGGCCGATCAGCGGCTGGCGCCGGTTGATCGGGTAGTCCTTGCGCAGCGGGTGACCGACGAACTCCTCGTACATGAGCAGGCGGCGCGGGTCGGGGTGGCCCTCGAAACGCACGCCGAACATGTCCCACACCTCGCGCTCGAGCCAGTTGGCGATCGGCCACAGCGGCACCGCCGTCGGCACCACGGCGTCGTCCTCGTCGACGCGCACCTTGATCCGCAGCCGGTGGTTCCAGCGCAGCGAGTAGAGGTGGTAGACGACCTCGAAGCGCGGCCCGTCCTCGCGGCCGGGATACTTCTGGTAGTCGACCGCCGTGAGGTCCATGAGGACGTCGAAGGCCAGCTCGGCGGCGTCACGGCAGAGGCTCAGCGCGCCCGGGAGCGCGGCGCGCTCGATCACCGCGGTGTGGTCACCGCACTGGGCGTGCGTCTCGACGATGGCCGAGCCCAGGCGCGCGCGCAGCCGCTCGAGGATCGCGGCGCCGTCCATCCGATCAGTACCTCTGGGCCCCGACCGCGATCCTGTCCTGGAGCTTCATCAGCCCGTCGATCACCGACTCCGGACGCGGCGGGCAGCCCGGGATGTAGACGTCGACGGGGATGATCGTGTCGATGCCCTGCACGGTGGCGTAGTTGTCGTAGAAGCCGCCGGTGCAGGTGCACACGCCGAAGGCCACCACCCACTTCGGCTCCGTCATCTGGTCGTAGATGCGCTTGAGCACCGGCGCCATCTTGTGCGAGATCGTCCCGACCACGAACAGCACGTCGGCCTGCCGGGGCGAGAAACGCGGGAGGCCGGCGCCGAAGCGGTCGACGTCGTAATGCGAGCACGCCGTCGCCATGTACTCCATGCCGCAGCACGCGGTGACGAACGGGTACTGGAAGATGGAGTACTTCCGCGCCCACCCGATGGCCTCGTCGAGCCGTGAGGTGAAAAAGCTGCCTACTCCCACTCGAGCCCTCCCTTACGCCAGATGTACAGGTAGCCGAGCATCAGGATGGCCAGGAACACCAGCATCTCGACGAAGCCGAACCAGCCCAGGCGGCGGAACAGCATCGCCCACAGCCACAGGAAGAACAGCTCGATGTCGAAGATGATGAACAGGATCGCGACCGTCGAGAACTTGATCGGAAAGCGCCCCTCGCTTATCGCGATCGGATCCTTGCCGCACTCGAACGGCGCGAGCTTCACCGGCGACAGCCGCCGGGGCGCGATGAGCAGCGGGATGCCGAGCAGCGCGCCCGCCACGCCCGCCGCGAAGGCGAAAGTCAGCAGGATGGGCAGGTATTCCACTAGCCGCGCGTCTCCGCCGCGTCCGCCTGCTTCTTCGCGTGATACGACGAGCGCACGAGCGGGCCCGCCTCGACGTGCGCGAAGCCGAGCGCGCGTCCCGCCTCCGCCAGCTCGGCGAACTCCTCCGGCCGGTAGTAGCGGGCCACCGGCAGGTGCTGGGCCGAGGGACGCAGGTACTGACCGAGCGTGAGGATGGCGACCCCCACCTCGACGAGATCGCGCATCGTCGCGAGCAGCTCGTCGCGCTCCTCGCCGAGGCCGAGGATGATGCCCGACTTCGTCGGCAGCGCGGGCGCCGTCGCGCGCGCGCGGCGGAACAGCTCGAGGGCGCGCTCGTAGCGCCCGCCGTGCCGCGCGACCCGGTAGAGCCGCGGCACCGTCTCCGTGTTGTGGTTGAGGATGTCGGGGGCGGCGTCGATGACCGTGGCGAGCGCGGCCGCGTCGCCCTGGAAGTCTGGGATCAGCACCTCGACGCGGCAGCGCGGCGCGTGGCGCCGGACCGCCCGCACGGTGGCCGCCCAGTGGGCGGCGCCGCCGTCGGCGAGATCGTCGCGATTCACCGACGTGATCACGACGTACTCGAGACCGAGCTCGCCGATGGCGCGTCCCACGCGCTCGGGCTCCTCGCGGTCCTCCCACGTCGGTCGCCCGTGCGCGATCGCACAGTAGCCGCAGTTCCGCGTGCACACGTCGCCCAGGATCATGAAGGTGGCGGTCGCGTCCTCCCAGCACTCGCCGATATTCGGACAGTGCGCTTCCTCGCACACGGAATGCAGGTTGGCCTCCCGCATGAGCCGCTTGAGCCGGAGGTAATTCGGCCCGCCGGGCGCGCGCACCTTCAGCCACGGCGGCTTGCGCTCGCGCACTTCGATCACGGGAAGCTCCGTCTTTGTGTTCAAAACCGAATCATTATGCCACGCCCCTCAGGCCACCGCAGCCGGGACGCCACGAAGGTCGCGGGGTTCGCCTCTACCGGGCGGCGGGCGGAGTCTCGTTGACCTCGCGGGCAGCGCGGAGGCCCGATTCCAGCGCCCCCTCCATCCACGCCGACCACGGGGACGCGTGCTCCCCCGCGAAATGCACTCGGCCCTCTGGACGGACGATGTGCGGTAGGAGTGACAGCATCTGGCCGGGCCGGAAATACGCGAAGGCACCGCGGGCCCACGGGTCTTCGTCCCAGCTCTTCGACACCCCGCGCTCGAAGTCCCCGCTGAGACCGGGAAAGATCCGCTGCAGTTGGGAAAGCGCAAACTGCACTCTGTCGCTCTCCCCCATCTGGGCCACGCGCCGGCCATCCACGCCGGTCGCCTGAGCCTCGAGAATTCCGCGCGGACCTGGCTGGCTCGCCGTGTGCTCGAACACCCACTTCATCGGAAGGTCGGTGGTCGCCGTGACGTAGGGACGTTCGCTGGTCCACGCCTTTCGCCTGAACTGCAGGTAGACGCGGGTGCTCGAGGTGTACGGCAGCTGGTCGACGGCCCGTGCTTTTTGCGGCGAGAACGACGGGGAGACGTCGATGCTCTTGAGAACGGAGAAGGGAATCGTGCAGACGATGTGGTCCGCGGTGAGCCTCTGATGTTGGCCGTCCCGCCCGATCACGACAGAGGCAGATGTCTCACCTGGCTCGATGCGGACCACGGGGGACTGGTAGCGAATCCGCGCTGCCAAGGTCGTCGCGAAGGCCCTCGGGAGACGGTCGGCCCCGCCCGTGATCGAGAACCTCAGCGACTCCGTCCGTCTCAGGGCGAATCTTCGTAGCATCAGGAGGGCCGAGTAGCTGTCGATGCCATCACCGACGAGGTCGAGAAAGCCGACACGCAGGAGGGCCACGGCGCCCTGTGAAGCGCCCCGTGAGCGGAGGAATTCGGCCACGCTCATCCGGTCGAGCGTCTCGAGGCCGGGATCCGACGGCCACCCCGGTGCCGTGACGTCGCCGAGGCCCTCCAACTCGGCGCCGATATATTTCTCCCACATGCCCCCGACGCCGAGCTTCGTTTCGTCGGCAGTGAGGTCGAATGGCCACTCGACATTCGGCCCCCAGTTGGCGACGACGCGCTGCCCTCGGACGTAGAAGAGACCCGGGGCAGACAGGGGCGGATTCGGCCGGATGGGCAGGCTGAAGAAGTTGGCGTACTGGAGGGTGAGCTGGTGGTTACTCGGAATGAACAGCGCGCCGGCCTCGGCGTGGAGGCCATCCGAAAACGGCTCGCGGAGTGTGTGCACCCTGCCGCCCGGCCGCGCGCGCGCCTCGAGGATCGTCACATCGTGACCGGCCTGCGTCAACTCGTGGGCCGCGACCAGCCCCGCCAGCCCGGCCCCGAGAATGACGACCTTCCTCGGCGCGCGAGCCTGCGCGGGGGGCGAGTCGAGCGTGGTCCGAGCGCGCAGTGATGAGCAACCCGAGAGGCTCGCCGCGGCCAGGGCGACGCGCCCGAGGAACTCCCGGCGGCTCGGTTGCTCCCAGGCCGTTCGGGGCCAACGCCTGAGAGCAACCGCCGGAGGCCGATCGGTTATCGAACAGCCCACGCGCGAGCCACTGAGGTTAAATCCCAGCAGCGCACGTCCCGCCGAAGATCCCCGTGGTCGAATTGTTGGGCTCGTGGAGCTGGATGTTGCCGCCCCCTCCGTCGCCTCCGCCCAACTTGTGGAACGTGCCGCCTGAGAAGTCGAAGGTCGAATAGACGATTGTGCCGTCCTGGGTCAGCTGAATGTCGAACTCGTCCGCGGTGCCTGGTTCGCCCGCGTCCGAGGCCCTCACCGCGAAGTCGACGTCACCGAACATGTCTGTCCTCGCCGTGCCACAAATCCAACGGGTACCGGTCGGCTGGCCGGTCTGGGGGTCAGCGCCCGTTGCTCCTTCGGGGAAGTACGCCGTGATGTCGATCACGTGGACGTTCAGGTCGAGGCCGTGGTCGTGGTATTCGAGATGGCCCCAGTACGGGACCCCGTTCGTCCCCGAACCTTTTTTGCATCCGCCTCCAACCCCGAAGTTCCCTTTGTCGGCGCCGTTCGGGTAGATGAAGCCGCCACCCGTCAGGAAGTCGCACTTCCCGCTGAACGGCGGCGGCGGCGGCGTGACGTCCGCGATGGCGAAGCTGCCGGCGACGAGCACCAAGGTCGCTATCCCGAGGAGGCTGATCACTGCGCGCAGCGTTACTGGTTGACGCATGCCGATCTCTTTCCATCCGTCAGGCACCGCAGAGTACGTCGACCGAACCGTGACTTCGTTCCTCCGTTCCGATTCGACATGTGCTTGCGCTCAGGCGACTTGACGCTGGGTCTCGAGCACGACGCGGTAGCCCCGGCGCGCGATGCGCAAGGGAATGAGCACGTCGGCGGAGCCGTCGGAGCCGATGACGATCTCGACGCGGTCGCGCGGGTAATGAGGACGGCGAGCCCGGACGAGTCGTACTCGCGGTATTCGAGGCGCTTGAGAGGCTCGATCAGAAGTGGCGCGGCATCCTTGTCGCCCACATCGCCGACGATCCCGAACATCGCTCGATCCCTTCCGGCGGTCCGGGGCGCGACGGACCGCCGCCTTATTGCACGAAGTAGTACTGCACCGCGCGAGCGGCGCCTACAGGCGCGAGGGGGAATTTTCGGCGGCCGTTCGCGGGCGCCGCCGCTCGCGTGTGGAGGCGGCGCGGCGGTGAAGCGGAGGGAGCGCCGACCCCCGATCGGGGGGCGCTCGCGATGACGAGGCCTAGATGAGGCCGGCGCGGAGCGCTTCGGCGACGATCTCGGCGCGCGAGCGGACGTCGAAGGCGGCTGCGATCTTCTCCAGGCGGTCCCTGATCGTGTGCGCGCTCAGATC
>Ga0209378_1000401_pt1 | contig 32366 bp, 28 predicted proteins | sample GraSoiAngelo_156_FD_186170 | JGI IMG/M metagenome (GOLD analysis project Ga0209378, IMG submission 186170) | Grasslands soil microbial communities from the Angelo Coastal Reserve, California, USA - 14_1009_13_40cm (SPAdes) (version 2) | ecosystem: Environmental > Terrestrial > Soil > Grasslands ...
GCGACGGACGTGAACACGGTCCGTGTCTATGGGCGCCTCCACGGCGAGGCCGCGCTGCTCGGGACGCTCCACCGCGAGGGCCGTCCCGTCGTCCATCGCGCGGCCTCCGCGCCGGGCGAGGCGCCGCAGTTCGTCGCCGCGTGGGAGGGCGCGCCATCCGGACGCGGCACGCGCGCGCTCCGCCTCGAGCTCGCCCGCCAGGTGGGCGACGGGGTCCGCGTGGTGTGGTCCACGGCGGAGCTCTTCCCCGACGGGCTGCTCGCACGATCCTACTCGGTTCGCCCGAAGGAGATCCGCGTGCGCTATGAGCTGCGCTATCCCGGCTGGACGCCCGGATGCGAAGCGCGGACCGAGGCCGAAGACCTGTACCGGCTGGTCCCCGACACGGGCGTCTTCGCGCGGACGAGCCGTACGTACCATCAGCCCTGGCACCGCGAGCTCCACGCCACCGTCTGGCGCCTGTTCGAGGCGCTCGGCGGCGGCGATCAGGCGACGCTGGCGGAGCTCGTGCCCGACGCGACGCTGAGGCGACGCCTGCCGGCGACGCTCCGGGCAGAGTCCGCATGCGACGCGCCGGACGGCGGCCAGATCCCGCGCACGGTGTCGGTCGCGGCGTCGGAGGCGCGCGCGCCCTGGGAGCTCGTGTTCCAGCGGACGGCGCGCGGCTGGCGCCTCACCCGCGCGACGCAGGTGCTGCCATGAGCCAGCCCGAGGCGCCGATCGCCGACCGCTACGAGCCGTCGGACGTCGAAAAGCGCTGGTATCCCCTGTGGGAGGAGCGCGGCTACTTCCGAGGCGATCCCGCGAAACCCGGGAAGCCGTTCTCGATCGTCATGCCACCGCCGAACGTGACCGGGTCGCTGCACTGGGGCCACGCGCTCGACATGACGCTCCAGGACGTGCTCGTGCGCATGAAGCGCATGGACGGCTTCAACACGCTGTGGCTCCCGGGGACCGACCACGCGGGCATCGCCGTTCACGTGGTCCTCGAGCGGCAGCTCGCCGACGAGGGAAAGACGCGGCAGGACATCGGCCGGGAGGCTTTCCTGGAGCGCGCCTGGCAGTGGAAAGAGGAGACGGGCGGCACCATCATCCGCCAGCTCAAGCGCCTCGGGGCCTCGTGCGACTGGTCGCGCGAGCGCTTCACGATGGACCCGGGCCTGTTGCGCGCCGTGCGCGAGGCGTTCGTCCGCCTGTGGGAAGAAGGCCTGATCTACCGCGACGACTACATCGTCAACTGGTGCCCGCGCTGCCAGACCGTGCTCTCCGACCTCGAAGTCGAGCGGGAGGAGCGCGACGCCGAGTTCGTTTACATCAAGTACGGGCCGTTGACGCTCGGCACGGTGCGCCCTGAGACGAAGCTCGGCGACACGGGTCTCGCCGTGCACCCCAAGGACAAGCGCTATGCCCAGTACGTCGGCAAGACGCTCGAGGTCCCGTCGGTCGACGGGACGATCGCGATGCGGGTGGTCGCCGACGAGGCCGTGGATCCCAAGTTCGGCACGGGCGTCATCAAAGTCACGCCCGGCCACGACCCGGTCGACTTCGAGATCGGCAAGCGCCACGGCCTGCCGATCCGCACCGTCATCGGGTTCGACGGCCGGATGACGGCGGCCGCCGGCCGCTACGCCGGGCTCGACCGCTTCGAATGCCGGACGCGCATTGTCGAGGACCTGAAGGCGCTCGGCCTGGTCGAGCGGATCGAGCCCTACCGCCACACCGTGGGCGTCTGCTATCGGTGCAAGACCGTCGTCGAGCCGCTCGTGTCGAAGCAGTGGTGGGTGAGCACGAAGCCGCTCGCGGAGCCGGCGATCAAGGCGGTGCGCGACGGCCGGATCAAGATCGTCCCGAGGAGCTGGACGAAGACGTACTACCACTGGATGGAGAACATCCGTCCGTGGTGCATCTCACGCCAGCTCTGGTGGGGTCACCGGATTCCTGCCTGGTACTGCGACCGATGCGCGTCGGTCCACGTCTCTCGGACGGACCTCACGACGTGCCCGAGCTGCGAGGGTCCCGTGCGCCAGGATCCCGACGTGCTCGACACGTGGTTTTCCTCCGGCCTGTGGCCATTCTCGACGATGGGATGGCCGGACGACACGCCGGAGCTGCGCGCGTATTACCCGACCTCGGTGCTCGTCACAGGATTCGACATCCTCTTCTTCTGGGTCGCCCGCATGGCGATGCTGGGCCTGCATTTCACGCAGGCGGTGCCCTTCCACGACGTGTACATCCACGCCCTCGTCCGTGACGCCGAGGGTCAGAAGATGTCGAAGTCGAAGGGCAACGTCGCCGACCCCCTGGAGGTGATGGACAAGTACGGCACGGACGCCTTCCGGTTCACGCTGGCGGCGCTCGCCGGGCTCGGGCGCGACATCCGGGTCAGCGACGAGCGGATCGAGGGGTACCGGAATTTCGCCAACAAGCTCTGGAACGCAGCACGCCTGGTGCTGTCGAACCTCGACGGCTACGACGCGGCGAAGGCCCGAAAGGTCGAGCCGGTGCTCGCCGACCGTTGGATCCAGAGCCGGCTCGCCGCGACGGTCGGCTCGGTGCGAGCGGCGCTCCGTCGCTACCGGTTCAACGATGCCGCGTCGGCCGTATACCAGTTCGTGTGGCACGAGTACTGCGACTGGTACCTGGAGATCGCGAAGCTCTCCCTCTACCGTGCCGAGGACCCCGCCGAGCGCCTCAGGACCCAGCACACGCTGGTCGAGGTGCTCGAGGCGACCGTGCGCCTGCTTCACCCGTTCATGCCGTTCATCACGGAGGAGATCTGGCAGCGGCTGCCCCACAAGGGCGAGTCGATCGTTGTCGCGCCCTATCCGAAGGCTGGGAGGAAGCAGCACGACCTGACCGCGGAGCGCGAGATGGGCGCCGTCATGGACGCCGTGACGGCGGTCCGCAACATCCGCGGGGAGATGGGGATCAGTCCCGGCGTGACCCTGACGGCCACGCTGCGCCCGGCCCGGGACGCCGCGGCGCTCTTCATCGCCGCCACTCCGCTGATCGAGACCCTGGCACGCGTCAGGCTCCGGATCGATCCGCGTGCGAGCCGGCCGCGGAACTCGGAGCTCGCCGTCGTGGCGGGCTCGGAGATCTACGTCGAGCTCGCCGGGGTCATCGACCCTGCCGCGGAGCGCGCGCGGCGCCAGAAGGAGATCGGGCGGCTCACCGAGAGCGTCGAGTTCCGCAGGGCGAAGCTCGCGCGCCCGGAGTTCGTCGAGCGCGCGCCGGCCGAGATCGTCGCGCGCGAGCGCGAGCGGCTCGCCGCCGAAGAGGCGCTCCTGGAGAAGCTCACGGCGAGCCTGGGCTGGATCGATGACCGCTAGGCCGGCGCCGATCGTCCGCTTTTCCGTCGTCGAGTCCACGCAGACGACCGCATTCGAGCTCGCCGCCGGGGGCGCTGCGGACCGCACGGTCGTCGTCGCAAACCACCAGTCGGCGGGGCGGGGGCGCCGGGGTCGGACGTGGGCCGACGCCCCCGGGACGAGCCTCCTGGTCTCGATCCTGGTCCGGCCCCGGGTGGCCCCTGTGCTCCTGGCCACGTTCTCGATCGCGACAGGCGTGGCGGTCGCCGAAGCCCTCGACCGCGCAACGGGAATCGAAGCCCGGCTGAAGTGGCCGAACGACGTCCGCGTGCGTGGTCGGAAGCTGGCGGGAATCCTGGTGGAGTCGCGAATCGGCGCTCCAGCGGCGGCCGACGATGACGCGACGGGCATTGGCGGTTCGGAGCCACGCCGCACCCACAGCACGCCACCCACGCCGTGTGTCGGCCCCCTGGTCCCCGTTGCCGAGACGCGCATTGGCGGTACGGAGCCACGCCGCACCCACAGCACGCCACCCACGCCGTGTGTCGGCCCCGCGGCCCCCGTTACAATGGTCATTGGCGTGGGCCTCAACCTCGCGCAGCGGACCTTTCCGTCGGAGCTCGCCGACCGCGCAACGTCCGTGGTGATCGAGACCGGCCGGGTGCCCGACCACGACGCGATGCTCGAGACGTTGCTCGAGGAGTTCGACGCGTGGCGCGCGCGGCTCGAGACTCAAGGCTTCGACCCGGTGCGTGAGCGCTGGCTCGCGTGGAGCGAGACGATCGGGTGCAGAGTCACGGTCGACACCGTCAGCGGCGTCGCCGTCGGCCTCGACGCGGACGGCGCGCTCCTGGTGGACGACGGCCGCGGAGTGCAGCGGATCGTCGCGGGCGAGATCGCGCCGGAGGTGGACCATGCTGCTCGTCGCTGACGTCGGCAACACAAACACGAAGATCGGCGTCTTCGACCGCGATCGACTCCTCGTGTCCTGGGTCCTGACGAGCCGTCGAGAGCAGACCGACGACGAGTACGGGGTGTTCATCGAGACGCTCCTGCGGGCGCGCGGGATCCCGGTGGGCGACATCCACGGTGTCGCCATCTCGAACGTCGTGCCGCCCGTCCAGCAGACGCTCGAGGGGATGTGCGAGAAGTACTTCGGCCGGGCGCCGTTCTTCGTCGAGCCGGGCGTGAACACCCGGATGCCGCTCAACGTGGACGCGCCGCGCGAGGTCGGCGCGGACCGCTACGTTGACGCCTTCGCGGCGACCATTCTCTATGGGGCTCCCGTGATCGTGGTCAACTTCGGCACCGCCACGACGTTCAACTGCGTGAACGCGCGGGGCGAGTTCATCGGCGGCGCGATCGCGCCCGGCCTCCGAACGGCGGTCGACGCGCTCGTGAACCGCGCGGCCCGCCTCTACCGGGTCGAGCTCATCCGACCCAAGGAGGCGATCGGCCGCGACACGGCGACCAATATCCAGTCGGGCGCGATCTACGGATTCGCCGGACTCGTCGACGGGCTCGTCGAGCGGATGCGGTCGGAGATGGGCGGTGGCGCGCGGGTGATCGGGACGGGCGGGCTCGCCACGCTCATCGCGGGCGTCACGCGCTCGGTCGAGCGCGTGGACGACCATCTCAGGCTCGTGGGGCTGCGGATCCTCTACGAGGAAGCGCACCCCGCGGCGCCCGAGCGTTGACACACGCCGGACCCGCCGGGTATACTCACACGAAATATAGTGTGAGGGCGTGGGGCCGATCCCTATATACGGGGATCGGGGGCAGGGAACCTGGCGGCTGGCCGAGGGGGAGGAGAGCCGATGGGGATGTGGGTCGGGCGCGGGCGGAAGGCGAGGGTCGCGTACGGGTTCGATGACATCGCGCTCGTTCCGGGCACCGTGACGATCAACCCGAACGAAGTCGACATCTCCTGGGAGCTCTGCGGCCATCACTTCGAGCTGCCGATCATCGCCGCCGCGATGGACGGCGTCGTCAGCCCCGGGCTCGCGATCGAGATGGGCCGGCTCGGCGGTCTCGCCGTCCTCAACCTGGAGGGCATCTTCTCACGGTACGCGAACCCCGAGGACGTTCTCGACCGCATCGTGTCGGCGAGCCAGGAAGAAGCGACCAAGATCATCCAGTCGATCTACGGCGAGCCCATCAAGGAAGAGCTGATCCACCAGCGGATCCGGGCAATCAAGAAGGGCGGGGGGCCCGCCGTCGTCTCGTCGATCCCCCAGCGCGCCGAGCGCTTCGCCCAGATCGCTCAGGAGGCGGGCGCGGATATATTCGTCGTCCAGTCCACCGTCACGACCGCCCGTCACGTCGCCACCGAGTACACCCCGGTAGACTTCCGCACGCTGAAGAAGCAGCTCGCGATCCCGCTCATCGTCGGGAACGTCGTCACCTATGAGGCGTGCCTCGAGCTGATGGACTGCGGTGCCGACGCGCTCCTGATTGGCGTGGGCCCGGGCGCCGCGTGCACGAGCCGCGAGGTCCTGGGGCTCGGCGTGCCGCAGGTGACCGCAACGGCCGACGCTGCAGCGGCGCGCGACTATCACTACAAGCAGAGGGGACGCTACGTCCCGATCATCACCGACGGTGGCATGAGCACGGGCGGCGACGTATGCAAGGCACTCGCCGCCGGCGCCGACGCGGTCATGATCGGCTCGGCGTTCGCCCGCGCCGTCGAGGCGCCGGGCCGGGGCTACCACTGGGGCATGGCGACGCCGCACGCGAACCTGCCGCGCGGGACGCGGATTCGGGTCGGCGTGGCAGGCTCCCTCGAGCAGATCCTCTTCGGGCCCGCGTTCACGGAAGACGGCACGCTCAATCTGGTCGGCGCGATCAGGACCTGCATGGGCTCGGTTGGCGCGCGCACGATCCGAGAGCTCCAGCAAACAGAGCTGATCATCGCTCCGACGATCAAGACCGAGGGAAAGGTCTTCCAGCAGGCTCAGAAGCTGGGGCGCCCGCGGTAGCGCGGGCCGAGCCCGCCCCGTGATGGTCGCGGCCGACAAGATCGCGGTTCTGGATTTCGGCGGTCAGTACACCCAGCTGATCGCCCGTCGGGTCCGCGAGCTCTCCGTCTACTCCGAGATCTTCTCCTGCACCCACCCGATCGAGTCGATCCTGGCGAGCGGCTACAAGGGCATCATCCTCTCGGGCGGGCCGTCGAGCGTTTACGAGGACGGCGCGCCGCTGCCGCCGAAGACGCTCTTCGACTCGGGCATTCCCATCCTCGGCATCTGCTACGGCATGCAGGCGATGGGGTATCTCCTTGGCGGGCACGTCGTGCCCGCCGAGCGCCGCGAGTACGGCAAGGCGGAAGTCGAGCTCCAGGGCTCGAGCCGGCTCCTCCGGGGCGTCGAGCCCGACGCGAACGGCCGCGTCACCGTGTGGATGAGCCACGGCGACACCGTCCTCCGCCCGCCCAAGGGGTTCAGCGCCCTCGGCACGACCCCGAACTGCCCGGTCGCCGCGATGGCCGACGAGCGGCGCAAGCTCTATGCGGTCCAGTTCCATCCCGAGGTCGTCCACACGCCGCAGGGGCAGAAAGTCTTCGACAACTTCCTCGACATCTGCGGCGTGAGCCGCACGTGGTCGATGGCGGGGTTCATCGACACGACGGTCGAGGAGATCCGGGAGAAGGTCGGCCAGGGGCGTGTCCTGTGTGCCCTGTCGGGCGGGGTGGACTCGTCGGTGGTCGCTGTCCTCGTGCACCGCGCCATCGGCGATCAGCTCACGTGCGTCTTCGTGGACAATGGGCTGCTCAGGAAGGGCGAGGCGGAGTCGGTCGACCACACCTTCCGTGGCGCCTTCAAGATGAACCTCATTAACGTCACAGCATCCAGTCGATTTCTCGATGTTCTTCGTGGTGTTACTGATCCGGAGATCAAGCGCAAGCGGATCGGGGCCGAGTTCATCGCCGTCTTCGAGGAGGAGGCGCGGAAGCTCGGTGAGATTCTCTGGCTCGCCCAGGGCACCCTCTATCCCGACGTGATCGAGTCGATCGCCTACCGCGGGCCGTCGGCGACGATCAAGACCCACCACAACGTCGGCGGCCTGCCGCTCAAGATGCAGTTCAAGCTGATCGAGCCCCTGCGGGAGCTGTTCAAGGACGAGGTCCGGCGGCTCGGCGAGATCCTCGGGCTGCCCCCGGAGGTCGTCTGGCGCCAGCCCTTCCCGGGGCCTGGACTCGCGATCCGGGTGCTCGGCGAGGTCACGCCCGAGCGTCTCGAAATCCTGCGCGACGCCGACGCGATCATCCAGGACGAGGTGCGTGCGGCCGGCTTCGAGCGCGAGGTGTGGCAGGCGTTCGCGGTGCTCCTGCCGATCCGGACGGTCGGCGTGATGGGCGACTTCCGCACGTACGCGCACGTGATCGCGCTTCGCGCGGTCATGAGCCAGGACGCGATGACGGCCGACTGGGCACGGCTGCCCTACGACCTGCTCGGGCGCATCAGCAACCGCCTCAGCAACGAGGTCCAGGGCGTGAATCGGGTGGTCTTCGACATCTCCTCGAAGCCCCCGTCCACCATCGAGTGGGAGTGAGCGGGCTCGCGGTGCAGCACAGCGAGTTCGTTCACCTCCACGTCCACTCCGAGTACAGCCTCCTCGACGGCGCCGCGCAACTCGAGAAGCTCGTCCAGAAGGCGAAGGATCTGCGCCTGCCCGCGATCGCGTTGACGGACCACGGCAACCTCTTCGGGGCGATCGACTTCTATCTCGCGGCGCAGAAGGCTGGCGTCAAGCCGATCCTCGGCTGCGAGCTCTACGTCGCCCCCGGGAGCCGGAAGGAGCGCGGCTCCCAGGACGGCGGCTACGAGGGCGCGAACCACCTGACGGTCCTGGCGCGGAACCGCGCCGGCTACAGAAATCTCATCAAGCTGGTCTCGAAGGCCTACCTCGAGGGCTTCTACTACAAGCCCCGGGTGGACCGTGAGCTCCTCGCGGAGCACGCCGACGGGCTCGTCGTCCTCTCGGGGTGTCTCAACTCCGAGGTCTCGCGCCTCCTGATCCAGGGGGAGATGGGGAAGGCGACGAAGATCGCGGGTTGGTACCAGGAGGTCGTCGGCCGCGACTACTACTTCATGGAAGTCCAGTCCCACGGCCTCGAGCCGCAGGCGAAGGTCACCGCCGACACCCTGGCGATCGCCAAGGCGATCGGCGCGCCGATCGTCGGGACCAACGACTCGCACTATCTCGAGGCCGGCCACGGGCGCGCCCACGAGGCGCTCCTCTGCATCCAGACGGGCACAACGCTCAGCGACCCGAGCCGCTTCCGGTTCTCGACCGAGGAGTTCTACGTCAAGTCGGCGGAGGAGATGGCGCGCGTCTTTGCCGAGCTGCCGGAGGCGTGCCGCAACACGCTGGCCGTCGCCGAGCGCTGCAACCTCACGCTCGACTTCGGGACCTTCCACCTGCCGCGCTACGTGGTCTCCGCCGGGCACACGCTCGATAGCTACCTGCGCGAGCTGGCGAGCGCGGGGCTCCGGCGCCGCTATGGTCCCACGCCTGGCGACGCGGTCGAGGCGCGCCTCAACCACGAGCTCGCGGTGATCGAGAAGATGGGATTCGCCGGCTACTTCCTGGTCGTCTGGGACTTCATCCACTACGCGCGCCAGCAAGGGATCGCCGTCGGGCCCGGCCGCGGCTCCTCGGCCGGGTCGCTCACCGCGTACTGCCTCGGGATCACGAACATCGACCCGATCGGTTACGGCCTCCTCTTCGAGCGCTTCCTGAACCCCGAGCGAATCTCGATGCCCGATATGGACATCGACTTCGCCGACGACCGGCGCGACGAGGTCATCCGCTACGTCGCGGAGAAGTACGGGCGCGACCGGGTCGCCCACATCATCACCTTCGGGACGCTGGGCGCGAAGGCCGCGATCCGTGACGTGGGGCGCGTGCTCGGCATGCCCTACGCCGACGTAGACCGCATCGCCAAGCTCGTCCCCAACTTCCCGCTGAACATCACGCTCGACGACGCCTACCAGAAGTCGCTCCCGCTCGCCGAGACGGTGAAGAGCCAGCCGCACGTCCGGGAGCTCTGGGAGATCGCGCGGACCCTGGAAGGCTGCACCCGCCACGCCTCCGTCCACGCCTCGGCCGTCGTCATCTCCGACGAGCCCCTCGACGAGCACGTGCCGCTCTACAAGGACCCCAAGCGACCGGAGCTGATCACCGGCTACGCGATGGGGCCGATCGAGAAGCTCGGGCTCCTCAAGATGGACTTCCTCGGGCTCCGGACGCTGACGGTCCTCGCCAACACGGTCACCCTTATCAAGGCGTCGCGGGGGATCGCGGTCGACCTCGACGCGCTCCCGCGCGATGACCCGAAGACGTACGCGCTCCTGAGCGAGGCGAAGACGTTCGGCGTCTTCCAGCTGGAGTCCGCGGGCATGCGCGAGGCGCTCCGCGGGCTCAAGCCCGAGCGGCTCGAGGACGTGATCGCGATGGTCTCGCTCTACCGGCCAGGGCCGATGGAGCTGATTCCCGACTTCATCGAGCGCCGGCACGGGCGCGCGAAGATCACGTACGAGCATCCCGCGATGGAGAAGGTCACGCGCGAGACGTACGGGATCATGGTCTACCAGGAGCAGATCATGCAGATCGCGTCGGAGATGGGGGGCTTCACCATGGGCGAGGCGGATACGCTCCGCCGCGCCATGGGCAAGAAGGACCGCGATCTCATGGTGACGCAGCGTGAGAAGTTCAGAGCCGGGTGCGCCGAGCGCACGATCTCGAAGGCGAAGGCCGACCGCGTCTGGGAGCTGATGGAGAAGTTCGCCGGGTACGGCTTCAACAAGTCCCACGCCGCGGCGTACGCGCTCGTCGCCTACCAGACGGCGTACTTCAAGGCGAACTACCCCGTGGAGTTCATGGCGGCGTTGCTCACCTCGGAAATGGGCGACACCGACAGGATCGTGAAGCACATCGAGGAGTGCCGTGCGATGGGGATCCGTGTCGAGCCGCCCGATGTGAACGTCTCGGCGGTGCGGTTCAGCGTCGTGGGCGACACGGTCCGGTTCGGCCTGGCCGCGATCAAGAACGTGGGCGAGGCGGCGATGGAGTCTATCCTCCGGACCCGTGCGGAGGCGGGGCCCTTCGCGTCGCTCGAGGACTTCTGCGCCCGCGTGGACCTCCGGCTCGTGAATCGCCGCGTGCTGGAGTCCCTGATCAAGGCGGGCGCCTTCGACTCGCTCGGCCTGACGCGCGCCCATCTGCTCGCGACCGCCGACGCCGCGCTCGAGAGCGGCCAGCGCAAGCAGCGGGATCGCGCGGAGGGCCAGGCCTCGTTCTTCGACCTCCTGCCGGCGCCAACCGCGGCGCCCGGCGGCCAAGCGGTCGAGGTGGTGCCAGAGTGGGAGCCGGACCAGCGCCTCGCATTCGAAAAGGAGGTCCTCGGGTTCTACGTCTCGGGCCATCCGCTCGCCCGCTTCCGCGGCGTCGTCGAGTCGCTCGGGCTCACGACGACGGCCGAGCTCGCGACCAAGGGCCACGGCGCGCGCGTGCTCCTCTTCGGCCACGCGACCGGGCTCAAGGAGACGTCCACCAAGAGCGGCAACCGCATGGCGTTCTTCACGCTCGAGGACATGGACGGGACGGTAGACGTCACGGTCTTCCCGGAGCCCTACAAGGCGGGCGCCGCGGGCCTGCACTCGCGCGAGGCACTCCTGGTCCGGGGTAGGGTGGACGACAGCGAGAAGGGGCGGGTCGTGCTCGCCGACGACATCCGCCCGCTCGAGCAGGCGCTCGCCGAGACCACCGGCCGCCACAGCGTCGGGGCCGCCGAGGCAAACGCGTGCCGGATCCGCGTGGCGGCGGCCACGGCGCCCGATGACGCGCTCGCCGCGCTCCGCCGGGTCTGCGCCGCGCACCCGGGGCGCGTCTCGCTGTTCCTCCACCTTCTTCTCGCGTCGCAGGAGGTTGTGGTCCGCTGCCACGGCGTCGACGTCGACGCGAGCCAGGAGCTCTGCGCGAAGATCGAGTCGCTCCTGGGCGCCGGCACGATCACGGTGGAGTATGCCGGACGCGCTTGACTTCGAGGCACCGCTGCTCGAGCTGGAGAATCGGATCGCGACGCTCCAGGCCGAAGAGGACTCGCCGCGGGTCCGCGACGAGGTCGCGAAGCTCGAGGAGCGGCTCCTGCGACAGCGCCAGAAGACCTACGCGAGCCTGACGGCCTGGCAGCGGACGCAGCTCGCCCGGCACCCCAGGCGCCCCCACACGCGCGACTTCATCAAGCTCCTCTTCGAGGACTTCGTCGAGCTCCACGGCGACCGGCTCTACCGCGACGACCCGGCGATCGTCGGCGGCCTCGCGCGCTTCGAGGGGCTCGGCGTCGTCGTCATCGGCCACCAGAAGGGGCGTGACACGCGCGAGAAGATCGCGCGCAACTTCGGCATGCCCCACCCCGAGGGGTACCGCAAGGCGCTCCGGCTGATGCAGCTCGCCGAGAAGTTCGGCAAGCCGGTCCTCGCCCTCATCGACACGCCCGGCGCGTACCCGGGCGTCGGCGCCGAGGAGCGGGGTCAGGCGGAGGCGATCGCGCGGAACCTGCGTGCGATGGCGGCGCTCCGCACGCCGATCGTCGCCGTCGTCACGGGCGAGGGGGGCAGCGGCGGTGCGCTCGCGATCGGGATGGGCAACCGTGTCCTCATGCTCGAGTACGCGATCTACTCGGTGATCTCGCCGGAGGGGTGCGCGGCGATCCTGTGGGGCGACGCCGCGAAGGCGCCGGAGGCGGCGGAGTCGATGCGGATCACGTCCGCGGACCTCCTGCGCCTGGGCGTCATCGACGCCATCGTCCCCGAACCCCTCGGGGGGGCCCACCGGGACTGGGAGGCAGCGGCGGCGTCGCTGCGCGCCGCCCTTCGAGACCACCTGGCGGACCTTGCGCCCAAGTCGCCGGACGCGCTCGTCGTGGAGCGCCACGAGAAGTTCCGGAAGCTGGGCGCGTTCGAGGAGACGTCGACGCCGCGCGCCGGCCCCTGACGCCGCCCCTCACCCCGTTCGGCGCAGCAGCGTCCCGGCGAGATCCTCGTCGGTCACCAGCACGTTCATGAACCGCCCCGCGAGCGCGCCTCGCACGGCGTCGAGCTTCGGCCGGCCGCCGGCGATCGCCACGACGTGGCGGTCGGGGCGGCGCGAGAGCGCCTGGAGCCGGCTGCCCTCCACCGAGAGGACCCGGTGCATGAGGACCCGCAGCTCGGGGTGGTCGACGATGCGGCCCTCCGCATCGAAGGGCTGGTAGTTGATCTCGCCCACGACGCCGAGCTGGCGCAGCCGCTTGACGCTGACGCCGTAGGACTCGGCGAGCGAGCAGAAGCCCGGGGTCTGCTCGGCGATCACACCGATACCGACGAGCGCGATCTCCACCGCCTGCGCCGCCTCGAAGATCGTCCGGATCTCAGGATCGCGGAGGAGCCGCCGTCGTTCCCGCTCGATCTCACGGAGCGACAGGAGATGCTGCACGGGGAGCGCGTACGCGCTCACGTGCGGTCGGTACTTGGCCGCCATGGTCCCGACCAGCGTGTTCGGGGAGAGGTCCACCATCTTGAGGGTGCTCTCGCCCGAGAGCGGGTAGAGGGCGAGGTCGCGGAAGCGCCGCTCCCGAAGCTGGCGGATCGTCTGGTAGAGCGTGACGCCGCACGAGAGCCCCACGCGGATCCCGTTGGACGCGATCTTCTCGAAGTAGGCGGCCGCGGCGGCGCCGAGCTCTTCCTTCAGGTCACCCCGCCCGCCCGCGGCCACGACCACGGCGTCGCGGAGGCCGAACCGCTCGGTGAGGGCCGCCTCCAGCTCCTCGGCGCGCGGCAGGTCCAGCTCGACCCGGACGAGGCCGTCGTCGTAGGCGCGCTTGAGCAGACGCGAGACCGTCGCCGCCGAGACGCCGAGCGCCTGGGCGATCTCCTTCTGCGACCGCGCCTGACGGTAGTAGAGCTCGAGGCACCGGACCATCAGCCGGAGCTCCCGCGAAGGCTGAGAAATTAATTTCATCGCCTTAAAGTTCTTGCTTGACGGCACCAGTGTACCTCGTTATCCTCGGGCAAGTCATCACACCGCACCCCGATCACCCCAAGGAGGCGCGCATGGGCGCCAGGCGCTACGGCTCTTCGGACGGCCCGATCAAGCTGACGGAGTACCACGAGTCCCGGAAGGAGCTCGACGGGCTGCCGGTGACGTCGGCGGAGAAGATCCCGGTCACCAACACGCCGAACATCTTCTCGTACAAGGCGCACGTCTTCGCCAAGAACCCGGCGCTGGTCCAGCGCTACATCAAGGCGACGAAGGCCGACGTCGGCGGCGTCGGGGGGCACGTGGTCGCCGCCGAAGAGGTGAAGTCGGTCATCGCCAAGTTCGTCCTGGAGAACAACGCCTTCAATGGCGAGCCCATCTTCACGTCGCTCATCGTGACGCATACGGGCGACGACGTCGCCGTGACCGGGATCATGGCCGAATCCGTGGACATGTCCGTGGTGGACCAGCTCATGTGGGACGCCCTGCAGGAGGGCGCGCGCAAGGCCTCCGAGCTGGGCCTCTACGGGCCCGGCCAGGACCTGGTCGCCGACGCCTTCACAGGCAACCTCCGCGGCGCGGGGCCGGCGACCGTGGTGCTGCCGCTGCCCCTCCGCAAAGACAACCCCTCGCAGACGGTGCTCGTCTCGTTCGCCGACAAGACGGAGCCGATGGCGTTCAACTACTACGCCACGGGCGCTTACCTCCTGCCACGCTTCAACACCGGCCTGGTGATCGCGGCCTCGAAAATGAAGCACGGCTACATCATGGAGATCGTCGACCTCGACACCAAGGCGCAGGCGATCGAGGCGGGCGCGCACCCGCGCGACCAGAAGGCCCTCGACGGCAAGATGGAGGAGCTCGCGAAGGGACTGCAAGAGAAAGTGCTGGCGCTGCGGGCGCCCGAGGACCTCTACGACATCGAGGGGCTCACCCGCGCGTCGCGCTTCGTCATCGCGCGCATCTGGAGCCGCGACGAGAAGGGCGAGCGCGACGAGCTCGGTTACGTCTGCTCGGCCGAGCGGCTGCACAACATCAAAACCAAGAAAGGGATCACCTACGGCGGCAAGGACGACCCCGTGCTCCTCGCCTTCGCGCAGGGCGACTGGCCGGCGCCCGGCGAGATCACCTCGCCCTGGGCGGCATGCCCGATGGTCGCCGGCGACTGCCGCGGAAGCCACAACCTCCATATCCTGCCGATGCCGATCAACTCGCAGACGTCCTACTGGTCCGGGCCGATCCTGTCGGCGATCACGCTCTCCGTCAACATCCACACGGGGCGGATCGGGGCGATCTCCGACCAGTTCGCGCTCGGCACGCCGTGGGACCAGGTGCGACGGCGCGCGTCCGACCTGGCGATCCAGTTCCGCCTGGCGCACGGTACCAAGCAGCCCGCGACGCTCCACGAGGACGAGCTCGAGTACCAGGAGGGATGGAAGGAGCGGCGCGCCCGCCTCGAGCGCCAGTTCGAGGTGAAACCGCCGCTCACGTTCGGCCGCAACGGCCACGGCGCGAACGACGGTCGGGGAGGGAAGCCCGCGAGCGCGCGGACGGGCAAGCGTCCGGGCGAAATCGACTAGTTCCTCGGAGGGGGCCTCGACGGCCCCCTCCGAGCCTCCCCCAGGAAGGGTTGCGCGGGCAAAGCCCGCGCTCGAACGGTGGTTACTCCGGCGCGCTCCCAGTTGACTCGGACGGGCAGGCCGTCGGAGCCTCTCTCGATCGGCTATCGAGCCAAATTGACTTCCCGTATCGCGGATGCTACGGTCAGTTCAGCGCAACTACTGGATTTTCCGACAACTGATGGCAAAGCTCCACCTCATCACATATGGCTGTCAGATGAACGAGTACGACTCGGAGCGCGTCGCGGGCCTGCTCCGCGCCGAGCGCTATGAGCTCACTGCAGACGAGCAGGAGGCCGACCTGATCCTCGTCAACACCTGCGCGATCCGCGAGAAGGCGGAGGAGAAGGTCTTCTCGAAGCTCGGCGAGCTCCGGAAGCTCAAGACGAAAAACCCCGAGCTGATCATCGGCGTCATGGGATGCATGGCGCAGCTCCAGCAGGAGGCGATTCAGCGGCGCGTCCCGGCCGTCGACCTCGTGTTCGGCTCGCCGGCGATCGCGCGCGTCGGGGAACTGGTGGAACGGGTGAGACGTGAGCGGCGGCCCGTGCTCGAGACCGGCGAGGGCCCGCTCGTGAAGATTACGGTCCGCCCACCGTCGGCCTCCCGCCTGAAGGCATTCGTCACCGTGATGGAAGGCTGTGAGAAGCACTGCACGTTCTGCGTCGTCCCGCGTACGCGGGGGCGCGAGCGCAGCCACCCGCCCGAGACGCTCCTGGCCGAGGTCCGGAGCCTCGTCGCCGCGGGGTGCCGCGAGGTGACGCTCCTCGGCCAGACGGTCAACGCCTACGGGCGCGATCTCACGCCGCCGACCGACCTGGCCGAGCTGCTCGAGCAGGTCAATGACGTCACGGGGATCGAGCGGATCCGCTTCACCACCTCGAACCCGTACAACCTGACGCCCCGGCTCATCCGCGCGCTGCGCGACGTGCCGAAGGTGTGCGAGTACTTCCACCTCCCGCTCCAGTCGGGTTCGGACCGCGTCCTCGAGCGCATGAACCGCGGCTACACGCGCGAGCGCTACCTCGAGCTCGTGCGCGAGATCCGCGACGCGGTGCCGGAGATGGCGTTCTCGACGGACCTGATCGTGGGGTTCCCGGGCGAGACTGAGGCGGATTTCGAGCAGACGCTCGACATGGTCGAGCAGGTCGGCTACGACAACGTCTTCGTCTTCCGCTACTCGCGCCGCCCCGGCACGCCGGCGGCGACGATGCCTGACCAGGTGGCCGACGAGGTCAAGGCGCGCCGCAACGCGCGGCTGCTCGAGGTGGCCGGGCGGGTGGCGGCCGAGCGGAGCCGCGCGCTCGTCGGCCGCACGCTCGACGTGCTCGTGGATGGGGCGTCGAAGAAGAACGCCGGCGAGCTCTCGGGCCGGACCCGCTGCAACCGTGTCGTCAACTTCGACGGGCAGGGACGCGTGTCCATCGGCGACGTGACGCGCGTCCGGGTGACCGAGGTGCTCCCGCACAGCCTGCGAGGGACGCTCGCTGCGCACGCGGAGGAGACTCCATGTTTGTCGAAATGAAGGTTCGCGGGCTGGCGCTCGACGCCGTGTCGAACATGCCGATCATCATCCTGCGCGACGACGAGGACCGGCGCTCGTTGCAGATCTGGGTGGGGATCTTCGAGGCGAACGCGATCGCCCTCGAGCTGGAGAAGGTGCCCCCGCCGCGCCCGATGACGCACGACCTGATCAAGAACATCCTCGAGGCGCTCGACGCCCGGGTGCTCAAGGTGGTGGTGACCGACCTCAAGGACAACACCTTCTTCGCAGTCCTGCACATCCAGATGGGCGACGCCGAGTACACGGTGGACTCGCGGCCCTCGGACGCGATCGCGTTGGCGCTGCGCGTGAGCGCGCCGATCTACGTCGACGAGGACGTGGTCCGCAAGGCCAAGAGCCTCGAGGTGTCGAAGGAGGCCGAGCCGGCGAAGCCCGACGATCCGGAGCAGCTGCGGGAGTGGCTGCAGAACATCAAGCCGGAGGATTTCGAGAAGTTCAACAAGGCCTAAGCGTGGGGCGCGCCGTCCGATGACCGCGCCTGCGGCTCCGCCCCGGTCCATCCGCCTCGTATTCAAGGGCGAGTGGACCGCACCGGGCAGCAAGGGGCTCCTCGGCGCCGACCCGCGACTCCGGACGCTTCGGAAGGTCCTGGTGAGCTATCCGGACGTCCGTCACATCGTGCCCGATCGCATCAGCCTCGACGCCAGCGCGGACAGCCGCACGCTGGACGCTGTCGCGCGCTTCCTGGAGCGGCAGCACTGGCTCGTCAAGTCGATCGCGGTGGAATGAACCGGACCCAAGAAACTCCGCGCCGCTCGTGATCTGGAATCCCGACGCCGAGGCGATGCCGCGGGAGGCGCGGCGGCGCCTGCAGCGGGAGCGGCTGAGCCAGACGCTCCGCTGGGCGGTCGAGCGCGTGGGGTTCCACCGCGAGCGGCTAGGCGGCGTCGAGGTCCGACACCTCGAGGACCTGGCACGGCTGCCGTTCGTCCGGAAGAGCGAGCTGCGCGACGCGTACCCGTTCGGCCTCTTCGCGGTGGAGCTCGCCGAAGTCGCCCGCATCCACGCCTCGTCGGGGACGAAAGGCAAGCCGACCATCGTCGGCTACACAGCGGGTGACCTCGAGATCTGGCGCGAGGTGATGGCGCGCGTGCTGACGGCGGCCGGGGCGCGCCGCGGCGACATGCTCCACGTGGCCTTCGGCTACGGGCTCTTCACGGGCGGGCTCGGCTTTCACGAGGGCGCCGAGCGCGTCGGCATGACCGTCGTGCCGGTCTCGTCGGGCAACACCGCGCGCCACCGGCTCCTGTTGCGGGACCTGGCACCCGCCGGCATCTGCGGTACGCCCTCGTTCGTCCTCCACATCGCCGAGAGCCTCGCCGCGGAGAGCGGGGACCCGCGCGCGCTCGGGCTCCGCTACGGCCTGTTCGGCGCCGAGCCGTGGACGGAAGGCATGCGGGCCTCGCTCGAGCGTGCGCTCGGCTGCCGTGCCTACGACGTGTACGGGCTCTCGGAGATCATCGGCCCGGGCGTCGCCGGCGAGTGCGAGGTCCGCGCGGGGCTCCACATCCAGGACGACCACTTCCTGCCGGAGGTCATCGACCCCGCCACGGAGCAGGTTCTGGAACCGGGGCGGGAAGGGGAGCTCGTGCTCACGACCCTGACCAAGCGCGCGCTGCCGCTCGTCCGCTACCGCACGGGCGACATCACGACGCTCACCGACGAGCCGTGCCCCTGCGGCCGGACTTCGGTGCGGATGGCCCGGGTCAAGGGACGCTCGGACGACATGCTGATCATCAAGGGCGTGAACCTCTATCCCTCCGAGGTGGAAGGGACACTCCTCGAGATCGAGGAGCTCGTGCCCCACTACCAGCTCGTCGTGGACCGGCGCTCGACCCTGGCGACCCTCGAGGTGCACGTCGAGCCGGGGCCTGAGCTCGTGGAGCGCTGCGGTGGCTTCGACGCCGAGCACCCCGTGATCGCCAGCCTCCGCCGGCGCGTCGCCGAGCGCCTCCAGAAGGCGATCGGCCTCTCCGTCCAGCTCACGATCGTGGCGCCGCGGACGCTGCCGCGCTCCGAGGGCAAGGCGGTTCGCGTGATCGAGCGGCGGTAGGGTATCCTGAGTCTCGGGAGGAGACATCCATGAGCAACCTGGCTCGCGAGATGCTGGCGAAGATCGAGGCGGGCGTGCGCATCGAGTCCGCCCACGAAATGACCGACGACTATCGCGAGAACCTCGTCCACCTCCTGACCATGCAGGCCGACTCGGAGCTGGCGGGGGGCTACGGCTACGTGCCCTGGATCACCAAGGCGCCGACGGTCGAGGAGAAGCACGTCGTCGCCCAGATCGTGAAGGACGAGCTGCGCCACGCCACAGTCATGTACGGCCTGCTCGCCGACCTCGGCTTCGACGTCGAGAGCCACGTCCGCCGGCACGACGAGATCTTCACGATGCGCATCGAGTCGGACGCGGATATCGGGACCGCGCGCATCACGAGCGATAAGCGGGTGAACATCTTCTACTATCCGATCGAGACGTGGGCCGATTTCATCTTCTTCAACTTCTGCATGGATCGGGGCGCCGGCCACCAGCTCGAAGACGTCCGCGGCTGCTCCTACGGCCCCTGGGTGCGCGCGATCGAGGGGATCTTCAAAGAGGAGAAGTTCCATATTCGCCACGGCGAGTACTGGGTGAAGAAGCTAGCCGAGGACCCGAAGATCCACGCCGAAGCCCAGGCGACCTTCAACAAGTGGTACATCCGGACGATGAACATCTTCGGGCGCCCGGGGTCGCCGAAGAACCAGCTCTACCGGAGGTACAAGCTCAAGCTCCGTGACAACGACGAGGTCCGCCAGGCCTTCGCCCACGAGATCCGGGGTCTCTGCGACACCTTCGGCCTGACCGTTCCCGAGTGGAAGCCGAAGTGGGCCGAGCTCCCCGAAGAAGCCCACATCCCGGGCTAGAGGCGCCTCGTGAAATCCACACCGGTGATCGCATCGGCGTTGGTGGTGTGTCTCCTGCTGGCTGGCTGCGTCGCCAAACCCGTGACCGCCCCGCGGGCCGTGGTGCCCGCGACCGTGTCCTCCGAGCTTCGAGCGGCCGCCACCACGGCCAAGCAGTTCGGGGATATGGTGGCCATCGGCGTGGGAGTGTCGAATGGCTCGGCGAAGGACTATGTCATCACGGCTGATCGCGTGCTGGCGGTCGACAAGGCCGGCAACCGCGTCGCCCCTCTCTCGGTGGTCGAGGCGGCTCGCCAGGCGGGCGGCGCCACCGCGCTGGTGGCGGGTCTGCAGGGAGCCGGGGGCGCTGCGCTGCTCACCGGTCTCTTGGGAGCCATCCCTGGTGCGATCCTCGGAGCCGCCTCAGGCGGCGCGTCCGGCGCCGGCAAGGGCGCGGCTGTCGGCGCGGGAATCGGCATCGCGGTCGGCGCGATCGCCGGCTTCTACGAGTCGAAGACGAAGACCGAGCGCGAGATCATCAGTCAGCTCGGCGATCTGTATCTCGGGGCCAAGACTTCAAAGCCGGGGCTGCCGGTCAGTGGCTTCGTCTTCTTCCCCCGCGGCGACTACGTGGGCATCTACGTCATCGCTGTCGAGGAGCCCGGCGGTGCCGTGCACGAGGTCTATGGCCCGATGGTCGCGCAGCCTTCCGGGTAACCCTCAGGACTCGCGCAACGGGCGCCAGCCAGGACAGCGCCTTCAGTGCTCGCGACACGAATAGCCGACTCGCTCTCGTCGTCACCATCGCATCGTTCCTCTGGGTCTCCGCGGCGGGTGCCCAGGAGAAGACCACGAGCACAGAGAAGCTCGGGACAGTCCATTTCCCCGTCTCCTGTAGCGCCGCGGCCCAGCCGCAGTTCGATCGCGCGGTGGCTCTGCTCCACTCCTTCTGGTACTCGGAAGGGGTCAAGGCCTTCACTGCCGTCGCGGCGACGGACCCCGCGTGCGCCATGGCGCACTGGGGAATCGCGATGAGCCTCTGGTATCCGCTCTGGCAGCCGCCTGACGCGGCGACCCTCAAGAAGGGGTGGGTGGCCGTGGAACAGGCGAAGACCCTCAGGGCGAGCACCGAACGCGAGCGAGACTACATCGCCGCGATCGAGGCGTTCTATAGAGATTCCGACAAGCTTGATCACCGCACGCGCGGCCTCACCTACGAAAAGGCGATGGAGCGTCTGTACGTCCGCTATCCGCAGGACCGCGAGGCGGCGGTGTTCTACGCCCTCGCGCTCAACGCAACGGCGCTCCCAACTGACAAGACCTACGCTAACCAGAAGAAGGCCGGCGAGATTCTCGAGAAAGTGTTCGCTGAGCAGCCGGACCATCCGGGCGTCGCCCACTACATCATCCACAGCTACGACTATTCCCTGCTTGGGAATCGAGCGCTGACGGCGGCGCGCCGCTACTCTCAGGTCGCGCCGTCGAGCCCCCATGCGCAGCACATGCCGTCGCACATCTTCATCCGCCTCGGGCTCTGGCAGGAGACGATCCGGTCCGACCGTGCTGCCGCTGTCGCCGCGCGGGACGCAAACTCCGTGTTCGAGCAGCTCCACTCGCTGGACTACCTGATGTATGCGTACCTCCAGGGTGCGCAGGATCGGGAGGCGAAGCGCGTCGTCGACGACCGGAACGCGATCGGTCGGATGGAGCAGGAGCTCATCGCCGCGGCTTACGGCTTCGCGGCGATTCCGGCCCGATTCGCCATCGAGACGCGCCGCTGGGCCGAAGCAGCGTTACTCGAGCCACGTCCCAGCCGCTTCACCTTTACCGAAGCGATCACGCATTTCGCGCGTGCCCTCGGCGCCGCCCGAGGCGGCGATGCGACAAGCGCTCGCAAGGACGTCGAGCGACTGGAAACCCTGCGTGACGGCCTGACCCAGGCGAAGCAGACCTATTGGGCCGAGCAGGTGGAGATCCAGCGCCGGGCTGCGGCGGCGTGGGTCGCCCGAGCAGACGGAAAGACCACGGAAGCGCTTGCGCTCATGCGTTCAGCCGCTGACCTTGAGGACTCGACGGAGAAGCACCCGGTGACGCCCGGGCCAATCGTGCCTGCGCGCGAACTGCTGGGCGAATTGCTCCTTGATCTTCAGCAGCCAGCGCAGGCCCTGATGGAATTCGAGGCGGCACTGCGCAGTTCGCCCAACCGCTTCAACAGCCTTTACGGCGTGGCTCGGTCGGCCGAACTCTCAGGCGATCGGGACAAGGCCAGAGGTCACTACGCGCAGCTCGTCGCGCTCTGCGAGAAGGCCGATACGGAGCGCCCGGAGCTGCAGCGGGCCAAGGCCTTCCTCGCGCGGGACTGAGCCGCCGCTACGACCTCGTGGTGCAGCGGGCGAAGGCGAAGCGGTGAGCCAATAGCGGCCGGCGATGTCGGGTAATAGGACGAGGGGGGAAATCGCGCTTGGGAGCCCATCGAAGTTGACATAATACCTCTTATCGGAAGCTCTGAGCGGCGTCGGCCGCCCTCCCTTTTCTCTCTCTAGGGCCTGACCGTCGTACCGCGACTCCGCACGGACCTGCCACTCTTGAGGACGGCGCCCCGTGGCCCCTTCGGATCACACGTTCCACAGGGGCCATTGGCGATCGCTTCGTACCCGGGCGCCAACGTCTGCGTCGTCTCCATGAGCATCGAGAAGCGATGCAGGGCTCTCACATCACCGCCGACGCCCCGCGCCCAGCACTGAGTGCAGAACCACTCGCCCGGCTGTCGATCGAGGAACTGCAGCGCCGCGATCTCCGCGGGATTGAGAGGCGCCTGTGTGCTCATCGCAGTCTAAGGCGGCCTCCTAGCCGCCTAAGCGCATGAGGCGGGCCCGGACCTCCTCGCCGCGGCGGGCCTGCGGAAGCTCCTTAAGGATCCGTCGGTAAGTCTCCACGGCTTCATCTTTTCGCCCCGCCAGCTCCTGGGTCCGCGCGAGGTCCACCAGGAGCGCCTCGTAGTAGAAGTCCTTCGGGCCGAGCGTGGCGAGCGCGGCGCGATAGGCGTCCATGGCCTTCGCCCAGTCGCGCTCGGCCTCCCACGTGTAGCCACGCCCGACCTGGGCGAGCGTCCGCAGCGTTCCCGTGGCTCCTCGGGCGAGCACGACCTCATAGGCGGCGCGCGCCGCCGCGTACTGGCCGGCGCCGTAGCGAACGTTCCCCAGTTGGTACGCCATCTGAGGAACGGCGGCGGCGGACGGATAACGCGCCAGGATCGCCTCGAGGTCGCGTGCTGCTGCGGTCCGCGCCTCGGCCGTGGCCTGCGGGCCTTCCGCGGCGGCGACCCGGACCATGACGTCGGCGTATGCCGCCTTGGCCCGGCTCTGTTCGGCGGCGTACCAGAACCACGCTGCGCCGCCCAGAACGAGGACCGCGAGGACGGCGCCAGCGAGGACGAGGAGCGTACGCCGCGAGGGCGCCATCACAAGGGACGCCCGAGCACCGAAGAATCGGAGGAGCGATTTCATCGCACACGCAACCCCTTCCGGTACTGGCGCCCGCACGCGCGGCACCGGAACCAACCCTGGGAGACGCGAGGCACGATGCGCCCGCAGTGCGGACACCGTTGATAGTTGCGCCAGCCCCAGAAGAGGCCGAGCCCGACCGCGAGCGCCGCGCCGATCACCAGCGGTGGGGAGAGGACGGCCTCCACGACAAGCATGCTAGCAGGGGGTCACGGGGTGTCAAGCACGGCGGCGCCCGGAGACGACCCGGGCACCGCCGCATGGAAGGGATTTACTTCAGTTTCTCGAGAAGCTCCTTGCCCAGCTTCTCGGATTCGGCGTGCTTGCCCTCGCTGTGCAGCTGCTGCACCATCGCGACCTTGTCCTTGACGTCGGCGGCGGTGGCATCGTAGCGGTTTGCGGTGGCCGCAGTGATCTGCGCCACGAGCTTCGGGCACTGGAAGGCCAGCGCCTGGCCCGCGGCGAAGACGACCGCGACGGCAACGACAACGAGCGTGATAAGGGATCGGCGCATGGAGTCACCTCCTTTCAGAATCGTGAGTGGGCAGCTCTACGAAGATCATGCCGCGCTCGACCCGAACCGGATAACACGCCACCTCAACCGCCGGGTTGTTGATGTTGGCGCCGGTCGTGACGTCCCAGCGCCAGGCGTGCCAGGGGCAGGTTACCACGCGCCCGTCGAGCTCGCCCTCACCCAGCGGCCCGCCCCGGTGGGCGCACGAGTTGTTGATCGCGTAGTAGGCGCCGTCTACGTTGAACAGGGCCAGCGTCTTCCCCTCGACCTCAACCACCTTGCCCTCGCCCGCCGCCAGGTCGCCGACGGCGGCGACCTTCACCCGTCGCGCCTCTACCATCGAGCGCTCCCTTACTCGATCACCCCGAGGCGGCCATTGTGACTGCCCATATACCAGAGCCGCCCATCGGCGTCCACGACCATCTTCCGGATCCCGACGTCCTTCGACGGCAGCGCGAAGACCCTGAGCGCGCCCGTCCCGGGATCGAGGCGTACCACGGTGTCCGTCTGGATCTCGTTCGCCCACACCACACCCGCGCCGTCGATCGTCACGGCGTAGGGCCCGCCGCGCTCGCCCGCGGGCAGCGCGTACTCCTTCAGGACCTTCTGGGTCGCGGGGTCCACCCGCACGAGCTTGCCGCTCCCGTAGAGCGTCACCCAGAGCGAGCCGTCGGGCGCCGTCGCCATGCGGCGAGGCTGCGAGCCGCGCTCGAGCGGAAGCTCGGTGATCGTGCCCGTCTTCGGGTCGAGCCGCCCGAGGCGGTCACCGGCCATCTCGCAGAACCAGACGTTGCCCGCGCGGTCGAGCGTGAGGCCATACGGGCGGCCGCGGGCCTTGTACTCGGCGAAGACGCCCGTGCGCGTGTCGAGCCGGCCGATCCGGTTGCCAGACTGCACGGTGAACCAGAGGATCCCCTGCTCGTCGATGACGAGCGTGTGGGGGTCGCCGCCCGAGGGCGCCTTGTGCTCGACGACCTTGCCGGTCTTCGGGTCGAGCTCGCCGATCGTGCCGTTCCCATTGCCCGTGTACCAGACCCGGCCCGCGCGATCGACGAGGAGACCGTGCGGCCGCGCGCCCGGTGGCAGCTCCCACTCGGTGAACGTCTTGGCGCGCGTATCGAAGCGCGCGATCCGGTTGCCGAACATCACCGCGATGTAAATGTTGCCGTCGGGGCCCGGCGCCGGATCGCGGGCGAATTGGGGCGTCGGCACCGCCCACTCCGAGATCCGCCCCTCGACCTGGGCGCGGGCGCCCGGGGCGATCCCGTAGTTCGAGCCACCGGCCGCCGCAACCGCGGCCGTGAGCTGCAGCGTGAGCAGGGCGACCGCCAGCCTCATCGTCCTCTCCTCGCGAGTCGCCGGACCTCTCGCCACCGGAAGCAGTCCGTCGTGTGATCGTTCACCATCCCCGTCGCCTGCATGAACGCGTAGCAGATCGTCGGCCCCACGAACTTGAAGCCGCGCGCCTTGAGCTCCCGGCTGAGCGCGCGCGCCGCGTCCGTCTCGGCAGGCACCCGGCGCGGCGACGTCCAGGCGTTCTGGCGCGGCGAGCCGGCGACGAACCGCCAGATCCAGACGTCGACGCTCCCGTGCTCCCGCTGCACGGCGAGGAACGCGCGCGCGTTTGTGACCGCTGCCTCGATCTTCGCACGGTTGCGCACGATGCCCTCGTCGCCGAGGAGCTTCTGGATCCGGCGCGCGGTGAACCGGGCGACCCGTGCGGGCTCGAAGCCGTCGAAGGCCCGCCGGTACGCCGCGCGCTTCCTGAGAATCGTCGCCCAGCTCAGCCCCGCCTGCGCGCCCTCCAGAATGAGAAACTCGAAGAGTCGCCGTTCGTCGTGGACCGGCACCCCCCACTCCTGGTCGTGGTAGCGGATCATCCCCGCGTCCCCGTTTGGCCACGCGCAACGTCGCTTCATGTGGGCGCCCGTGATCGTAGCGTGGTCGGGGGCGCGCCGCAAATGCACGAAGCGCTCAGCCGGCGACGAGGCGATAGAGGAGGCCGACGACGCCGCCCCCGAGGATGAGCCACACCGAGTTGACCTCGAATCGGATGAGCACGGCCGCCGCCACGAGGGCCAGCAGCGCGGTCAGCCAGTCGATGACGGCCGCGCGCGCGAGCTCCCACGTCACCGCCGCCATCAGGCCGAGGGCGGCGACGTTGACGCCGTCGAGGAACGCCGCCGTCCAGCGCGACGCGCGGATCTTCGGCAGGAGTGGGCGGCTTGCCGCGACGAACACGAATGACGGCAGGAAAATGCCGACGGTCGCGAGGACCGCCCCGGCGCCGCCGCCGACGAGGTAGCCGACAAAGGTGACGGTCGTGAGCACGGGGCCGGGCGTGACCTGACCGATCGCGATGGCATCGAGGAGCTGGCGATCGGTGAGCCAGCCGAGACGGTGGACGAAGTCGTTGCGGAGGAACGCGAGAAGGACGTAGCCGCTGCCGTAGAGGACGGAACCGATCTTGAGGAAGGTGACGAACAGCATCATGAGGCTCACGGACGCCGCAGCCGTCACGCCCTGCGCGGCCACCGACGTCGCGCCGCTCAGCACGGTCGCAGCCGGCGCTGCAGCCGCCGCCACCCATGCGCCCCGGACGCCCCGCGCGACGGGCACCACGAGCCCGCCCGTCGCCAGCAGGGCGATCTCGTTCACGCCGATCAGAGAAAGCGCGAGCACCGCGAGAGCCACCGCGGCCAGCAGCGTCCCCTTCACCGCGGTCCGGAGGAGCGCCCAGATCGCCTGAACCACGACCGCGATGATCACGGGCTTGACGCCGTAGAGGAGCCAGCCGACTTGGGGCTGGGCGCCGTACCGCACGTACGCCCACGCGAGCGCCCAGACGATCACCATCGCCGGGACGACGAAGCACGCGCCGCCGGCGACGAGACCAGGCCAGCCCGCGCGGGTGTAGCCGAGGTGGATCGCCATCTCGGTGGAGTTCGGCCCGGGGATCAGGTTTGTCATTCCGAGGAGGTCGAGGAAGCGCTCGTCGCTCACCCACTTCCGTCGCTTGACGACTTCTTCGCGCATGAGCGCAATGTGGGCGGCCGGTCCCCCGAAGCCGATGACGCCGAGCTTGAAGAAGAGCGCCATGACCTCGCGGAGGGGCGTGGCGGGCGTCACGCGCCCAAGGGTACACCGGCGCGCGTATCGGTGATATATGCGAGGCGTGAACCGTGGCCATCGTGTCTGGCCGTCGTTGCTGGTCGCGTGCGTCCTGGCGCTCGGAGGGCTCGCCGAGGCCATAGGGCCGACGCTCATCCCTCAGGTGGACGAGTTCATCGACGCACCGCGCGCGCTCTTCGGACGGACGCGTGCCGAGATCGAGCGGGTGCTCGGGGCACCGCCCTACCCGGGCGTCGTGATCCGGTACTCGCCGGCGTCGGCGCTCACGTCCGTCGCCATCACCACACCGACGTACCACCTGCCGCAAGGGCTCCGCGTCGGCGCGTCACGGCGCGACGTCGAGCGGCTCCTCGGCGAGCCGCAAGAGATGACCGAGGGGCGCTATCTCTACCTGTACTCGGACGGCTATCCCGACACGGTCGAGTTCTACTTCCGCGACGGTCACGTGCGCCGGATCGAGTGGAACTACTGGGCGGAGTCGCGGTAGACACCCGATTCGTCCGAGTTGACAACCGACCAGCGCTGACCCATCATCCCGTCCTCCGGGCCCTCCATGGCACGAAAGGAGGATGGGCGATGACGAGAACCGGACGAAACTGGTGGAGCGCGAGACTGCTGCTGATCGCGAGCGGAGTCTTGCTATCGGTAGTCCAACCCTCCGACGCCCAGACCGGTCGATTCACGGCCACCGGCAAGGTCGTTACGCTCCTCGCCGAGACCAAAATGCAGCCTGGAGATAAGCCGGGTCACGAGCTCACCATGGCACGCCGGATGGACACCATCAGCTATTCCGATCCGACGTTCAGCAGCGGGCAGGCCATAGTCGCCAGCGTGTCCGACTACACGGCCGGCAGCGGGGTGCACCGCGGTTACTTCGCCATAACCCATCCTGTCGGCGACAGGACCTTCTCATCTTACGAGGGGATGACGAAAGCGACGCCGAAGCCCGCCGGGCCGGCCGAGGTGACATTCGAGGGGACGTGGCGGTACACAGGCGGCACGGGCAAGTTCGAGGGCATCACTGGCGGCGGAACGTACAAGGGCGGCCTGACACCCGCGGGCGTCGCCTATGAGTTCGAGGGCCAGTACACACTCAAGCAGTAGCCGCGCCCACGGCTGACTGTCCGACGGGATCGCCCAGCCCCTAGAGTCTAAAGCTCGATCCGGCGCTTCGCCATTGCGCGTTCCCACTTGCGCTCATGGTCGTCGTCGAAGAGGAGCCCCTGGTCGGCGGGGACGCTGACCCAGTACCCACCCCGCATCTCACCCTCGAGCTGGCCGGGGGCCCAGCCGGCGTATCCGAAGACGAAGAGCGAGCGCCGGGGGCCCTTGCCCCGGCCCATCGCCTCCAGGACCTCGGGGTCCGTCGTGAGCGCGACGCCGTCCTTGATGACGCGCGTCGCGGCGCCTGCGTAGTCCTCGGTGTGCAGGACGAACACGCGCGATGGCTCCACCGGTCCGCCGTAGTGCACCCGGATGCGACCGCTCACGCCCTGGCTGTCCACGCCGAACCGCGCGAGGAAATCCGCGAGCGCGACCTCGGCAACGGGACGATTGACAACGAGGCCCGTCGCGCCCTTGGCGTCGTGCTGGAACATATAGATCAGGGTGTAGACGAACCGCGGATCCCGCAGCGCATCGGTGGCGACCAGCAGCTGACCGGTGAGGCTTGGTGCGGGTCGCCCCTGCCCGGCGGAGGCGCCCGCCGTCGCGATCGCGACGAGCGCGACGAGGGCGATTACGACGCGAGGCGAGGCAGCACCTGCTCGCGCAGGAGCACCATCGAGCGCTCCCACGCCGCTTGCGGGCGCCATTCGTGCGCGATCACGAGCAGCGCGCCGAACCCGCCAACCTCGTCGCGGAGCTTCGCCAGCTTGGCTGCGACGGTGTCAGGATCGCCGACGATCCAGATGTTGTCGAGGAGGTACGGGAGCGTGACGTCGGAGTCCGGCATCGCCGGGTCCACCTTGATCATCTCCAATCCCCGAATCTTCGCCAAGAGCCGCAAAAAATAGTCCCGGTAGTCCCGCGCGAGCGGCCCCGCGAGCGCCTCGCGCCGCGCCTCCGCGTTCGTGTCCGCGACGTACACGTCGCGGGCGATCCGCCAGCTGGACCGGTCGGCCACACGCCCCACCCGCTGCGCTCCCGCCGCGACGGCGTCCCAGTGCGTTCGGAGGATCCGGGGTGGGACGAAGTTGATGCTCATCGGGATGTAACCGCGCTCGCCGGCAAGGACCAGCGTCTCCGACTTCGCCGACACGCCGGCCACGCCGATGGGCGGATGCGGGCGCTGGTACGGGCGCAGGTGGAGCCGGAGACCGATGTCCTCCTGGGGCTCAGGGATGCGGAAGCGCCAGTACTTGGACTCGTAGAGGCCGGGCTTGGGGTCGTTCCAGAGCTCGAGGATCAGATCGAGGACGGCACGGGTGATCTCACGCTGCTCGCCGCTCTTCGGATCGACGCCGACCACCTCGAAATCACCGGGGAACCCCCCGGAGCCCACGCCCCAGTAGAAGCGGCCCCGCGCCATCTGGTCGAGCTGCGCGATGCGCTGCGCGAGCATGAGCGGACTGTGATTCGGCAGGCAGGAGACGCCGGTCCCGAGCTTCATCGTCTGCGTCAGGGCGAGCGCCTTGGCGATGAACAGGTCGGGACACGGGATGTTTTCCCACATCGCCGTGAAGTGCTCGCCGATCCACGCCTCCTCGAACCCGAGGCGATCGAGCGTGACGAGCTGCTCGAGGTCCTCCTCCATCGTCCGCGCGGGGTCGGCCCCGGGCGGGTGCAACGGCATCGCGAAGTATCCGCAGCGCATGAGGCCTCCCCGGCGTTGGGTGGGATTCTACTCCAACGAGCGGTGGTGCACCCTGCGCGGGTGCGATAGAGTCTTTGCCGGACCGCGATGCGCTTCGGCACCTACTACTTCCTCCAGGCTCCACCGGCGCTCGCCCACCCCGAAGTCGTTCGGCGCGAGATCGAGCAGATGGCGTGGACCGAAGAGCTCGGCTTCGACAGCATCTGGCTGACCGAGCATCACTTCATCGAGTACGGCCTCTCGGTCTCACCAGCGGTCCTGGCAGCCGCCGCCGCCATGCGGACCCGGCGCGTGCGGATCGGCCTGGCCGCCGCCATCCTGCCCTTTCACGATCCGGTGCGGCTCGCCGAAGAGCTCGCGATGGTCGATATCCTGAGTGGCGGGCGACTGGATGTCGGCGTGGGGCGCGGCAACCGCCCCGTCGAGTTCGAGGGCTATCGCGTCCCCCAGATCGAAAGCCGCGAACGCTTCGAGGAGGCCCTCGCGATCCTGGTCCGCGCGTGGACCATGGAGCGCTTCTCCTACGAGGGCCGCCACTACACGATCCCCGAGGTGCGGGTGATCCCGAAGCCGCTCCAGCAGCCCCACCCCCCGCTCTACGTGGTGTGTGTGAGCCCCGATACGATCGAAGCCACCGCGCTTCGTGGCCTGCCCATGCTGAACTCGCTGCTGCGGGGACCGGTCGACCAGCTCTCCCAGAGCCGCGACACGTACGTCAGGGCATGCCGGAAGGGGGGCCGGACCGAGGCCGAGATCGCCAGGCTACTCGGGAACTGGGGAGTCTCGCGTCATGTCTACGTCGCGCCGACCGACGCCGAGGCCCTGGCCGAGGCGAAGGACGCGGAGCTGTGGTACCAGGAGGCCCTGCGAAGGTTTCTCATCCCCGAGCAGATCGAGCGCGTGCACCCGCTCCTGCAGCCCGGGTTCCGCGCCATGGCGGAGCGGCTCGGGAAGGTCACGTGGGACCAGCTCGTCGCCGAGACCGTCGCCTTCGGCTCTCCCGACACGGTCGCGGAGAAGATCGACGAGCTGTGGGGCCTCGGTGTCGGCGAGGTGCTGTGCTGGATGAACTTCGGGGGCTTGCCCCAGGCGGGCGTGCGGCGCTCGATGGAGCTGTTCGCTCGCGAGGTCATGCCCCGGTTTCGCTGACAGGGCTGCTGGCGAGCAGCTTGCCTTGTGAGTTCGGGACTGCTACGCTCGCGCGCGATGTGGTACGAAATGATCTCCGCCGACTGCCACATCGATCTGTGTTGGTTGCCGCCGGACCTCTTCACCGCCAACGCCTCGGTGGGCCTACGCGACCGCATGCCCTACGTCACCGACGGGCCGAAGGGGCCGGCGTGGGTCACCAGCAAGGGCGCCGCGCTCGGCCTGATGAACGGCATGGGGTCGGCCGGGCGCGAATACATCCCCGGCCAGATTCACCGCTCCGATCGGATGGCCTCGACCGGGCTCTACGAGGACGGCAAGCGCGGCATCCGCCGCCTCACCGACCCCGAGCTGCGCCTCCGGGACCAGGAGCGCGACGGCGTCCAGGCCGAGGTGCTCTACGGGATCCTCGGTACCACCCGGCGCCTGAACGACGCCGAGGCCGCCGTCGAGGTCATGCGCATCTACAACGAGTGGCTCGGCGACTTCTGCGACACGCACCCCGACCGCTACGCGGGACTGGCGTCGATCCCCAACCAACCGGTGGAGGCGGCGGTCGAGGAGGTCAAGCGGGTTATCAAGCGCGGCGCCGTCCGCGGCGTGGACATCGCCAACTCGCTCGACATGCTCCCGCTCTGGGATCCTCAGTGGACTCCGCTCTGGGACGTCGTCAACGAGGCGCGGCTGCCCGTCCACTTCCACACCGTGGGCGGCCAGATGCCCGACCTCACGAAGCTGCCGCCGCTCCTCGGGCTGATGGCGCGCGCCGTCCACATCACCGGCTTCCAGATGCACATGGCGACCATCCTGACGTCGCTGATCTTCGGCGGCGTGCTCGAGCGATACCCGGCGATGCGCGTCGTCATCGGCGAGAGCGGCATCGGCTGGATTCCGTACGTCCTCGAGCGGATGGACGCGGAGTGGGAGGACCAGTTCAAGGACCTCGGCCTCAGCCTCCCGCCGAGTGAGTACTGGCGCCGCCAATGCAAGGCGACCTACCAGACGGATCGCGTCGGCATCAAGCTGCTCGACGAGATCGGCGTCGACAACGTCATGTGGGGCTCGGACTTCCCCCATCCTGACGGCGTCTGGCCCGACTCGCGCGAGTTCATCCAGCGTGAGCTCGGTCACCTGGCTGCCGACGTCCGCCGGAAGATCGTCTGCGAGAACGCGGGCAAGTTCTACGGTTTCATTCGCTGAACGCGGCCGGGACCAATCACGTCCACCACTCGGGCGCGTGAGTTCCCAGCGGCACCGACGGACACGCCCAGTGGGCGGGAGTCTCCGATAGCTTCGCCGCCGGAGCCACGTGCCTGAGCACCCCGAACGGCGTCTCGGTCGTCTGGAGAAATTCGTCGACGTCTTCCACTCGGGGATCGGGAGCGCCCAGGCCGGCGACTCGGCCGAGTCGGTCGATCCACCGCCCCGTCTGGGCGAGCGAGACCCGCACGAGGTAGCTGCCGCCCGCCCGCGCCCGTCGCGCGAGCGCCACCATCGCCCCGAAGGCCGCGAGGTATCCCGTCGCGTGGTCGAGCGCCTGAGCGGGAAGGTGTTTCGGCCCATCCAGGCCCGCTGCGGCCCCGCCCTCGTGAGCGATGCCACTCACCGACTGGACCAGGCTGTCGAACCCGCGACGCTCTCGCCAGGGTCCGACGTGGCTGTAGGCGCTCAAGGTGACGTAGACGATGCCCGGCCGGAGCCGCGCCAGCTCCTCGGCGGATAAGCCGCGCGCGGCGAGCGCGCCCGGACGATAGGACTGGCAGATGACGTCGCACGAGCGGATCAGCGACCGCAGCCGCTCCGCGTGATCCGCCCGACGCAGATCGAGGCGCGCAGAGCGCTTACCGTGGCCGAAG
>Ga0209378_1000402_pt1 | contig 32357 bp, 24 predicted proteins | sample GraSoiAngelo_156_FD_186170 | JGI IMG/M metagenome (GOLD analysis project Ga0209378, IMG submission 186170) | Grasslands soil microbial communities from the Angelo Coastal Reserve, California, USA - 14_1009_13_40cm (SPAdes) (version 2) | ecosystem: Environmental > Terrestrial > Soil > Grasslands ...
TCGGGCATCCCGAGCGCTTCGAGCTCCAGGTTCACAGTCGTACGATCGAGCACGCGCAACACGAGGCTCTCGCCAAACTGCGTCGGCAATGTTGAAACTCGCAGATCGATATTGCGCCCGGCGATATTCTTTTGAATGCGCCCATCTTGAGGCAACCGGCGCTCCGCGATGTTCATGTTGGCCATCACTTTCACCCGCGAGATAACCGGCAGGGCCAGATGGCGCGGGGGCGGCGCCATTTCGTAAAGCGCGCCATCTACCCGATAACGGATTTTAAATTCATTTTCGAATGGCTCGAAGTGAATGTCGCTCGCCCGATCGAGGATCGCCTGGTAAAGGATCAGATCGACAAAGCGAATAATGGGCGTTGCATTTGCTTCGGCTTCAACCGCCGCTTCCTCGTCTCCACGTAATTGCAAAAGCTCGCCAACCTCGCCGAGCTGCTTGAGGACATCCTCCATGCTGGATGTCTCGCTCCCGTAATATTGTTTGATGAGCTCTTCGATCTGCTCGGTTGGCGAAACGACAACCTGAATGTCTTTGCCTAGCGCAAAGTGCAGGTCCTCCGCGGCCCGCGGATCGAGCGGATCGACCAGCGCCACGCGCAGCACATTGCCAATCATGTCGATCGGAAGCGCGCCGTGCAATCGAGCCATGCCAGCCGGCACGAAACGCAGGACTTCCTGAGCAATTTCGCACTCCGTTAGATCGATGTAATCGGTGCCAAGGGCCTCGGCCATCGTTTGGTAAAAGCCTCGCTCATCAACGTAACCGCCATCTATTATTGCTTGTGCCGCACTCTTGCCGTTGAGCTCGACTTCAGTGAGCACGTCTTCCGCCTGCGACGGCTCAAGCACGCGTTGTTCGACAAAGAGTTCTGCTACTTGCTTGTCGTTCATGGAATCGTGATTCGGAAAATCGTTGAACCGTTAAATCGCTAAATGAATCAGCTCACGTCTCCTACGGTGATTGAGATGACTTCGTCCGCGGAGGTGAGGCCGGACAGCACTTTGCGCACACCGTCTTCTCGAAGCGTTCGCATACCAAGTTCGCGGGCACGTTGGCGCAACATCAAAGTGGGGCTGCGCCGGCTAATCATGTAACGCACTTCATCATCGATTATAAAAATCTCGAATATTCCCATCCGGCCCTTGTAACCAATCTGACGGCACTGATCGCATCCGACTGGCTTCATCACCTGCGCGCCGGGGAGTTGGCCGGATTCGATTCTGAGCGCGCGCAGTTCTGTCTCCGTTAATTCGCCTGCTTCTTTGCAATGGTTGCACAGGCGGCGTACCAGCCTCTGCGCTAGCACCGCACGTACGGAGGAAGCGACCAGAAAGGGCTGCACGCCGATGTCGATTAAGCGCGCCACGGCTGAAGGCGCGTCATTTGTATGGAGCGTGCTAAAAACAAGATGGCCGGTTAGACTGGCGTTCATAGCGATGCTCGCGGTCTCAAGGTCCCGAATCTCACCAACCATGATGATATTGGGCGCCTGGCGCAGGATCGAGCGGAGAGCTGCTGGAAACGTCATGCCAATCTCGGGATTCACCTGCACTTGATTGATTCCGAGCATTTGGTACTCGACCGGTTCCTCCACGGTTATGATCTTGCGGTCCGGTTTATTGACGTAATTGAGACAAGCGTAAAGCGTAGTGGTCTTGCCGCAGCCTGTAGGACCGGTGACCAGCAAAATGCCGTCCGGTAGTTTGATCAGGCGCTCAAGTGTTTCCCCGTCGTCGCTGAAAAATCCGAGTTCCGGCAGCCCCAGCAACAGGCTCGACTTATCCAGTAAGCGCAGCACCATGCTTTCACCGTGATTCGTCGGAATAGTTGAGACCCGAAGATCAAGCGGTTTCTTTTTGATCTTTACCTGGATGCGTGCGTCTTGCGGCAAACGCTTCTCTGCGATGCTCATCGAGCCGGTCATGATTTTCAGTCGGCTGATTATGGCTGATTGAAGACGCTTGGGTGGAGCCTGCATTTCCTGCATTACGCCATCGATCCGAAAGCGGACGCGGAATTTCTTGTCCATCGGCTCCAGATGAATATCACTCGCACCGAGTCGATGGGCCTCGATCAACAGCATGGAGACCAGACGAATGATCGGTGCATCCGCTTTATCTCCTTCAATCGGCTCGGTGCCGTCTCCAATTTCCAAGCCAAGATCGACATCTTCTCCGATTTTTTCTCGCAGCATTTCGGCAGCTTCATCGGCCGTTCCGTAATATTTGATCAGCGCTTCGCGAATTTTTTGTGGGCTGGTGCAAACGACTTCCAGTTCGCGTTGAAGGAGGAAACTCAGGCTGTCGATCGTGTCGATATCGAGGGGATCCCCCACGGCAACCACCAGTCCGGTCTCACCAAAACCAACCGGAATCACTTTGAAGCGGCGCGCCTCCTCCGTGCGGATCTGTTTAATGATCTGCGGCGGGATCACCATCGAGGAGATGTCGATCCAATCCATGTGCGCTTGCGCTGCCAGCGTGCGCGAGACGTCCGCGTCGGAAACGATCCCATCTCTAATCAACACATCGACTACGCTGGTTGCCCCGTTCAAGCGCGCCTGCGCGCTTTCAATCTGATGTCTCGTTACCAAGCCGACGTCTTGCAGGATTCGGAGGACGTAGTCTTCGTTTTGTTGCACGGGTGCAAAGATGCCTGAGCCGACAATTTACCGCAAATCTGGAATCGCCCCCCCCGCCAGCCGCGCGGCGAGTGTCCGAGCTACTCCACGGTCACGCTCTTGGCGAGGTTGCGGGGTTTATCCACATCCCGGCCGAGTTCGACGGCAAGATGATAAGCAAGCAATTGAAGCGGAATGACAGTTAGCACCGGCATCACGCAATCGGGCGCTTCCGGCAGCGTGATAATCTCGTTGGCAAGCGTTTTGAGCTGGCTGGCGCCGTTTCCGCTGGTAAGCGCAATCACCGGGCCTTTACGGGCTTTGACCTGCTCGATGTTATTCAGGTTTTTTGAAAAAACCGCATCGTTGGGCGCGATAAAGATCGAGGGCAAATCAGGACGTATCAACGCGATGATGCCATGCTTGAGCTCGGCGGTGGGGTGGCCCTCGGCAAACAGATACGTGATCTCTTTCATTTTGAGGGCGCCTTCGAGCGCGATTGGAAAGTTGAACTGGCGACCGAAGAAAAGCATCCCGGTCACATCGGCATATTTTTTTGCGATGCCTTTGATCTGATCGCTCAATTTCAGGACCGTCTCGATCTGCCCGGGCAACGCCTCCAGCGCTTCGATGATTCGGCTTCCCTCAGCCGTGGAAAGGGTTCGCATCCGGCCGAAGAGCAAGCCAATGAGCGCGAGGATGACAACTTGCGACGTGAAAGATTTCGTAGCTGCAACGCCGATCTCCGGTCCGGCATGCATGTAAACGCCTCCGTCGCTCTCGCGCGCAATTGTACTCGCGACGTTGTTGCAGATTCCAAGAGTGCGAAAACCTTTGCGCCGGCTTTCGCGGAGGGCGCCGAGCGTGTCCGCAGTCTCGCCGCTTTGGCTGATAGCGAAGACCAGCGTCTCCCGGGTCAGCGGTGTGTTTCGATGACGAAACTCGCTCGCGTATTCTACCTCGGTGGGGATATTCGCCAGCCCTTCGATCAAATATTCTCCCACTCTGCCGGCATGGAGAGCGGTTCCGCAACCGGTGAGAATGATGCGCCCCACATCGCGTAATTGCGCAGGCGCCATGTTCAATCCACCCAGTCTGGCGGTGCATTCTTCCGGGCTCAGTCGGCCGCGCATCGCATCGCGCACCGTGCTCGGCTGCTCAAAGATTTCCTTGAGCATGTAATGCGGATAATCGCCTTTCTTGATGTCCTCAGCCGTGAATTCGACTTTGCTTACTCGATGATCACCCGTTTCTCCAGCAAGTGAGCTGATCTCGAATTTTTCTCGATCGACTGCAACAACGTCGAAGTCGTTCAGGTAAACAGCGTCCCGGGTATAAGCGACGATTGCGCTCACATCACTGGCCAGAAAGTTTTCGCCCTTTCCCACGCCGAGAACCAGCGGGCTGCCCCGTCGCGCGCCGATCATGAAGTCCGGCACATCCGAATGGATCACGGCGATGCCGTACGTGCCGATCACCCGTTGAAGCGCCTCGCGAACCGCCTCAAGGAGGCGAACCTTTTTTTGCGGCGTATCCACTGTGGTCGCACATGATTCGTCGTAGAGCTTTCCGATCAGGTGCGCCAGCACTTCGGTATCCGTTTCCGAGCGAAAGTTGGTGTCGCCGCCGCGGAACAACTCCTCTTTAAGCGCATGATAATTTTCGATCACACCATTATGAACGAGCGCCAGTTTTCCACTGGCATCGAAGTGCGGATGCGCGTTTTCATTCGTGACTTTGCCGTGTGTGGCCCAGCGAGTGTGACTGACGCCCAACGACCCTGAAACCGGTTTCTTCGCGGTCAATCTCACCAAGGCGTCGATGCGCCCAGCACATTTGCGCGTGTGAAGTTCGTGACGCCCATTGACTACGGCCAACCCGGCGGAGTCGTAACCGCGGTATTCAAGGCGACGCAGACCATCGAGTAAAATAGGCGCCGCTTTAGCGCGGCCGACGTAGCCAACGATTCCGCACATACGCAGATTGTAGTGGCGCCTGTCCTCAGCCGCAAGGAACACAGCCACTGGCTGGAGCTTTCGAAATCAATCGCCTCGCCTGGGTCGCGACTATTTTGGCGAACGCGAGTCGGCGTGTGTTTTCACTTCGCGCCTTTGTTTTTCAACCACGCGGCGCAACTCGCGCTCCATCGTTTTGAAAGCGTCATGGATGACTTTTTTAAGCGGCTGGTGCGTGCCGTTGTCCATCTGTCTCTCGTCCGCGACGAGTTCGTGACCGCGCGCGACGGTCACATCGATGCGGCAGCGGTATGGATTTCCTTTTTGATGCGTGTGATTCGTTTGCTCGATGGCCACATCGCAGCGGTTGATGTGGTCGCAAAATTTTTCGAGTCGCGCCGCATAATTCAAAACGAGATTATCGATCTGGTCCGACTTTTCCAGACCCCGGTACGAGATCTTAACGGGCAATTGCATACTTAATTGAACATTACCGCGCCATTCCTGTTGAGAGAAGCAAAAATGCGCGCTGAATGAGTTAGAAATGTTATAACGTTACAATGGACTTCCTTGTAACCCTTGTAACCGTTTAACGTTTTTAACATTTCTGGATTCAAATCTCCTGCAACGAGCGAAAATGCGCCGATAATTTCGCCGGTTCCGTTTTGACGAGATCGGATTTTACATGCTCGACAATCCGGTTACGCACAGCCGGCGGCAAAAGATCGACAATGGCGGAGTGAATTTCCGCAGGCGCCGCAAACGACCAGCCTTCCTTTCCATTGAGGGAAACAATTTTCACAATTTGATCGGCGAGTTCCTTTTGGATGCGCCGGTCGGTTTCTGCTTCGAGCTGAGTCCGCTCCGCAATGGAAGCCGCTCCACGGTGAGCGCCAGCGCCGTTCGTTACGGGAAATCGTCCGGCCAAATCGCTCACCTTATCCACGAGTCTCCCGTGCGCATCGGTGATGTTAAAAGCCTGCACGAGCTGCAGACTCGGCCCGCGCGTGGGCGTCTCATTAACTCGATATGCCTTCAAACTGCCTCGATCAGTGACGATAATAAGAGAACTTGGTATCATGGCCAATCACTGACCAAACAACATTGGTCCCGCACCACACGGCGCGTCTGATGTCTCTATAATAAAATTCGTTTGCCGTTGCAACATCGCGCTTGCTCAAATTTCCCGACTCACGCGGCGTGCCGCCCTAGGTGCCGCGAGCTCGTTCTTCTTCCGCGGTGATTGGCGGGAATTCGACATGACGTTTCTTCCACGATTCCTCGCGAGCTTGAGCCTGCGCGCCGCTTACCAGTTGAAGCAAACAAAGCGCACGGCCGCCAAGATGGACATCGTCGCCCGAGGCAAATTTTTTCGGCTCTGCCAGGAAACCGTTCGGACCCATCGTGTCGAGAATCAGTTGCCACTCGATCTGTTCCTGTCCCGGAAGGACAAATGGGATCGGTTCGTAGTGGGCGTTAATCAGTAGCAAGAATGTGTCGTCACGGATTGGTTCCCCTTCAAAACTGAGGACGTCGATCGCATCGCCGCTCAGCAGCATGCCGATACAGCGAACAAACGGGGACGCCCATTCCTCCTCGCTCATCTCGCTGCCGCCAGGATTGAACCACATCACATCCCGAATCTCAGAACCGCGTATCCGTCGGCCCTGAAAAAATTTTGGCCGGCGAAATACGGGATGCGCGTTGCGAAACCAAATCAGCTTTCGCGTGAGCTCCAGAAACTGGGTCTGCTTTTCGTCATGCATCCAATCGAGCCAACTGATCTCGTTGTCCTGGCAATAAGCATTGTTATTGCCGTTCTGCGATCTTCCTCGCTCGTCCCCGCCAGCGAGCATCGGCACGCCTTGGGAAAGAAATAGCGTGGTCAGGAAATTCCGCCGCTGCCGTTCACGCAAGGCGTTAATCTGGGGGTCGTCGGTCGGACCTTCCACGCCGCAATTCCAAGATAGATTGTTATTGTCGCCGTCGTTGTTGGCGTCGCCGTTCAGCTGGTTGTGCTTTTCATTGTAGCTGACCAAATCGCTCAGCGTGAAACCATCGTGCGCGGTGACGAAGTTGATGCTCGCGTACGGGCGGCGCCCATTGTGCTGATACAGATCGGGGCTCCCGGTGAGCCGGTATCCCAACTCCCCAATGCGGCCTTCATCGCCTTTCCAGAAACTGCGGACGGTATCGCGGTATTTGCCGTTCCATTCAGCCCAAAGTACAGGAAAATTCCCAACTTGATAGCCGCCTTCGCCGACGTCCCACGGTTCCGCGATTAGCTTCACCTGCGAAAGCACCGGGTCCTGGTGAATGATTTCGAAAAAGGCGTGGAGCTTGTTCACGCCTTCGTGATCACGGCCCAGACTAACAGCAAGGTCAAAGCGAAATCCGTCCACGTGCATTTCCAGGACCCAATAACGCAAGCTATCCATCACCAGTTGAAGCGTCCGAGGATGGAGCAGGTTAAACGTGTTGCCTGTACCGGTGAAATCCAGATAGAACCGCGGATTATCCGGCTGCAACCGGTAATAAGCGAGATTGTCGATCCCACGGAAGCACAGCGTGGGACCGAGATGATTTCCTTCGGCAGTATGATTGTAAACCACATCGAGAATCACTTCGATGCCGGCGGCGTGAAGACTGCGCACTATCGATTTGAACTCGACGACCTGTTCGCCCATTTGCCCGCTGCTGGAGTATTGTGCGTGCGGCGCAAAAAATCCGATCGTATTGTAACCCCAGTAATTGCTCAGGCCGCGATCGATTAAAACCTTGTCGTCGATGTGCGCATGTACTGGTAATAACTCGATCGCAGTCACGCCAAGCTGTTTGAAATAATCAATGGCCGCCGGGGTGCCGAGCGCTGCATAAGTGCCTCGCAACTTTTCCGGCACATCGGGCCAGAGTTTGCTAAAGCCTTTCACATGCAGCTCATAAATTACGGAACTGTGCAACGGGATACCGGGTCTCTTGTCGCCTTGCCAATCGAACGCGGCATCAATGACGACCGACTTCGGCACTCCCCATGCATCATCGCGGAAATCCCGAGTGAGATCCTCGTCTTTGCTTCCGACGACATAACCGAACATTTCATCCGCCCAGCTCACTTCCCCTGCGATAGCTTTTGCGTACGGATCGAGAAGAAGTTTCGAACTGTTGAACCGCAACCCGCGTTCTGGGTCGTACGGACCGGCAACGCGAAAACCATAGAGCTGCCCTGGCCGCACATCAGGCAGAAAAACGTGCCATACTTGGTCGGTGTGTTCTGTAACCGGGATGCGAATGTTTTCTTCGGTGGCGTCAACATTGTCGAATAAGCAAAGTTCAACCGAAGTGGCCGTTTCCGAAAACAGGGCGAAGTTAACGCCGTTGCCCATCCAGGTCGCGCCAAGTGGATATGGATAACCGAGATAAGCTTTTACCGAAATCATAAACGCGCCGCGCATCTATCCAGCATCAAATGCGGATTGGCAATCAAGAACGGTGGACGCAGATGCGATCCCTAAGAGGTCTGCGCGCTTGCATTTTGGGAGGGCCGCCGAAACCTCATAATGTGAATCGCAAGATCGTTCTCGTATCTACAGCGATTTGCGCTTTGGCGCTCTACTTCTACGCACATCACAATTGGCACCCGCTATCGCCCCGAACAACAATCGATCGAATCGTCGTGGAAAAATCGGCAAGAAAATTGTCGATCCTTCGCGACGGCAAGCAGATCAAAACTTACCGAGTCGCATTAGGTAGAAATCCGTTCGGGCCAAAGCGGGAAGAAGGCGACATGAAAACACCCCAGGGCACTTACAAAATCGACAGCCGAAATGCGCAAAGCAGTTTTCACCTCGCGCTGCACATCTCTTATCCATCAGATGAGGACAACAAGCGCGCGGCCGCGCGCAGCGTCCCAGCGGGTTCTGACATCATGATTCACGGAATTCGAAATGGCCTCGGCTGGATCGGTGCGTTTCATCGTTGGAAGGATTGGACTGTCGGCTGCATCGCGCTGACGGACGAGGAGATCGAGGAACTCTGGCGCGTGACGCCAGACGGCACCACAATCGAGATTCGCCCGTAAGGGGCCAACGTGCACTCATCGGTGCGCCCGGCGGTCACGCCCTACCAAAGCGCCATCATTGCCAGGTCATAAACGCGATTCGCACCTATGCCTGCGCCCTTTACAAATCACGCAGCGCGCTCTGCGCCCTTTCAATGTCGGAGGGCCGGAGGACAATGACACCTTTTTCAGCGCCGCGGCTGCCAGCGAGGTAAGCGTATTCGATATTAACGTCAGCCTCAGCGAGACGCTCGGCGATTTTGGCAAGCACGCCGGGTTGACTCGCGGTTTCGATCATAAGCACTTCGGCCTCGAGCGCCAGGGCGCCGGCTTCACCCAAAAGCATGAGCGCCCTGGTTGGATCGCTCACCACCATGCGCACCACGGTATGATCGACCGTGTCGGATGTAGCAAGCGCGTTGATATTAATTCCGGCTTTTGCCAGCGCTTCACACACGCGCGCAAGTGCTCCGGGACGATTTGCAAGAAAAACCGCGAGTTGGGTGGCGGTTTCGATGGAGAGCTTCGGAGATGGGTTCATGCCGCTTTCAAAGTGATGCCGAGAATGGCTTCTGACAACTCAGGAAAATCAAGGGACCTGACTCCGCGCTCATTTGAAACTAACAAGAAATCGCGAGACGCAGACAAGCGTTTTCGCACGAACCCTCCTACCGACGCGGGACTAATCATGAACTTGAATGCCACTCCGAAACAATTCGCCAGTCCCGATAATTTCGGGATTGTCGATTCAACGATGACCGCGATCGCTGAGCATTCTTCAGTGAAGTCGCCGCCCCCGCGGCGGACTGTCGGCTTCGTCACGGCATCCTCAATCGTTATCGCCAACATCATCGGCACCGGCATCTTCACGAGCCTCGGCTTCCAGGTAGCGGACATTCAATCAGGATTCGCACTGCTCATGCTGTGGGTCGTGGGTGGAATCGCAGCACTGTGTGGCGCGCTCTGCTATGGGGAACTCAGCGCCGCCCTCCCGCGCTCTGGAGGCGAATACCATTTTCTGTCGAAGATTTATCATCCAGCGCTCGGATTCATGGCGGGATTCGTTTCCGCTACAGTCGGCTTCGCTGCGCCCGTCGCGCTCGCAGCGATGGCGTTCGGGAAATATTTTGTCGGAGTCTTCGGTGTCGGCTCACCGGTCCTTTTGTCATTTGTCGTCGTTTGGGTGGTGACAGCTTTTCATCTCGGAAACCTCCGAGTCGGCAGCGCGTTCCAAAATATTTCCACGCTTGTGAAATTGGTTCTGATCGGTGCGCTGATCGCTGCCGGGCTCTTCGTTCCATTGAAGCAGCCGATCAACCTTTTGCCCGCGCCCGGCGATACGATGTCGATTTTCAGCGGGCCATTCGCGATCGCGCTGGTTTACGTGATGTACTCGTACTCGGGCTGGAACGCGACGGCCTATATCACTGGCGAAATTAAGCGGCCGGAAAAAACTGTGCCGCGCTCATTGCTCGTTGGCACTGGTCTGGTGATCGTGATCTACGTGCTGCTCAATGCCGTCTTCCTCGCAACCACGCCCCTCGGAGAGTTGAAAGGTCAACTCGAAGTGGCGTTGATAGCAAGCAAACACATTTTTGGATCAGCTGGCGGTCGCGCCACCGGTGCGGTGATTTGCTTCGGCCTGATTTCCTCGATCAGTTCGATGACGTGGATCGGGCCGCGTGTCACCATGTCGATGGGCGAAGATCATTGGCTACTGCGATTGCTTGGACGCAAAAACAGACACGGTATCCCCACGAACGCGATCGTCCTGCAACTGCTAATGGTGAATTTGCTTTTGCTCACCCGAAGTTTCGAAGACGTCGTCCGCTACACTCAATTCAGCTTGTTGGTCTGCTCGCTCCTGGCTGTGCTCGGCGTGATTGTGCTCCGTTTCACGCATCCGAAAATCACGCGTCCGTACCGAGTCTGGCTCTATCCGGTGCCGCCTGCTGTCTTCTCGGTGATCACAATTTGGATGATGTTTTACCTGTTGCGCTGGCATACCGCGGAATCCCTCGCTGGCCTCGGCACGGCGCTTTGCGGTTTGCTCATCTATTTTGGCGCAGGAAAACGCCACTCGCCATGAAGTTGTGCATCCGAGGACGCAAGTTACAAACTCGCGCCACATTGTCTGTAGCCGTGGCGCTGGCCGGCGTGTTCAGCGTTCATGCACAGGAAGCTCCCGAGCTTGCTCCTCGCGCACTTCCCGTAGCTGCAGGGCCGAACGACATTGCGCGCTTCCTTGCTGGGATGCCGGTGCGGGCGGAATCACCGCTCGCCCCGCTTACGCGCGATCCGGCATGGCAGGAACACGCCGCATTTTTTGAGAAGGAATTCTCAAAACTCAATTTGCGCCAGCTCCAAAAACTGCATGCCTGGGAAGAGACTTATCTCCCAGAGGCCATGCAACCGATTCCCGTCGCGTTTTACATGTTCAGCGGTCCGGATTTTCTTTATGTCGATCAATTTTTTCCGCGCGCCTCTGTCTACGTGCTTTGCGGAAAGGAAGGAATGGGGCCGCCACCCGATCCGTTGCGCATTGCAAATCTCTCCGGCGCACTCGGAAACCTAGAGAACGCGATGAAATCCTCGCTGGAGACGACCTACTTCATCACTAAAGATATGAAAATCGATTTGCAACAGCAGAACCTCAACGGCGTGCTGCCGATTCTCTACGCTTTCATCGCGCGCGCCGATAAATCAATTAGCAACGTGACGTTTGGCTCTCTGAACAGCGCCGGCACCTTTCAGGAAAGCGCCCCGGGGAAGAAAGGCGGCAGTATTCCCGGCGTACGGATCCGCTACACCGATAATCAATCGGGCGATTCACAAACAATGTATTATTTCATCACCGATATTTCGGACGGCGGAATCAAAGCGACGCCGGGTTTCTTGAAATTTTGCCAGCGATTCGGCATCGCCTCGAGTTTTCTCAAATCTTCCTCGTATCTGATGTTCGAGAACGGCTTCGCCACGATCCGCAATTTTATTCTCGATCACAGCAACAGAATTGTGCAGGACGATTCGGGAATTCCGCTGGCTTATTTCGACCCAAACAGGTGGAGTCTGCATCTCTTCGGCGTTTACCTCGGCCCGATCGAGCTCTTCAAACAACATTATCAGCCCAGACTGCAGGAGCTTTTCGCGCAAAGCAATCCACCACCGATCGAGTTTGGGTTCGGGTACCGCTGGAACTGGAAGGAGGCTAATTTGATGGTGGCGACGCGCAAGTAATGTTCGCCACGAATGCCAGAGACGTGAATTGCGACTACTGAAATCTGCGGAACCAGGAGTACGGAAAGACGTCTCCCGGGCAATCAGTTGGCCAGCGTGGCGGATTCATCTCGCGATGCGGCCGGACCGGGATATCGCCCCTGTCGATCTTGCCGCAGCGCTCTCGCAAGTAGCGAATGAGTTCCTCACACGATTCGAGCTGTGCGCGAGTTGGCTGGTCGCGATTGAAATCGCCCACCAGACAAATACCGAGCGAAATATTGTTCAAATAATCGCTGTGCACGTGGCCGCCATTGATCTGGCGGCGCCAGCGGTCGCCCACTTCTATCTGGCCGTTGCCAGTCGATGTTCCGTTGCCGATCACGAAATGATAAGCAAGGCCATTCTGCATCCGGCGGACGTGCCGATGGTAATAATCGAACGCCCGCGCGTTGCCCTGCCGGGTTCCACTGTTGTGCACGACGATGAATTGCCACCGTCGCCGTTTCACCGGCGCGCGACGGATCGCTTCGATCACCGATCTCGTCAGATAACGGTAGCTGGTTGGACGAGTCCGTGACCATGGCCACAAAAAGAATCTGCGCGGCGGTGGCGACGGCGTTGGCTCGAAACCCTGATCTTCTTCGAAACCAGACTTCTCGATTACAACCTGCGCGCGTTCCTCCGCCGTGGTGGCACGCGGAATTTTTGGCGTCGGGCATGGTGCTGGCGACGGCAAGGCTACCGCGCGACGCGGCGGTGGTGTTGGACTTTCCGTCGCCACGGGAGTTTCTGCTAAGACTGGTCCCGGAGTTTTTTCGGGCCTTGGCGACTCTTCTTCCTTGAATGTTTTGGATTTGGCCGTTTTCCTTGGCGATGGAGAGGCTTCTTTCTTCCGCGATTTTTTCTTTGCGGTTTTCGGTTTAGGCGTTGGGCTCGCCGATTTTTTTCGTCTTTGTGAAGCGACAGGCGGCTCGGGTGTTTCACTGGGTCTTGGTCTCGGAGTTGCCTCCTCTTCTTCGCCAGATTCTTTTGCCAGCTTCGATTTACCAGGATGTTGAGATTCTCCTGCTGCTGGTGATGCCTCGGTATCGTGCGTCGATTTCTCCGTTACCGCTTTCGCTTTTGCGACCGGGCTGGGTGATTCTTTTGACTCTCCTGTTGCCCGCTTCGCTTTACGAATCGGAGGTGATGCTTCTGGTGTAGGAGAAGCAGCACGCTTCTTCTTCGACTTTTTCGCCACCGGACTGGGCGATTTTGCTGGCTTCGGTGAAGAGGCGCTGCGCGCCTCCTGTTGCTCCGAAGATTCATCGCGCTGATTTCTTTCGTCTTCACCGACCTGCGCGCGGAGAAGAGTACCAGCGATCGCGCCCAGCGCGAGTGCAGTTGCGAGCCAAAGGCGAAAGCGCACCGCATCGGAGCGTAACAGAGCGCGCGGCTCGATCAACCCCGAACGCTTTCAGATTCAAGCTGCCCGTGTGGCAGGAGCGGGCGTAGAGCCCGCAGTTTTGCCCATCCGTTCGCATTCGCGGCGAAGAATCGCGTTCAATTTCCCGCCAAGAAGGAGCAGCAAACAGGTTAGATACATCCAGGTAAGCAGCACGATGATGGATGCCAGCGCGAGATACGTCGGGTTGTACCGGTCATATCTTGTCACGTAAAATTGAAAGAGTTTCGTGGCGATAATCCAACCAGTGGAAAAGAAAATCGCACCCGGCAGCGCCTGGCGGACCGTGAGATAATTTTCCGGCGTCAGAAGATAAAGAGCCAGCGCCAGGATGATCAGGGCCAGCGCCGTGAATACCAGACTCAACCCTGCGATCCATGCTTGCAGCGGAAAGGGGAGTTGAAAATTCACTTCCGCAATGCCGGCGAGTCTTTGGCCAAAAACAATCGCATTAAAACAAAAAAGAATCGTGATGCCGAACCAGAAGAGCATGAAAAATGAGATGATGTATTTCGACCACCAATGTCGATCCTCTTGCACGCCGTGCGTTTGACTCAGGGCACGGGAGATCGTCGCAATAAAAACTGTGCCGAAATAAATCCCGAGAATAATGCCGGCGTTTGCGAGGATGCCGCTGGAGCCTGTCACGACCACGCTCGCCATGGCGGTATCGAGGATGTCTTGCACTTTGGGATCAGGTGGTATGAAACTTTTTAGCAGAACAAACATTCCATGCAGTTTTGCCGGATCGGTGCCAAAGAGGCCGAGCAAATGCCAGAGGAAAAGCAGTACCGGCGCCAGCGCAAAAAGGAGCAGATACGCCATCTGCGCGGCAAGCCCGGTTGTCGTGTCGGTCGCGGTTTCCCAAACCAAGCGCCGCGCCACGCGCCAAATGAATCCGATATACTTCATCCGTCGCTCCAGAGTTTACTTTGCCCGATATAAATATCCATTAAACTCGGAATGCTTCGCGAGTAGATTTTCCCTTCGCTTACTGCTTCCATCGTTACTTGTCTCCGCCTAACGAATTGTGAAAAAGAGAATCCTGATCCTGACCGCCGGTTTCGGAGAGGGCCACAACAGCGCGGCGCGCGGAGTGCGCGACGCTCTGGCCCGCGTCGCGCCGGACCAAACCGAGGTGGAATTGCGGGATCTGTTCGCCGAAGCCTACGGACCGGTCAACGAACTCGTGCGCCGAAGCTATCTCGCGTTGGTGAATTCAGCGCCGCGCGCTTGGGGAGTCGTTTATCGCTGGCTCGATCGCAAGACAGATTACGATAAGGAATTCCGGCGATTCACTCGACTCAAAGATCATTTCGCTCCATTGCTCGACCGTTTTCGCCCGGACGTCGTCGTTTGCTCTTTTCCAGGCTATCCGAATGCACTCCAGGAGATTTTGGGCTCAGACAGACAGTGCAAATGTGTAGTCGTCATCACCGATTCGATCACGGTTAACGCGGCTTGGTATCGCAGTTCCGCCGATTACTTCCTCGCTCCAAATGAACAAAGTGCCGCCGTTCTGCAGAGAGTGGGAGTCGCGCTGGAAAAAATCAAGATATTCGGATTTCCTGTGAACCCAAAATTTGCTGATTTCACCAAAGATCGACAATTACCTTCCGGCAATTCCAAGCGCCGCGTTTTGTACATGATCCATGCGGCAACACGCGGCGCGCCGGAATTGGTGCGGCTGCTCGCGGATCTCGGCCTCGATCTTACGGTGACGATCGGCCGTGCCGCTAAACTCCGACGGGCGATTGAAGCCGCGACAGACGGCCACCCAACAAAAATCGTTGGGTGGACAGACGAGCTTCCGCACATGCTGCACGAGAGTCATTTGCTCATCGGAAAAGCCGGCGGCGCAACGGTGCAGGAAACGATCGCGGCGCGTTGTCCGATGATCATCAATCACGTCGTTGCCGGTCAGGAGGAAGGAAACGCTCGCTTGATCGTCGAAACCAATTCTGGTGCGATCGCGCTTTCGCCCAGGGAAGTTGTCGCGCAGGTCAAACGTGCGTTCGCCGATGGCGCAAAACAATGGCGCGAATGGGTGGCGAACATCAGCAAGTTGAGCCGTCCGCGCGCTGCCCTCGATACCGCGGAATTCCTGATATCACTGTAGATGGCAAACGACGAATGGACACGAATCGAGACGAATAATTGGTGTTTACTGTCCGGCAGCCGCCGGGTTGGTGGTTACTCAGACCAGATCTCTTCGCCGATGCAAAATGCTCGCATCACCTCCAGCTCCGGAGAGAGAATGACGAAATCCGCGTCAGCGCCGGCGGCCAGCCGTCCTTTGGTCTCGAGGCCAACGGCCTGCGCAGGATTTCCTGTCGCCATCATCACGACCTCGTGCAGCGGAAGATCGACATCACGAACCATTGTCCGGACGAGATCGATCATGCGTGACGCGCTGCCCGCCAGCGCGGAGCGGTCGGCAAGCAAACAAACGCCGTCTTCCACGATGCAATCACTGCCGAAAAGCGAAAATTGAGATCCATCGGGCAACCCAGCGCCGGCAGTTGCATCGGTAACAAGACAAATTCCACTAGCGCCCTTCGCGCGATACAACATCTTCATCAACGTCGTCGAAACGTGATGACCGTCCGCGATCAGTTCACAACTGATCTGCGGTTCGCTTAATGCGAACTCGAGCAAACCGCCAATTCGATAGACTCCGCGGCGGCGCGCTGAGGACATGCAATTAAATGTATGCGTCACGCTGCGCATGCCGTGGTCGAATGCAACGCGCGCGTCTTCGTCCGACGCGTCGCTATGACCGCCACTCACCGAAATGCTGTGCGCCCGTAACCTGTCAATCAAATCGAACGCGCCTCGAATTTCCGGAGCGAGCGTCACCCGTTTGATGACGCCAGCGAATTCAAGCAAGCCCGCGATGGATTCCGGTGCCGGCTCGCAAATAAATTCCTCGCGTTGCGCGCCGCGCTTCGCTTTTGAGATGAACGGGCCTTCCAGGTGAACGCCCGCAATCGCGTTGATAGGGCGTGACCGTGGGGCGCGCCGCTGTATGCAATCTCGAACGGCACTCAGGACCTCGACGAGCTTGTCGATCGGCGCTGTCGCTGTCGTTAGCAAAAGCGAAGTAGTTCCGCCGCTCGCATGGAAATCGCAAATCGAGCCAAATGCTTCGGCAGATGCTTCCATGGTGTCGCGGCCAACGGCGCCGTGCACATGAAGATCGACAAAACCTGGCGCGAGATAATTTCCGTAGAGATCGATAGTGCCTTTCCCGCGCGCTAGTGTTTTCTCGCGAATCGCCCTAATTTTTCCTTCTTCCGCGACAACTTCGAGTCCATCGCGAATTCCATCCGGAAAAATCAAACGCGCGTTTGTGAAAATCATCGTTAGCAGAGCGAGACCAATCTGTAGGGGAAGCGGTTGGCTTCCCACGAGACGACAACGTCGTGCCCCTACAGTGATATCGCCCAACCGGAACTAATTGCGTTTGGACGCAGTAAAGTCCATCCTCTTAGGACGATGAATTTCGAATATGACGTCGTAATCATCGGCGGCGCATTTTCCGGCGCTGCGACCGCGCTCATGCTGAAACGCAAACGGCCCGAAGCGCGCGTCCTCATCATCGAAAAAACAGCTGAGTTTGATCGAAAAGTGGGCGAATCGACTACCGAGGTGAGCAGTTGTTACATGACGCGCATTTTGGGCCTGACCCATTACCTCGGGCACGAGCAACTAGCAAAACAGGGACTCCGGCTGTGGTTTTCGAGTCAGCCCGATCAACGCTTTAACGATTGCGTCGAGGTCGGTACGCGCTACCAGAGCCGATTACCAGGTTTTCAAGTGGACCGGGCAAAACTTGATTCGCACATGCTCCATCTCGCAGTGCGAGCGGGTTGTGAGTTATGGCGTCCGGCAAAGGTAACAAACTTCGAACTGAACAACGGGAATAGTCAAAGAGTCAGCACCATTGCCGATCTTGGCGAACGCACGGCAACTTGCCGGTGGATCGTCGATGCCACAGGCCGCGCGACTATGTTCGCCCGAAAGTTCGGCCATTTTAGGCCGAATACCGAGCATCCCATCAACGCTGTCTGGGCACGATTCAGCGGCGTCAAGGAGTGGGACAGCTATGACTGGCGGGAACGTTTTCCGGATTACGCTAATGACTGCCGCACCGCGCGTGAGTGGGCCACAAATCATCTTTTCGGCCGTGGCTGGTGGGTCTGGATCATTCCGTTGCGCGGGGGCGACGTCAGTGCCGGGATCGTTTACGACAGCCGCATTTTCAAATTTCCAGAAGGACCAAGTCTGGGGCAACGGCTGCACGCGCATATTCTTAGCAATCCCGTCGGTCGTGAAATTTTTGGGGCGGCACGCGTAATCGAAGGCGACGTGCATGCCCTCTCAATGTTGGCGTATCACAGCGAGAAAGTCTGCGGCGACGGTTGGGCTGCAGTGGGAGACGCTGCTGGTTTTATCGATCCACTTTACAGTCCGGGTCTCGATTTTTGTTCTTACTCCTCCTACTACGTGGCCGATTTACTGGCACGCAGTTTATCGGGCGATCATGTCACGGATCGGCTCAATCATTACAACCAACAATATCCGATCACTTACCGCTACTGGTTCGAGAGTCTGTACAAAGACAAATACCATTACATGGGCGACGCCGATCTGATGTCGGCTGCGCTCCTTCTCGATGTGAGCAGTTACTACCTCGGTTTGGTCCGCGCAGTTTATCGCGATCCGGAATGTGCATTTCTCAATCTGCCCTTCACCGGTATCGGCGGCAGATTAGCTCGGAACATGATGACTTTTTATAGCCGACGTCTTGTCGCGTTAGCGAATCGCAGATGGGCGACGGGTTACTACGGCAAGAGAAACGCCGGCTGGCGCGAGCTCTATGACGGATTCGTTCCGGATATCCGACTTCGCAAACAGATTTCACGTGGACTGCTGCGCTGGTGGAAATGCGAACTGATCAATCTAGGATTGATGTTACGCCGACGAGCAACAGTCCCTGTAAGTCAGCCTTCCACCGCGACAACGGAAGCGTGGTAAGGCGCGACTGTGAGGAGAATGCGCCGTCGATCTTACGGATTGAGCAACCCGGCGTACCAGCGCAGGAAAACATCGCCAAAAAACAGCCAGCTTACTGCGCTAAACGCCAGATAAGGTCCGAACGGCAGCTTGGCCGACCAAACACGCTTTCCCACGATGAGAGTGATCAGGCCGACGATCGAACCGAGAAGCGAGCCCGCAAAAAGACTGAACAAAACCCCGCGCCATCCGAGAAATGCACCGATTGCAGCGAGAAATTTCAAGTCGCCGCGGCCCATTGCTTCCCGAGGGATCACCAGCTCGTACGCGACGCCTGAAATTTCGTTTACACGATCCAGCAAAAACTGTTCGCCCTCGGCAGTGACCCGGTCATAATGAAAATCCAGCGTTACATTTCCATAAATGTGATTGTCGATCTTCGCCTCGCCGCATTGCAGCACTAGTCGATCTTTCTCGCGAGCGAAATGATCGCTCCACAAGCTCTTTTCGCTGCCGACAACGAAATCGGCGTCATCTTCCTGTTTTGTCCATGTGAACGGCGTAGGCGCGTCGAAGCGGATCTTCTTTCTTCCAAAAGCGATTTTGCCTGCTTCCAATACGAGCAAAAGAATTACGTAGCCCAGAGCAGCCGCGAGCAGAGAACGAACACTCGCAGCGAGCCGTGAATTTGTCTCCATTAAAGCTGGCACTGCCAGGCTGGCGAGGATTCCCGCAATGATCCCGCCGATAGTTACTCGGTCGGGAATGATGAAACGATCGAAGTCGATAAATGTTCCGACGATCAGGAGCGAAACAAAAATCCAGTAAGCGATAGCCATCTGCCACGGGAAGCTTTGCCAGATCGCGAGGAAAAGAAGTGCGGTCAGTAATTCAACGGCAAAATAGCGAAAAGAAATTTTGGCGCCGCAGTTTGCGCAGCGGCCGCGGAGCCATAGCCAGCTAATCAGCGGAATGTTCTGATGCCAGAGGATCGGTTTCTTGCAAGCTGGGCAGAACGACCGGCGCGGCCGGTTAATGGAAAGATCGACAGGCAAACGATAAATACAGACGTTGAGGAAGGAGCCAACTGCAGCGCCCAGGACAAAAGCGAAGCCGCGCAAGAGAAGTTGGGAAGCCTGCATCATCAGAGCCCGCCCACGGGGCGTTTGCTCGAAGCGTAGGCTATCGCGGCGCCAAATCGAAACATTTAACAACGACCGGCGCGAACTGTTCCGCTGTTTGATAGATCATGCGGTCTCGCCCAGGAAAGAATGGCGGGGCCTTGTCAAAGAGAAATCACGGAATAACGAAAGACTGCGCACGCGTTTTGGCCTGCTCACGTGCACGCGGGGAGGGCAGCCAAACTGGTGCGCCGTGTGGAACGACGTGACGCCAGCGGGTGTCGAAACGCCAGAGGCCGGCGGCGCGCGCGACTTCGAGGGCGCTGCAGAGTTCGTCACTGGAGATGCCGCGGTTGATTTCGGCGAAGCGCGGTTCGGTCTCGGCTTTGTGAGCCGGATAATACTGGTCCATCACGTTGACGTAGGTGTCGCGCGACAAATTCTCGGCGATCCAATGCATGATCTCGCGGGTGTCATCGAGGAGACCAGGCATGACCAGATGGCGCACGAGAACGCCGCGCAATGCCAGACCGTCCTCGTCCACTTTCAACTCGCCGACCTGCGCATGCATCGCCGTGATCACGGTGCGCGCGGCGTCCGCGTAATCGCTGGCGACGAGATATTTTCGGCAGTGCTCGGCGTCCCACAGCTTGAAATCAGGCATATAGATGTCCACCAACCCGTTCATCCATCGAATGCTTTCGAGGTTGTCGTAGGCCGAGGTGTTATAGACGAGCGGCAAACGCAAGCCGCGCTCGACCGCGATCACCAGCGCTTCGAGAATTTGTGGCACCACGTGTTCCGGCGTGACGAAGTTGATGTTGTGGCAACCGGTCTGCTGGAGATCGAGCATGATCTGTGCGAGCTCTGAGGCCGTGACTTCTGCTCCTTCGCCGAACTGGCTTGTCTCAAAGTTCTGGCAAAAAACGCAGCGTAGATTGCACCAGCCGAAAAAGATCGTGCCGGAGCCGTTCCATCCACGCAGACAATCTTCTTCCCCGAAATGTGGGAACGCGCTGGCTACCCGGGCGAGCCGGCCGCTCTTGCACACCCCGATCTTGTTGTTGAACCGGTCGATCTCGCAGTCGCGTGGACAAACCCGACAGGACCTCAGCGATTCGATCGCTTGCTCGGCACGATCTTGAAGAACACCCTCCTGGAAAGCCTTCACGTAAGCCGGCACAAAATCTTTGCGCGATAGAACGAACCGCCCGCCTCCTTCCAACTCAATGGGCGCAGAGCCGTTGTGACAGCGGAGAAAATTATTCGCGATCAGTCTCATTGTTGGCATGCCTGCCGCCGCAAGGTTAGTCCTGCAACGCTCAACGCTCAATGTCCAAGCCGCTAGTATTTATGGTGACGAGGCGGCGCGTTGAAATTATAGTCGGTAGGTCGGGCGAATATGGTTGTCAAAACGGAGAAGGAACTGAGCGAAGCGGTACGTAGCCATTGGCTGAAAGCGGTGGCGGCGATCGAGCTGCGCAATTTCGGCTACGCGATCTCGCTGCTGCAGGGAATCCTTAAACAGGAGCCGCAATTTCTTACTGGCCGACAACTACTGCGGCGCGCGGAGGTAACCAAAAATAAATCGGCAAAGAAAAGTTTCCTCAATATCTCGACCGCGCCGATCGCGGTCATGAAGGCGCAGCGCGAAATTAAAAAGGATCCGCAGCGCGCAATTGAAATGTTGGAAAAAGTTTTGGAAGAAGAGCCGTACAATCGGCAGGCGAACCTGGTGTTAAAGGAAGCAGCGTTGGCGGCCGACTGGCCGGAAATTGCCGTGTTCGCATTGCAAACGTTGCTCGAGGAAAATCCGCGCGATGTGAAAGTGCTACACGAACTGGGACGTTTGTATCACCAACTTGGAGAAAATGATCGGGAGGTCGAAGTCTATAGTCGCATTACCGAGATCGATCCGCTCGATGCGGAGGCGCTTCGCCTAGGCAAAGACGCCTCGGCCCGCGCCTCAATGAAGAGCGGTGGGTGGACGCAGGCCGAGAGTTATCGCGACTTGATCAAGGACAAAGAGGCGGCGATTTCGCTCGAGCAACAAAGCCGGATGCAGTTGAGCGCCGAATCGCTTGATGAACAGATCGCCGAAACATATGCGCGCCACCGGGCAGAGCCGACGAGTGTCGATCTTGCGCGACGTCTCGGCGCATTAAATGAGCAAAAGCAGGATTTCGAGGCGGCAATTGGCTGGTATCAGCATGCCGCCAATCTGACAAAAGGCGCCGATACCGGATTGATTCGGAAAGTTTCCGACTTGAAAATCAAACGGCTCGACCGTGAGATTACCAGACTCGAAGAATCTCTCGCAGGCCACGACTCGGGCCATGAGCTTTATGAGCAAAAGTCTGATGAGTTAAACGTCGCGAAAAAGGAGCGGGCGGAGATTCTGCTTCAGGATGCGCGCAAACGTCTGGAACGAAACCCGACCGATTTGCAGCTTCGCTTTGAGCTTGGCGAACATCTTGCGAATGCCGGGCATTTTCGCCAAGCGTTGCCGGAACTGCAGCGCGCCCGGCAAAATCCCAACGCGCGCCTGAAGGCGATGAACCTGCTTGGCCGCTGTTACTGCGAATTGGGCATGCTTGATTTGGCGATGAAGCAATTGGAAGAAGCGTCCAAAGAAATTTTGTCGATGGACGCGATGAAGAAGGAAATTGTTTATAACCTCGGTCTTGTTTACGAGCGGATGGGCCAACGGGAAAAATCGCTAAACTGCATGAAGCAGATTTACGAAGTCGATTACGGCTACAAGGACGTCGCGACGCGAGTGGAAAGCTCCTACGAACAAAACATCCGGCAGTCGTGATCGGATTCTAGACGCCCCAAAGAACTTGGGAAGCAGAATTGCCGCTCTTGTCATGCGCCGGTTTTTATACAAAGCTTCTGCGCAGAGTCGCATCCAAGCTCACGCGCAAATGCGATTCTCAAATGCCGGCTGAGCCGGTGATTATGCAAAAATAATCCCAACGAGGAACCCCTATGAAACGAAAACTTATATCAGTCTCAGCAATCGCGGCGGTTGCGATGACAGTCATCACCATCTGCGTTATTGGAAGCGTTCACGCCCAAACCGATTCGGGAATCGGCAGCAATCCCCACATTCGGGCACAATCCGCCCCGACGACATCACCCGGCACCACCACCATCGTGAAAATGAGTCAGAAGGACGTGAACTTCATCCAGAAAGCGGCAGGTGGCGGCCAGCAGGAAGTTGAGAATGGGAAAATGGCCGAGAAACAGGGTAAAAGCGCAGAGGTGAAAAGCATCGGCGCACGCATGGTGGCTGATCACACGAGGATCGGCAAGGAGTTGGCTGCGCTGGCCAACCGCAAAGGCGTCAACTTCAATACCAGCAGTGTTAAGGCGCAAAACATCGGTACCGCGGATTTTGACAGAATGTATTTGAAGCTGCTCGAGGAGGTCCATAGAAAGGACATCGCCGAGTTCGAAACAGAGGCCAAGAGCGGGGATGACAAAGAGCTGAAAGCTTGGGCTTCGAAAACTATCCCGACACTGAGGCAACACCTGACCATGGTCGGGGACGCGATGAAAAAAACGCGGTAATCAAGGGAACTTGCTTTTACGCCGCAGCACGCTCGGCAGGGCGTGCCGCGTATGTTTTTCGGCAACAGGCTTCTCCTTTTGCCTGCGAGAACCGCTTTGCTTTTGCGACCCGAGGCTCAATCCTCTGACTTATGCGGAAGACCAAAATCGTCTGCACGCTCGGCCCAGCCAGCGAACGCACTGACGTGTTGCGGCAATTGATTGATGCTGGAACCGACATCTTTCGGTTGAACATGAGCCATGCAAGCCATCGCTCCGTCCGCGACGTTGTACCGCGTATCCGCGCACTCGCGAAAGAGGCGCATCGGCCGGTTGCCATTCTGCTCGATACGCAGGGTCCAGCCATTCGTACGGGCGAATTGAAGGCCGATCTCCATTTAAAACAGGGGGACACTCTGGAGCTAACCGTTGCCGACGCGAAAAGTGAAGAGCCGTATTCTGTGGATGTAAATTATGACGGATTCATCGATGATGTTTCCGTTGGCGATACCGTTCTTGTAGATAACGGCCTGATCAGGCTGATGGCCATCGAAAAAGGCGAGAAGCGGATTCGCTGCAAGGTGATCATTCCAGGCACACTCGGCTCGCGGCGCCACATCAATCTTCCCGGTGTTCACGTCAATCTTCCGCCGCTCACGGAAAAGGACATTGCTGATATTTCACTCGGGGCAGAGCTCGATGTCGATTTTGTCGCGCTGAGTTTCGTCCGTGAGAAAAGCGATTTGGACCAACTGCGTCGTGCTCTCGCCGAAAAGAAGAGCAAGGCTTTGATCATAGCTAAAATTGAGGATCAATTGGCGGTCGGAGCGATCACGGAGATGATCGAAGGCGCGGATGCGATCATGATTGCCCGCGGCGACCTGGCAATCGAATGCCCCATGGAAGAACTACCGATAATTCAACGGCGAATCGTGAAGTCCTGTATTCGGCTTGGCAAGCCTGTGATCGTCGCGACGCAGCTGCTCGAATCGATGATCACCAATCCACTGCCGACTCGAGCCGAAATTACAGACGTAGCGAACGCCGTTTTTGAGCAGGCGGACGCAATCATGCTGAGCGCCGAAACAAGTCTTGGACGCTACCCCGTCGAGTGCGTCCGGGTGCTCGATCGTATCGCGTTACGTATCGAGCGCAGCGGCGGCGCGGGTTATGCAGCGGAAGCAATTCTCGAAGACGACCGGCAAAAGACCGTTGCTTCCGCTGTGGCTCTAGCCAATTCGCTGGAGCGCGCAAAGCTTGTTGTCTTTACCCGGCACGGCACGATGGCGCGCAACGTCTCGAACATTCGTCCGGAAAACGCGCCGATTTTCGGCTTCACATCGAGCGAAAGAGTTTACCGGCAGTTGTCGATCTTGTGGGGCGTTTATCCCGTGAGAATTAATTTTGCCGACGATCCGAACGCGACGATCGAGGTCGCGGAAAAGTTTTTGCGCCAACACAATTTGACGGTCGCGGGAGATCAACTGGTGATCATCAGCGATATTCGGGTAGGCGATGAACGCATCGATTCCGTGCAATTGCGCGCCGCGAAATAAAAAACGCGCGAAGTTGACCTCCGCGCGTTCGCGAACGAATGCCTGCGTTAAGCTTCCACCGGCAGCTCGACATCGACCGGCCGCTCTTTCTTGCTTAGAGCCCGGCGTAGCTTCGAGAGTGCGATGTTCTGCAACTGCCGGATGCGCTCGCGCGTCACACCGAATTTCTTGCCCACTTCCTCAAGCGTCTTTGGCTTGCCGCCATCCAGCCCGAAGCGCTGGAAGATAATTTTCTTCTCGCGATCATCGAGCACGTCAAGCAAACCGCCTACTTCATTTCGAAGGTTCTTATCGCGTAGCAATTCAAACGGCGTCTGAGCGTCCTCGTCGCCGACAATTTCACCGAACTCCGTGGAATCATCGTCGCTGATTGGCGCGTCGAGCGAAGCTGGACGGATGGACACGGTCTTCAGCTGCGAAACTTTTCCGCTGGCGATGCCGATTTCATCACCCAGCTCCTCGTCCGTCGGTTCACGGCCGAGTTCCTCACTCATTTGCAAGGAAACCCGGCGCATCTTGGAAATTTTGTCCACCAGATGCACAGGCAGACGGATAGTCTTGCTCTGATTTGCCAGCGCTCGCTTGATAGATTGCTTGATCCACCACGCGGCGTATGTACTGAGCTTTCCGCCTTTCGCAGGGTCAAAACGTTCGACCGCCTTCATTAGGCCGATGTTGCCCTCGGAAATCAGGTCGAGAAGCGGCAGGCCGAGATTCGCATAATCATGCGCGATCTTAACCACCAAGCGCAGATTGGATCGGATCATCAGCGCGCGCGCTTCGCGATCGCCCTTCTTAATCTTCGCGGCCAGCTCAATCTCCTGCTCCGGAGTCAAAAGCGGGATTTGCCCAATCTCACGCAGGTAAATCTTAATTCCGGTATCGCTATCTTCAGCAGCCATATAACTCTTTTTCATCAATTGCTTGGGGGGGTTGGATCGACAACTTACCGTAAATTGTATTCGTCGATGCCTTGTCGATCACGCGTTCTAGCATTCGGAAAACTATTTAACAACGTTAAATATTCGAATCTGTGACAGCATCCAGAGGCGTCTTGTTCAATCTTTTTGGAGACTGTTCAGGCCCGCCGTTCTTTCTCGCCTTTCTCCGAAACAACCTCTAAATATTTAACCAAAAACCACGGACGGAGTCGCGTTGCGTTGCTGCGGCCGTTTTCAATGCTTCCTCCTCGGATTCGCTCGAACGCTCGCACCAGCCAGCAACGCGAAGGTTAACACGGTCGCGCCACCCAGCAAAGAAAGCGAGGACTGCATCTCCGCGCGATTGCCTTTTTTTAATTTCGGCTTTGTCGGCGACCTTGGATGCCGCGTGCTATCAAACGCGTTTTAGCCGTCGAGCTTCGGCGCGCGAAAGGCGGACAAAACGCGTTTACGGGAATGGCTCGCAGTAAGAAGGCGGGTGCGCTTCCCAGCGACTGGTAAATTACGGCAAAGTTTTCTTCATCTCAATTTGAGCACGACCAACCTTCATTCAGGCTGACGAAGCCGTTCCACTGCATCTTATTCATGGCTGTGAAACAGGTACCGCCAAATACGCCGTTAACACGCCCGTAATCGGATCGACAGCTCTACCTGTAATCTCTCCCTTGTTATTTATGTCTTTGGCAAGTGCGAGAACGGCGGAATAGCTGCCTTTGAGATCGTTGAGGTCTGTGGGGTAGACACCGTGGTCCCAAATAACGGCACGACAATCATTCTGCTCCGCGTCGCATGAGACACCGACTACCTGGCCGGCTTCATTAATACCGTAGGCCTCACTGTCTACATGTTCCGGGACACGTCCTCGCAACGGTTTGAGAGCTTTGATGCCGTTGTCCTTAGTCCAGATAAAAGCGTGTAATATTTCGCCTTCAACAAAGGCGGGGTCGCCGGCAAATCCCACGACATCGCCGTGTTGATTGATTGCCGTCGGCGTATTCCACCACGGGGCTGGCGCATCTGGATAAATATCCATCACGGTGCCATTTTCCCAAAGCACGGCATGCTTGGCCGTATGTCTTCCAACGGCCTGGTCGCAGATACCGGAGATGCCGACGATTTGACCATTATCATTGATCGCCGTCGCAGCTCCCGAGCTGTCGCCGGGGATTAGTGGCAGGTCTTGGATCTGGTCCGGTGGTCCCAGAGTCCACACGGCTGGGCGAAACTGGAGGACTTGGTGGCAAGTCGGGCCACCCGTGCAACACGTGGGGTCATGAACGCCATTCTCCGCCCATCCGACCACCTGACCGAGGTTGTTGGCTCCGGTTGCAAAGCCGTTATTTCCACCAGGAAAATTGGGAAGTCCTCTCATCTGACCCAGGCTCTGTTCCCAAACGAACCCGAGATTGATAAAGCCGATATTGTTAGGCGTACTGTAGAAAGCGAAGCTACTCCACCACTCCCCCAACGGCTCCGGATCGGCAGTTTGAGAAATACCCACGATGATTCCCGCGGTATTCTTCACGTTCCACGTGACACTGCTGTTTGGTCCGCCAAGTGTGTCTAGGTCGGAGAGCAAACCGCTTCGCCACAGCGTAGCGTGCCGGTTCCTATCCGGCAGTCTGGAGTAGCCTGCCGCCCAGCTCTGGTCATTAATGCTGTTTCCCCCGCTACTCGTTCCACCGAATGAAGCGAGGTTGGATACGTTGTACTGCGCCTTTGGCTTTGCCTTTGCCGTTCCCTGTGCCTGTGCGTGCGCCGGCGCTAAAGCCGCTCCGCAGCAAAAAGCAATCAGAATCGTGAAAAGACTTCGGCTAGGTATTTTGGTTTTGAGAAGTGTTGTCATATTTTGTCCTTTGTTGAATTTCTATGACGACACTTTAGGGACTGGCGGTAAGTCACCACCAGAGCCACTTCGCGCGTTTGGTACAAGCCACTTCGCTGTGCATTCAATTCGATTAGTTATCCCGCACAGACAAACCAGCCGTTAGTCCCAGCGTCGAAATGACCGAACAAACCACGACCGGCTTGTTCAAAGAGCGCCTGCCGAGAGATGGCAGATTGCCCCGAATTGCCTAATTCAATTTTGAATTAAGTGCTGCCGCCAACTTACTGAGACCTTCACGGATTTGCGCACGCGACCATGCTGCGAACCCGAACGTAAGCGCCGGTTCCGCCTCCGCTTTCATAAAGCAGGATGATAACGGCGACGGTCTGATGCCGATCTCAGTGCAGACGCGAGTAATCAACGGCAAGTTTTCTTTCTGCCGTAGCCAAGCAACGAAGTGGAGTCCGGCCTCTGGGATTTCCAGGACAAAATGCTTCTTCAACAAATCATTGAATTGTTGGATGAAGAATTCTCTTCGGTCAGAATACAATTTCCGCATCCGCTTGATGTGACTGAGAAAGAATCCCTCGGTTAGGAATCGAGCTAGAGTTGCCTGATCAATTGCGGGAGAATGTTGATCCATCACAGCGCGAATCTTGATCATCGGTTCGACCAGCTGCTCCGGTGCCAGGATATAACCCAAGCGCAAGGAGGGGTAGAGAATCTTACTCATTGTGCCTGCGTAGATAACACGACCGCAGTTATCGAGTCCCTGCAAACAGGGGAGCGGGGGACCGGTATAACGAAACTCTGAGTTGTGATCGTCCTCGAAAATGTAAGCATCGCAGGATCGCGCAAAATCGATCAACGCTGTTCTACGCGAGAGACTCATCGTCATACCGAGTGGGAATTGGTGAGAAGGAGTCACGTAAATGATTTTGGGCGAGCGTTGTTTCGAGGGGCGCGCGATCGTGATTCCTTCCCGGTCAACTGGGCGCGGAATGACGGTTGCCCCGGCGAAACCAAAGGTACGGCGAGCCTGATAGAATCCCGGATCTTCGATCCACGCAACCTCTCCCCGATTTACGAGAGCCATCGCGCTGATCATCATTGCCTGCTGCGTTCCGGCGGTAATGATGATCTGGTCCGGATGACAACGCGCACCTCTGTAATCACACAAATAAGTTGCGAGCGCCTTGCGCAAGTCCGGGTCGCCACGGCTCGATGCGTACTGAAGCAGATGGGCTCCCTTTTTTGCGAGAACTTCTGCTCTGAGTCGTTCCCATATTTCGATCGGAAATTCGTCCAGCGCCGCGACAGCGGGGACGAAAGTTACACCGGGCGGCCCAGCGATTCCGAAATCGAACTGTTTTCCGACCCGGTGATCCGGAATATTTCTTACCCGATCGGAAAGGCGAGGCGGGCGCTCTATGTGTGGTCCTGCTTTTGCCGTTTGCGCACTCAGAAAAGTTTCGGGCAACGGCTCGGCGACGAATGTGCCCGATCCAATTCTCGATTGAAGATAACCTTCCGAATGAAGCCGTGAGAAAGCGACGTTCACCGTGAACCGCGACACTCCTAGGTCGGCGGCCAGCTCCCGAGAGGAGGGAAGTCGGGAAGAGTTGTTGTTGAAAGTTGCCGAAACCAATTCATCGCGAATTTGACGATAAAGCTGTTCATGAAGCGGTTCCTTCGCAGCGCGATCGAGCCGAATCATTTCAAAAGCCATGATCGAATGGCGACGCCGCTGCTTCTTACCGAGTTTTTTAGCTGAACCTCTTTTCACGTTTGGATTGTGCTCATTAAGCCAACTGCCCGTGACCGCAAGCCAAGGTCAAAGTGGTATGGCCATTTTGATCTGAGTGGACTGTTGACACTTTATGATACGACCAGAGACTGATATGAAAATGCAAACGCCGGTTAGCGATCGCGTCGAGACGAAAGGCCTAGTCTATTTTGCCCGGATGCTGGACAAAATCAGATTAAAAGCGCGAGGCGAATTGCCCCCAGATTATTTTGTCGGCGTGGACGACGACCCAACGATGTTCGACGCGCGTTGCACGAGATTTCTCGGAGTCAATTATGATGAACTTGCAGATCGAACGCTAAAAGGCGGGTCGGATGAAGAGATTCTGGAATGGTGTTTCGAGCACGGCCGACGCCCCAGCGAAGAGGAAATCTCGATCTGGAATGCGTTTCTTACCAAGCGTGGATGGCGAGATGACGCGAGCGCAGACTTGCAAGCAGCTAAGGAGCGATCAGGTTTCGGCGATCGCAACGACATCCAAACCTGGGTGGATCTGCACGACGCCGAAGAAGGCCGAACCCCGAGAGCGATTTACGGCCGCTGACAATTGATCTGAGCGCCAGCAGTTAGTCTCGCTATTCCAAGGCGGGAACGATGACGCGACGCGCCGTGGAATCTTCCAAGCTTCCCCTGCAGCTGTTTCTCTGGCAACCTTCCAGGAATGCTGGCGAAAATTTATTCGGCTGCCGTCTATGGCGTCGATGCGTATGAAGTTGAGATTGAAGTGAACGGGGCGGGTGGCGATCCGAACATCGTCATTGTTGGACTACCGGATGCCGCAGTGAAGGAGAGCCGCGACCGTGTTACAACGGCGATCTCGAACAGCGGTTACTATTGGCCGCGGGGTCGTACTACGATCAATCTCGCGCCGGCCGATATTAAAAAAGAAGGTCCAAGCTTTGATTTACCGATTGCGCTCGGGATGATTGCCGTGACTGAAGAACTCGACAGTTCGCCATTCGAGAATTTCAGTTTTGTCGGCGAGCTGGCCTTGGACGGATCAGTGCGCGCTGTGAAAGGCGTACTGCCAGTAGCACTCGAAGCGCGCCGGCGCGGAAAGCACGCGTTGTTTGTGCCGGAACCAAATGCGCTCGAGGCCGCCATGGTTGATAAGATCGACATCTACGGCGTGCAAAACTTGCGGCAGACGTTCGCCTTCTTGCGCGGCGAAATCGCGCTTCTGCCTACACGCGCCGATCTGACTGGATTTTTCGCCACGCATCAAAAGTACGATGTCGATTTTAGCGATGTGAAAGGTCAGGGCCATGTCAAGCGTGCGATCGAAGTAGCCGTGGCCGGAGGTCACAACGCCTTAATGATCGGACCGCCCGGCTCGGGCAAATCGATGCTGGCCAAACGCATCCCCACAATCATTCCACCGCTCTCGCTCGAGGAAGCGATTGACACAACGAAGATTCACAGCATCGCCGGCGTGCTCGACGCCGAAAAATCTTTCGTCTCCACCCGACCGTTCCGGGCGCCACATCACACCATCAGCGATATCGGGCTGCTCGGCGGCGGCACGTTTCCAAATCCGGGGGAAGTGAGCCTCGCCCACAACGGCGTCCTTTTCCTCGATGAGCTGCCGGAGTTCAAAAGATCGGCGTTAGAGGTGATGCGGCAGCCGCTCGAAGACGGGAAAGTCACTGTGTCGCGCGCGGCAGGCAGCGTCACTTTTCCCTCGGAGTTCATGCTGGTCGCCGCGATGAATCCGTGCCCCTGCGGCTACTTCGGCGATTTAAAGCGCGAATGCCGTTGTGGCCCGGTGCAGGTGCAGCGATATCGTCAACGCATCTCCGGGCCGTTGCTTGACCGCATCGATTTGCACATCGAAGTACCTGCCGTCGAGTACCGCGATGTCGCCAGCGAACGCACTGAGGAAGCTTCTGCTGTCATCCGAGAGCGCATTATCTGTGGACGGCAACTTCAGCAGGAGCGTTTTCGCGATGACGCGAAAGTAAACTGCAACGCGCGCATGGCCACGCGTCATCTCAAACAACACTGCAAGCTCACGCAGGATTCGCAGGAACTGATCCGAGTGGCAATGAGCGAACTGAACCTGAGCGCCCGCGCCTACGATCGGATCCTGAAAGTCTCGCGCACCATCGCTGATCTCGACCGAAAAGCGGAGATCGCGCCCGAGCACGTCAGCGAAGCCATCCAATATCGCACTTTCGATCGGACGCTCTGGATTTAGTTGAACACGAAAACGATTCTCTTGATTGCGCTGATCGCTCTGGCTGGTTGCCATCGAACTGAACAAACGATTTCGGGCCCGCTCAAACAGCGCGGCTACGTTTGGCAACGCGAATGGACGCCGGCGGTGATCGACGCAATTGGCGAAGCCGAACCCCGAATGGACGGAGTTGTGTTACTCGGCGCGGAAGTCAATCTCGGCGGAAAGAAACCAGAAATCGTCAAAGCGCCGATCGACTGGGACGCGGTCAAGCGGCAAAGCAAACATTGCTCGATCGCGCTTCGCGTTTCGCCTTTCGCCGGGCCGTTCCGAGCCGACGATGCGGCAGCCCGGACGATCATCGATCTAACTAGAGAGCTGTTAAGCGGAGCGCGCGAACACAATGTGGACGTTGAGGAGTTGCAGTTCGACTTCGATTGCGCGCGAAAAAATCTCGGCGCCTACCGAACGTGGTTGCAAATGCTGAGACCGGTTGTTCACCCGGCTCGGTTTGTGATTACAACGCTGCCGGCGTGGCTGGATGATTCGCAATTCAGCGCGCTCGTGCGCGAAGTCGATGGATACGTGCTGCAAGTGCACTCTGTCCCGATTTCGGCCGGCACAAACGCGAAACTGTCCGACGCGCGTCTGGCGCGTGAATGGGTAAGAAAAGCAGCACGTTTCGGAATACCGTTTGAGGTGGCGTTGCCAACGTATCGCTGCGCTGCCGGTTACGGTCCCGATGGAAAACTTCTCAGCGTGGCGATGGACAGCGTGCAACCAGTCTGGCCGCCAGGGACGCGCGTTTTGGAATTTGGGGCGGACGCCGATGAGATCGCCGCGCTGGTCAACGATTGGCAGAAAACGCGGCCGCCACAATTGCGCGAATTAATTTGGTATCGCGTTCCGATCGCAACCGACACGCGCAACTGGCGCTGGCCAACATTGTCGGCGGTTATGTCGGGCCGTCTCCCCAAACACAAGCTGAATATTTTGCAGGAGGGCGAGAACCCGATCGATTTGTCGATCTTCAATGCGGGTGAGGCGGAT
>Ga0209378_1000404_pt1 | contig 32338 bp, 29 predicted proteins | sample GraSoiAngelo_156_FD_186170 | JGI IMG/M metagenome (GOLD analysis project Ga0209378, IMG submission 186170) | Grasslands soil microbial communities from the Angelo Coastal Reserve, California, USA - 14_1009_13_40cm (SPAdes) (version 2) | ecosystem: Environmental > Terrestrial > Soil > Grasslands ...
GTCTTCCATCGACTCTGACTGGTCCACCAAAAACAAGAAACAACCCGGGTTCTTACGACTGATTTCGGCCTGGTATGCCATGGTTTTCCTCCACTTTTTTTGGCATCACGAGAACTACGACTCTCACGTGCCAGAGGTCACAGGTTGGAGTCCTGTCGCGACCATCCCCAGAATGCAGCAACGCCCGGTGTCAGGCGTGTGACGCTGGTCACAGGTGAGCGGGCTACGGGACGGACACCTGTCGAGCAGAGCCGTTACCTCGGCAGCCGAGCCGCGGTCTTCAAAGCGAAGGACTTCTCATTGGACTCTAGTGGAGGGACGAACTCGCCCGCGGGCGCGGCGTCAAGCCGGGCCGTGGGTCGCGTGAACCCGTGCACTCGCCGGCACAGGTGCATCGGCGGAGCGTCCAAAGCTGTGAGTTACGCTGTGAGTTTCGTGCTACTTCGCGTCGTATTCGCCGTGTCGTGTTACGACACCGATGCCCAGGATCTCGCGTGATTGCTATTCGGTGTCGTAACTCGGTGCCCTAGCGAGTCGCAGGGGGTTCAGGGGGTCGCGGGTTCAAATCCCGCCGTCCCGATTGATCAAGCCCGCCTCCGAGCGCCTTGCCACGCGCCTCCTGACGGGTAGGTTAGCGATATGGGGTGAGGTCAGGGCCGGGTCTTCGGCCTGCAAGCGTTGCACGTGTCACGGCCGGCGTTAGGCTGCCGTCGGTTCTAGCTAGTAGCCCCTACGATCCATCCGGCGAGTCGACCTGCGTTCCCCTTCCTAATCAACGTGTCTCTGAATACTACGGCCGGGCGCTCGGCTGTCGCACTCGTGCGCCGCCGTGCCCACACGACCTCGGTCAGATGCATTCGTAGGCTCACGGTCGGCAAGGAGGCACAAATGAAATGCAAGAGATGGGACGCAAGGCTCCCGGGCGTGGTCGCGATGGCCCTCGCCCTCGGGTGCGAGAGCAGCGCGCCGATCGCAGCGCCCTCGACGTCGCGGGCTGGCGAGCTTTCAGCGAGCGTCGGTGCGCCGACCGCCGCTGCCCACATCGGGTGGGAGATCTTTGGTTCAGCGTCGGCGACGGCGGCCGACGGGTTGAAGATCATTGTTACAGGAAACGGGACGTTCGTCGCTCCGGCGGGAGGCGGTGGAACCTCAAGCGCCGCGACCGGGGGTGGAAACTGGGAGACCCGGGATGCGAGCAACGCGGTGACAGGGAGCGGCACGTACACGGTCACTGGACTAGTGCGCTGGGAGCGAGCGCTTGCATCTAATCCGAACATACCAGGGAGCACGGCGGGGCTCGCAGTCCTGCGAGTTGAGTATGCGGACGGCAGCGCCGGCACGATGACGATCAGTTGCCGGATCTCGGGAGCGCAACCCGGTCGCTTCGAGGGGGTTACTGCATCCAAGGGCTTCGTGGACTTCTGGAACCCCACGCTACCAGGCCCGAACGTCTTCCATGTTCTGAACTGAAATCGGGAGTGAGAAATGCATCCCCCGCGGGCGACGACTTGGTCGCCCCCCTTGTTACAGCGGTCGTAAATCCGCCACGGCGACGCCTAGGAAAGCGTTCGGTCAAGCGGCCCGTGCCTGCTGGGCGTTGTGAGTCGGTCCGTTCTGGACACATGGGTGACAGTTTATTCCGAGGACATAGGTAACACTTTCGGGCCGAAGGAATTCTCGATCGGTTCGAGACGACAGGTCTCGCCGCTCAAATCCCGCCGTCCCGACTGAGTGAAGATCAAGCCTCACATCGACTTCGGATGTGGGGCTGTTTCTTCGTCGCGCCCCGTGCTGTGAGTAATGCTGTGAGTTTCTACCGGCTCACGACTGTCCCTTCAGCTGGCGCCGGATTTCGTTCTTGATGGACTCTGGCAGGGATTCTGCGTCCCGACCCTCGGGTACGTAGACCGACACACCCTCCGGGTTCAGCACGTGGCGATGATAGTAATCCTTTGTGGCAAGGTACTTCGCGAGCTCCGCGGGCTGCTTTTCGGGCATCGTTCCGGGCCAGGAGATGAGCCTGTGCCCGACCATCTGCTGGGGCAGCTCCTGCGGAGGGCTGCCGTCCGCCGGGACGATCCAGCCGCGCTGCTGTCCCCACGGCTGCCTCCTCCGGGTCATCACAGCCTCCAATCCTGAGGTCTGTTGCGGCCAAAACTGTGGCTAGCCGGTGAGCCAGGTATTTCCGGGCGTCGTGGGGCAGGCGCTCCCATGCGGAATCTGTCCGCCGCGGCCGTCGCAAAGGACTTACGCGCTTCCTACTGGAGCCTCCCCCGACCTTTCCTGGGACTCGAGCTCGTTCAGCGCCGTCCCCACGGCGGCCGCGCGGACCCGCTCGACGCTGCGGTACACATCTTCGATGCTGCTGCCCCGCACCACCCGATATTCGCGCGCGCCAACCCCGGTGCGCCGGACGTATTCCCGCACGGCCCAGTGCTCCTTCCCCCGACACCGAGGGTAACGCTCCGTCGTGTGGGACAGCTCCTCGTCCGTAAGAACCGCGCCCTGCAGTCCCAGGAGGACGCTCAGTCGACTCTGAAAGTCATTGGGCTCGATGCTCATGTCCCTCTTCGTTCTTCCGGTCTACGACGGTGCGAAAATGGAGCGGGTCTCTGAGGTTCTGCAACTCCCGGTAATAGTAGAGGGGCGTCGGCCGCTGGCCCTGGAACTTCAGCCGCTTGAGAAACTCGACTTCCTTCGCGGTCGCCGTGCCGCTGAGAGACGAATCCTGGAGGAATTCCTGGAGCCCGGGCTCCTCGCTGACAGGCTGTTCGGCTTCCCGCTCGACAAACTCGAATCGCTTCGCCTGCCCTGGGACGACGCTGTGGTTGAGGACAACCTCCAGACCGAACGTCGCCAGGTCGATGTCCCAGGATTCAATCAGCGGATCCAAGAACGAGACGCAGTTTTCAGCGGACACGTGGAAGATGTCCGTATCGAGGAACTCGAGCACGACGACCCGCATCTCCTCATAGCTGCGGCGACTGAGCCGAGCCACCATCCGGAGCCAGTAGTCATTCTCGAGCTCGTCTTTCGCCACGCGCTTGACCACGTCCAGCAGCGTCTGGGTGACGAGGCGTTCGAGCTCGCCGAAGGGCTGCTTTTCAAAGATGGCTCGGACGTGTTCTTGCTGCTCGGGATTACACTTGCGCAGGATCAGCTCGCGGACTTCGTGAAACAAGGGGGCGGGGTCGTCCCCCAATTCCCGCTTCAATTCTTCCCTGCGCTGGAGATCCGCCAGCTTGGCCAATTCCCCGCTCGGAAGCTTCAAGAACTTGTCCATGCGGTCATAGATGTCCGTGCGGTTCGGTGCGGGGGGCGCTTTTCTCCGGGTCAGTAGCTGAGAGATGTAGGACTCGGTCACGTGGGCGGCGCGCGCGAGCTCTTGCTGCTCCAATCCCAATTCCTCTAGCCGGTGCCGGATCACAAACGGTACGTCCACAGGGCCTCCTAAGGCCGAGTCATTGGGGATTAACCTATCAAGTACTCTAAGTCCTGCCGAGAATCAATCTAAGACTATTAAGTGTACTTGACAAGTATAGTACACTAGCGCTAAGTTTACCTACTTATGAGGAGTGTTGTGAACCAAATTAGTTAACCGCAGTCGCCACACGACGAGCAAGGAGCAGTGACATGTTCGCTACCACACAAAGGGACCCGATGCTGGATCTGATGCATCACTTGGAGCACCGGATTGCCCGGACTTTCAACGAGCCCTTCCGCGCATCTGAATGGCCCGTACCCGAGGCCGTGACCACCGCCTGGCTGCCGCTCGTAGACATCTTCGAGGAGCCCGATGTCATCCGCCTGGTGGCGGAGGTGCCTGGGGTTAGACCCTCGGACGTGAAGATCACGGTGGAGAGCAACCTGCTGACGATCAAGGGCACGAAGGAGCAGCTGGCCGAGGAGAAGGCCGAGAAGGTGCATCGCTATGAGCGGACCTATGGCGCCTTCGAACGGACGTTCCGGTTGTCGGCCTCGATCGATCCCAACAAGATCAAGGCGACCTACAACCTCGGCGTGCTGACGATCACGCTGCCGAAGGCGGAGACGGCCAAGCCTCACCTGATCCAGGTGGAGGTCACGCCTGACAAGGCGTTGTTGAACGCCTGACCTTAACGAGTACGAGGGAGGAGGGCGGCATGGGCCGCTCTCCCTCCTGGTACTGAGGAGCATCATGGCTACTGCGACGAAGACGCGGCTCAAGGTCTTCCCACTCGCCGATCGCGTGGCGATCCGGCCGCTGGAAGACACTCAGGAGATGAAAGGTGGCCTCTATATCCCGGACACGGCCAAGGAGAAGCCGATCCAGGGTGAGATCATCGCGGTCGGGCCCGGCCGGTTGGAAAAGGGCCAGCGGGTCCCGATGGAGCTGAAGGTCGGCGACCGGGTCGTCTACGGGAAGTACACCGGCTCGCAAGTCGAGCTGGACGAGGAAGAGATCATCCTGATCAAGGAATCCGACGTCATCGCCAAGCTCAGCTGAGCGGGAGAGGAATACATGGCTGCCAAGTACCTCGAATTCGATACAGAGGCCCGCTCACGCCTGAAGCGGGGCGTGGACCAGCTGGCCGAGGCGGTGAAGGTCACCCTCGGACCCAAGGGTCGCAACGTCGTCATCGACAAGAAGTTCGGGAACCCGACGATCACCAAGGACGGGGTCACCGTCGCGAAGGAGATCGAGCTCGAAGACGCGATTGAGAACATGGGCGCTCAGATGGTGAAGGAGGTGGCGACCAAGACCTCCGACATCGCCGGGGACGGCACGACCACCGCGACGGTGCTGGCGCAGGCGATCTTCCGCGAGGGGTTGAAGTCGGTCACCGCGGGCGCCAACCCGATGTCGCTGAAGCGCGGCATCGACAAGGCGGTCGAGTTGGTGGTGGAGGAGCTGAAGCGGATCTCCGCGCCCAGCAAGGGCCGGAAGGAGATCGCGCAGGTCGGGACGATCTCAGCGAACAACGATCCGGAGATCGGCAGGATCATCGCGGACGCGATGGAGAAGGTGGGCAAGGACGGCGTGATCACGGTCGAGGAGGCGAAGGGCCTCGAGACCACGCTCGAGACGGTGGACGGGATGCAGTTCGACCGTGGCTACCTGTCGCCCTACTTCATCACCGATCCGGAGAAGATGGAGGCCGTGCTCGAGGACGCCTACGTCCTGGTGCACGAAAAGAAGATCGCCACCATGAAGGACCTGCTCCCGGTCCTCGAGAAGGTGGCGCAGTCGGGCAAGCCGCTGCTCATCATCGCCGAGGACGTCGAGGGGGAGGCGTTGGCGACGCTGGTAGTCAACAAGCTGCGTGGCACGCTGAAGGTGTGCGCGGTCAAGGCTCCGGGTTTCGGCGATCGGCGCAAGGAGCTGCTCACGGACATCGCAACCGTCACCGCGGGCAAGACGATCTCCGAAGAGCTGGGCTTCAAGCTCGAGAACACCGGGCTCGACGATCTTGGCCACATCAAGCGCATCGTGGTGGATAAGGACAACACCACCCTGATCGGCGGCAAGGGCAAGCAGGCCGACATTCAGGGCCGCATCGGCCAGATCCGCGCGGCGATCGAGAAGTCCACGTCGGATTACGACAAGGAGAAGCTGCAGGAGCGGCTGGCGAAGCTGGCGGGCGGCGTCGCGGTGATCAATGTGGGCGCGGCCACCGAGACTGAAATGAAGGAGAAGAAGGCCCGGGTCGAAGACGCGCTGCATGCCACCCGCGCCGCGGTCGAGGAGGGCATCGTGCCGGGCGGCGGCGTATCGCTGCTGTGGTGCCAGAAGGCGCTCGACAAGGTCAGGGGCGCGGATGACGACGAGAAGACCGGCATCGACATCGTCCGCCGCGCGCTCGAGGAGCCGATCCGGATCATCGTGCAGAACGCGGGTGCCGAGAGCGCAATCGTCGTGGGGAAGGTGAAGGAGTCGGCCAAGCTGAACTTCGGCTACAACGCCCAGACCGACGAGTACGAGGATCTGGTCGCGGCCGGCGTCATCGACCCGACCAAGGTCACCCGCACGGCGCTGCAGAACGCCGCGTCTATCGCGGGACTGCTCCTCACCACCGAGTGCGTGGTGGTGGAGAAGAAGGAGAAGGAGAAGATGCCCCCGATGCCCGGCGGCGGTGGCATGGGCGGGATGTATTGATCACAGCGAGACGGTGTACGTGGACGCGCAGTAGTCACGTAGGTTCACGTCGGAGTAGCCAAGGAGTCGAGATATGTACGCACGTAATGTGTCTCTGCATCTGAAGGCCAACACGGCCGGTGAGTTCACCCAGACGCTCGAGAAGGACGTCCTGCCCCTGCTTCGGAAACAGAATGGTTTCAAGGACGAGATTTCGTTCGTTGCCTCGGACCGCTCCGAAGCGGTTGCGATCAGTCTGTGGGATCGGAAAGAGGACGCGGACAACTATAGCCGCAACATCTATCCGCAGGTGCTGACGAGCCTGGCGAAGGTGGTTGAGGGAACACCGAAGGTTGAGGCCTACGAGGTTTCGAACTCGACCTTCCACAAGATCGCCGCAAGCAACTTGGGCTGACCGGTCGGTGCGGCCGCTCGTAGCTCCGGTCTGTTTCAAGGCCGACCGGTCCGTTCAGGGAAGGGGGGCGGCCGAGAGTCCGCCCTTCTTTCTCATTCGGGACTGGCAACCGCTCGTGTTGCTTTCCACGTCGACGTGTACGTCTCTCCCATGACGGAGGAGACATTGACTCCCGCACAACTTAAACGCGAGTTACGGCGCATCGCCTGGGGGCAAGGGCGACTCGCCCAGAAGCTTGGAGTGTGGCCAAGTGAAGTCCGGGATTGGCTCGCGGGCAAGGAGCCGGTGCCGGAGCTGGTCGCTTCAGACATACGCCATCTGCCTTCTCACAATCTGCGCCCACCACGGCCCGTGTAGCGCGGTCGGAAAAAGCGATGACCCCCTGAAGCAGCTTCAGGGGGTCGCGGGTTCAAATCCCGCCGTGCCGATGGATGAAGAGTAAGCCTCACTGCGATGTCCGCGGTGGGGCTTTCTCTTCGCCTCGACCCCCTGTACGTGCATCAGGGGGCCGTGGAGGATGAGACTCTGGTTCGAAATGCGTTGACTAGCCGAGACATGCGGAAGCCGCGCGTTCGTCCCGCAAAGCTGGTTCACTGGCTCTTGCGACCGACCCTCGGCGAAGCATATTGAAACGCAACTCAGATGCCATGAACCTCGAGGCGCGATGTCGTGCGGCTCGCCTATGCCTCGAGGGGAGCAAATCGCGAGACCGGCTGAGTGGGGGAACCCGCTCGGCCGGTTTGTCTTTTTGTCTCATTCCCGCAGTCGCGCCGGACGCAGCCCTCGAGGTGGGCATCCATGAACCCGAAACTCTCGCTCCCTGTATTGCTGGCGTTGGCGAGTAGCGGCACTGGCACGGCCGTCGCTCAGGCGTTGCCGACCACCCAGCCGGCGTACCTCACCATCGTGCGTGAAGAAGTGAAGCTCGGGCGTGGCGCCGAGCACACGCGCATCGAGGCCGGCTGGCCCGCGGCGTTTACGAGAGCCAAGTCGCCCAGCTCCTACCTGGCGCTGGTCTCGCTCACAGGTCGAGACGAGGTCTGGTTCACGATCCCGTTCGCGTCCAATGCCGCCGTCGCGGAGGAGCTCAAGCGTCAAGACGCGGATCCGGTGCTCTCGGCGGAGCTGGCACGGCTTGCCCGCGCCGACGCCGACGTACTCACCGGGCACAGCGTCGTGCAGGCGGTCGCGCGGCCCGACCTGACCATCGGCGCGTTCCCCGACGTCGCGAAGCAGCGGTTCTGGGAGATAACGACCTTCCACGTTCGGCCTGGACATCGTGCGGATTTTGAAGCGGCGGCGAAGGCGTACGGCGTGGCGTCGCAGCGCGCGGAGCCGAAGACGAGCTACCGGGTGTACGAGCTCATCGCGGGCGCCCCCGGGCCTATCTTCTTCGTGTTCTCGTCCGTCGAGTCGTACGCCCATTTCGACGACATGAGGGCGGCGCACGACAAGACCGCGCAGGGGTTCACGGCCGAGGAGCGCGCAACGCTGCAGAAGTTCTCGGCGGAGGGGCTCCTCAGCGAGGAGACGCACCGCTTCCGGCTCGATCCGGCGATGAGCTACGTCTCGCCGGAGACGCGGGCGCAGGATCCCGCGTTCTGGATGCCGAAGAAGCAGGTCGCGCGCGCGACCACGCAACCGTGAGGCGCCGAGCACCGTGGGAGGACACCATGCGCGCCACCGCGCTCCTCTGTGTTCCGCTCGCGCTCGGAGCCGCATGCCAGCCACGGCAGCCGACCCTCACCGAGGCCGACCGTAGCGCGGTCGTCGACACCGTCAGGCGCATCGTCGCGGGAGTCTTTGCCGCTGCGAGCCGGCGCGACGCGGCTGGCTACGTGAGTGTGTACGCTGCGGATCCCGATGTACACCCGGCCGTGTGGAACGGCGTGGCCGCACCAACGCTCGAGCGTCTCCGCGCGACAGCCGACTCGTTCTACGGGGCGATCGCGGCCCTCGAAACGCGCGCGAGCGGCGAGGTCCGCACGATAGTGCTCGCCCCCGACGCAGCGGCTGCCGAGGTGCCGTTCACGTTTACCATCACAACCAAGTCCGGGAAGCGAGTGCCCGGCCAGGGGGTCACAACGGTGGTGCTCCGGAAGCGCGCGGGCGCGTGGAAGATCGTGCACACGCACGAGTCGGAGCAGCATTTCGACGAGATCATGGAGCAGGTGTTCGGAGCGCGCCGTTGACCATGCGGCCTCTTCTCGTTCTGGCCATCCTAACACTCACGAGCGTCCCCGCCACGGCGCAGGGGTCGAATCCGGGCCGTGACTCTTTGATCGCGCGTGCCAAGGCGCTTGAGCTCAGCACGCCCTATGTCCCGCCTCCGGGGACCGCCCTCGAGCACCACGCGGCGGGCTTCGCCCAGATCATGTGCTCGGCCGTGTTCATCACCGGCCTCGATCCTGATTTCGCCGCCGAGAATGTGGGCTATTTCACGGCGCCCTACGCCGAGCGGGCGAAGCTGGGCAAGCCGATCATCGATCGTGCCGGCCAGGCGGTGCACGTCACGCTTCCCAACGGCGTGCGGCGCACCGCCAAGTTTGTCGGCGACCAGGGCTGTGTCACACTTCCGCTCGGCCGAAGTTCGCCCAACTACAAGCCGATCCGGGTCGCGACCGTCCTACCCGAGCCCTCGACCCAGGCGTGGCCGATGGGTGACCTCCTGCCGACGGACCCACTAGCCCCCGAGCCCGACACGGCCGCGATACGGGCGGCCGTGGACACGGCGTTCCAGCCCGCCGCTGCGATGACCGCTGCCTTTGTCGTGACGTGGAAGGGACGGATCATCGGCGAACGATACGGCGCCGGTATCACGGCGCGCACGCCCCTGGAAAGCTGGTCGATGGGGAAGAGCCTGACGGCCGCACTCCTGGGCATTCTCATCAAACGGGGCGTCTACGCGCTCGAGCAACCGGCGCCGATTCCGGAGTGGCAGGGCGAGAACGATCCGCGCGCGCAGATCCGCATCGCCGATCTCATGCACATGTCGAGCGGCCTTCGGATCCGAGCGCCGAAAGATCCCGATTACGACCCGTCGGGCCCCTATCCCGATCACCTATATCTCTACACGGGTGCGGTGAACCTATTCCACTACGCCGCCACTCGCCCGCTCCAATGGCCGCCGGGCACGGTGGGCCGCTACCACAACACCGACCCGGTGCTGGTCAACTACCTCATCCGTCTGGCCGTCGAGAAGCGTGGGGAGGAGTACCTCTCGTTCCCGCGGCGGGCGCTGTTCGACAAGATCGGCATCCGGTCCATGGTGATGGAAACCGACCCGTATGGAAATTTCCTGACGCAGGGGTACGAGCTGGCGTCCGCGCGCGATTGGGCGCGTCTCGGGAATCTCTATTTGCAGGACGGGGTGTGGAACGGCGAGCGGATTCTACCGGAGGGGTTCGTGCAGTTCGTGAGCTCCGTGGCTCCTGCGTGGGCAGCCGATCATCGTCCGATCTACGGGGCCTTCTTCTGGATAAACGGTGACGGCTTGTTTCCCGTCCCGCGGAACACCTACTACATGACGGGTGTGGGCGGCCAGTACACGCTGATCATTCCATCGCATGACCTGGTTGTCGTCCGCCTGGGGCACTACAAGGGTGAGGTGGCGGCGACCGAGAGTCTCAAGAACGCTCTGACACTCCTCACGAGAGCGGTGCCGAGCAGGCAATAATCCGTGGACGCTACTCGTATCGCGCCACCGGTCACCGAGGGGATACCAATGAAACGCACTTTCGTAGTCGCGTTGCTGGGATTGCTCGCCAGCAGTCGAGCCTGGGCTCAGGCAACAAGTGCGACCGATCAGGAGATCATCAAACTCGAACAGGCCGTCACGGATGCCCAGTTCAAGAAGGATCGCGCGGCGCTCGAGCGACTCCTGGCTGACGACTACCTCTACACCCACTCCAACGGATCGGTGCTGAACAAGGCGCAGGAGATCACCGAGTCGATGTCGAGCGAAGTGCGATGGACCGATTCGAAACTCGCCGATCTCAAAGTCCGAATCTTCGGCGACGCCGCGGTCCTGACGGGACGGCAAACCATTCAGGGCACGGCCAAAGGGTATGTCCCCGGGCCGCGCCGCATTACCGATATGTTCGTGAAGCGGAGCGGCCGCTGGCAGTGGGCGGGGGGCCAAGCCACACTCGAGCTGACGAAGCCCGATGCACCCCCACTCTCGGCACAGGATGTGGCGGCCATCAAGGCCACGCTCGCGACGTGGAAGCAGGCCGGTCTCGCCGGCGATTGGCCTTCTTTCTTTGGTGAATTCACCGAAGACGCCGTTTGGATGGGTCCCAAGGGTCCGCCGGGCGAAGGGCTCGCTGCGATCAGGAAAGGCACTTGGGTCCGAGCACTCGAGGAGGAGTTGGTACCCGTTCAGGTCGATGGTCGCGGCGATCTCGCCTTCGCTCGCGGGACGGTGTCCCTGCTGCTCGACGAGAAGGGTGGTGTCAAGCACGAGGGAAACTTTCTCACAGTGTTGCGCAAGCAGCCAGGGGGTTTCTGGCGCATGGCCGTTTACAGCGTCGGGTTCTGAGCGCGGGCCTCTTTGGTCAGCCGGGGGCCTGCGCGCGTAAGGGAAGCTCTATCGGGCCGCGTCGAAGTTCGACACCAGCCAGATGTCCGGCTCCTGGTGGAGCACCGCGCACGCAAGCCTTCGCCCGTCACCCGACATCGACACGAATCCGAATCGGCACTCGGCCGGCAACCAGGCCACCAGTTCCTGGCGGCTACCGTCGGCACGCATACGCCAGATCGAGGCTGGATTTGCTGGTCGGAACATTCGGTTCGCTCCGTCGCGATCATTGAAGAGGTAGATCCAGCCGCTGCGCCACAGCAGCGGCATATTGTCGCCGGCCGGCCCGCTCACGCGGGTCCACGCCACATGCCCTACACTCGTGCGCCAGAGCCGAAACCCCTCCTCCGGGCGATGCATCGCGGCGGCGAACACCACGCGCCCATCGGGCGAGAGCACAGCGCCGAGGAAAGGAGTGATCGAGTCGGCAGCGAGCATGACCGCTTCGGAACCCTCGGCGACGTCCAGCGCAACGAGCGTTCGGCCCTTCCGGGCCGGATACAGCAGCAGCCGTCCATCCGCTGACCAAGTCGTCCGGAAATAGCTGACCCAAGCGGGCGCCGTCGTTCCTATCTGAAGTCGCTGGCCGGACCGGTCTTGGAGAATCAGGCGGGAGCCAGCCGAGTCCGTGAGCACATAAGCGAAACGTGCACCATCTGGCCCCCAGCTCGGGTTACTCTTGAGCCCGTTGTCGTCAGTGAAACGAACGAAGTCTCCGCCGTCCATCGACGCCACGAAGAAGTTCCCGCGCCCCTCGGCGTCGTATTGCATTACAGCCAGCGTCGCGCCATCAGCGCTGACCGCGGGCCAGTCGTAGGCACGGCTGTCCACGGAGAGGCGCCGCGCCACCGCCGTGTCATGACCGGCCTCGAGGCGGAAAGCCCAGACGTGCTGGCTCACCGGGCCGCCGACATAAGCCAGCGTGGACCCCCTGCCGCCCAGATCGAACGTAAGATCTCTCCAAGCCCGCGACACGGGTATACCGCTGAAAACCACTCGTTCCTCGGGCCGGGCCGTGCCGGTCCTTGGATCGAACGGGAGACGCAATAGCTCCGATCCGCCTGGCACCTGTCGGAGATAATAGAGCGCGGCGCCGGTCGGGCTCCAACGGACGGGCCCGAAGCGATCGCGCGCGACGACAGAGCTCCACCGCCCATCCGATCGCGTCACCACGACCCCCCTCACCCACCTGCTCGTAGCGATCCACTGCCCGTCGGGCGACCATGCGACGTGCTGCGACCAGGGCACTGAATCGAGACCCCACAACAGTGAATCCGTAGAGGAGAGCGAGGACGGCTGCGCCGAAAAACGGGTTCGCTCGACGCCGGTCAGGGGATCATCGAGGATCACACTGTCGCCGGCCGTCCGTGCCAAGGTCCGACCATCCGGCGACAGGTCAATCGGGCCCAACGCGTCCAGCACCTTGACGGGTGCGCCACCGCGTGCCGGAATGCGATAGATCGCGGCCGACTGGGCCGCGTCGCGGAGCATCGTGAAGTACAGCCACTGCCCGTCGGGACTCCAGCGCGGCCCCGCGATCCATGCGTGCGAACGCAGCAGGATGACCGATTCACCGCCGCCCAACGGCTCGAGCACCAGGGCACGTCCGTCGCTGACGTAGGCGAGCGTGCGTCCATCCGGCGACAAGGCAGGTTCGTTCGCTCGCGCGCTGAACGTGACCTGTCGCTGACTCGGCATGACTGCCGCAGACTGCCGGCGGGGAAGTTTCAACCCCACCAGCACGACGATGGCCGCCAGGGAGAGCACCCCAGCGATGGTCACGGCAGGATGCCGGCGCCGAAGACGACGCGGCCGAGGAGATTCCATCTCGGACGTGGGCCGGATCAGTGCTGCCGCGAATGCCGCCAGCGTCGCGAACCGATCCGCCGGCGACTTCGCCAGGGCTCGGGTCACGGCTCCTTCCACATGAGGCGGGACAGTCCGCAGGGTCCCGAGATGGGGCACCGGCTCGCTGAAACGCTTGGCGATGATCGCTTGCGCAGTGGGCCCGGTGTACGGCGGCTCCCCGCCCAACATCTCGTACAGCACCGAAGCCAGACTGTACTGGTCGCTGCGACCATCCAGCCTGGGCTCGGCGCTCGCCTGCTCCGGGCTCATGTACGCCGGCGTGCCGAGGGAGAGCCCCGTCTCGGTGAGCCGCTCCCGCCCCGCCATGCTCACCGCCAGCGCGATCCCGAAGTCCGCGACCATTGGCTCACCCTGGTGGAGCATAATGTTCTCGGGCTTGATGTCCCGATGGATGACACCCCGGCCGTGCGCGAAGTCGAGGGCTGAGGCGATCGCGCTGGTAATGCGCAGGGCCTCGTCGAGCGGCAGCTGGCCTTCCCGCTCCAAGCGTTGGCGGAGGCTCTCGCCCTCCACGTACGGCATCACGTAATAGAGGAACCCGTCCGCTTCCCCGGAATCAATGAGTGTCAGGATGTGCGGGTGCTGCAGTTGCGCCGTGAGACGGATCTCGCGCAGGAACCGCTCGGCGCCGAGGACGGCGGCAAGCTCAGGGCGGAGCACCTTGAGCGCGACGGGGCGGTCGTGCTTGAGATCGCGAGCCAGATAGACCGTGGCCATCCCGCCGCGGCCGAGCTCGCGCTCGATCGTGTAGCGGCCCGCAAGGGACGCCCGCACGCGCTCTGAGAGGTCGGCCATGTGACGCGAGACCAACTATCAAGAATACGACGGCGATGGAGATCTAGCGAGCAACCTAGTTGCGCAGCCCGGCCTTCGTCAGGATACGAGCGAATCGGGGATCAGAGCGCACGAGGTCCCACTGTGGATCGCCCAGGGTTGGCCCAAAGTCGAAGGCGCGGCGCTCGACCGCCGTGTCCAAAGCGGCCAGTGTACGCTCACGATCGCCCAGCGCGGCATACAGACTTGCCACGACGGACCATGAGTCGGGGGCGCCTGCGTGGCGCTGGAGTTCCCTGAGGAGGTCGAGCGCCTCGCCCCGCCTCCCCATCCGCGCGTGGACGATGGCAACGGCGGAGGAGATGTTGGTAGCAGCGAGCCGCCGCGCCGTCTCGAACTCGGCCAGAGCTTGATCGTACTTGGCGATGCCCAGATACGCCCGACCCAGCCCCCAATGCGGGTCAGTCCACTTGGGCAGCAGGTCGACACTTTTGCTGTAATACTCAATTGCGTCGGTGTAGCGGCGCGCGCCCAGCAGAGTGAGTCCGTGGTTGTTGTTGAACGCGCCATTCAGAGGATCCAGCTCGATTGCCAGGCGGCCCTCCCGGATTGCCTCGTCAGCCCGGCCTTTGACGGACAGCACCGTGCCCAGGAACAACCCGTACCAACTGTGGGCCAAGCCGTACCGGGGATTGAGCTCAATCGCCCGGCGGAACGCCTGCTGCGCTCCCGGCCAGTCCCAGTCGTAGTTCTGTCGCACCCGGGCCAGCGACACGAAGCCCTCGGCCAGCCCGCTGTCGAGCGCCACCGCCTTGAGCGCCGCCGCCTTCGCCTTAGGATACGCCTCGCGCCGCGGCAGATAGCCGAACTGGCCCGCGAGGACGTAAGTGTCAGCCAGGCCGCTGTACGCCAGCGCATAACCCGAATCGAGCGCAATCGCCCGCTGGTAGTACTCGATCGCTTTGCGCATGCCGTCGGCCGTACGCCGATACCAAAAATAACGCCCGCGCAGATAGAGATCGTAGGCCTCTAGGTTCTCCGGGTGGCGCCGAGCCAGAGCCGCTACGTCAACCCGCCGGAGTTTCACTTCGAGCGCACCGGCAATAGCGCGGGCGATTTCCTCCTGCACGGCCAGTACCCCCCGTAGATCGCGATCGTACGTCCTCGACCAGACATGGTAGCCGTTGGCAACGGTGATGAGCTGCGCTGTGATCCGGACCGTGGTGCCCTCGCGTCGGACGCTGCCTTCCACGACGTTCGCGACGTTGAGCCGCCGCCCGACCTCGCTGATGTCCGCCGTCCTGCCCTTGAACGCAAACGTGGAGGTTCGCGCGGGCACTCGGAGGCCCTCCACCTGCACGAGAGCGTTGATGAGCTCCTCGGTCATACCGTCGCTGAAGTAGTCCGTCGCCGTGTCGCCGCTCAAGTTGGTGAAAGGCAGTACGGCGACCGAAGGGAGAGCGGAGAATCCGGTCGAGGCTCGCGCCCGCCACTGGAGCACGCCCACTGCGGCGACTGCCAGGACAGGCACACCGAGCAGCACGACGAGGCGTCGGCGACGAGGGCTTGCGGCCGCGCGGACGGCCGGTCGCTCGTCTGCGAGCGCGCTGCCAAACTGCGCCGCCGTGGCAAAGCGAGCCGCCGGCACCTTGGCCAGTGCTTTCGTCACCGCTTGCTCCACGCCCTCAGGGACGTCCCGCACTGTACGGAGGTGTGGTGCGGGCTCGCTGAACCGCTTGGCAATTATCGCTTGGGCCGTGGGCCCAGTGTAGGGAGGTTCCCCGGCCAGCATCTCGTACAGCACGCACGCCAGGCTGTACTGATCGCTCCGGCCATCGAGCCTGGGCTCCGAGCTCGCCTGCTCCGGGCTCATGTACGCGGGGGTGCCGACCGAGAGCCCCGTCTCCGTGAGCCGCTCCCGCCCCGCCGTACTCACGGCCAGGGCGATGCCGAAGTCCGCTACCATCGGCTCGCCCTGGTGGAGCATGATGTTCTCGGGCTTGATATCGCGATGGATGACGCCGCGTCCGTGCGCGAAGTCGAGGGCCGAGGCAACGGCACGTGTAATGCGCAGCGCCTCATCGAGCGGTAGCTGGCCTTCCCGCTCCAGGCGCTGGCGGAGACTCTCGCCTTCGACGTAGGGCATCACGTAATAGAGGAAGCCGTCCGCCTCGCCCGAGTCGATCAACGTCAGGATGTGGGGATGCTGCAGTTGCGCCGTGAGGCGGATCTCTCTGAGAAACCGCTCGCCGCCGAGGACGGCCGCAAGGTCGGGGCGGAGCACCTTGAGCGCGACGGGACGGTCGTGCTTCAGGTCGCGGGCGAGGTAGACCGTAGCCATGCCGCCGCGGCCGAGCTCACGCTCGATCGTGTAACGGCCCGTCAGGATCGCCTTTAGGCGTGGGAGATCTTCAGCCACGGGGCCTTCCTACGGTGAGTGGAGGTCGTGAGCGTCGGACGGCCGCGCTTCTTCTACCAACCGCTGGAACCGGGGATCCGCGCGGATGGGGTCGAGCCCGGCGTAGCGGAGGCGGTATGCGAGCTGCCAGTCTCGCGGCCGGACGCGCTCGAACAATTGGATCGCCCGCTCACGCTCGTTGAGCGCCACCAGTGCCAAGCCGATGAAGAGCGCTTCGCGGGAATGGGGGCGAAGCGAGTCCACCCCTTCACGCAGGACGCTGTTGACTCGTCGGCGCGCGCTCACCACGTCACCTTCGTGTGCTTCGACCGCGGCGAGCGCCGCCTCCCCGTACGCCAGGGAGCCCAAGCGGATGGCGAGCTCCGCATCTCGCCGAGCCTCGCTCGCGCGTCCGACAGTGAGACGAGACAGGGCGCGCCATGCATAGAGGTAGGCGAGCCCGGGCTCCCCACTTAGGGCGCTGTCCATCCACCGGAGCCCCTCATTGTAGCGGCGCTGGACCGTGCGCAGCGCCGCGAGGTTAAGCATCGTGGCGAAACGTGCGGGGTCGAGCTCTAGTGCTCGGAGATTAGCCTCAGCCGAAGCCGAGTCCCGCTCGAGTCCCATCAATACCCACCCGTATTGGTGATACGCCTCGGCGTTTCTCGGGTCCAGCGCGATTGCCCGTTCGAACGCGGCGATTGCTGGCGCCGTCGTCCTTGTGCCGCTCATCGCGAGCACGTAGGCTCGTGCCATCCACGCGTCTGATGAGGTAGAGTCCTGGCGAAGGGCACTGTCGGCGGCGGCGAAGCCCCGCGCCAGGAGACTCTCCGGCGACGCGTTAGGGTAGCGCCATCCCCAATCCAAGAACAGCGCGTAGGAGTAGGCGACCCGGGCCAGAGCCTCCGTGAAACTCGGGTCGAGCTGCAGCGCCGCGCGATACTCGTCGATCGCCCGCCCGACTGCTGGCGCCGTGCGCTGGCCGAGGAAGTAGTTCCCCTTGACGAAGTGATCGTAGGCACCGGGGTCCCGAGTGGGCCGCTGGGTGAGCGAGGATCGCTCCGCTGGGAGCAGCCGGCCCCCGATGGCTGTAGCGATGGTGACCGCGATGTCCTCCTGAATGCCGAGTAGATCGGCCTCGGCGCGGTCGTACTGCTGCCCCCACATGCGGTCTCCGGTCGCCGCGTTGACGAGCTCGACGGTTACCCGCAGGCGAGCCCCGGCATGGCGAACGCTGCCGCTCACGAGGTGCACGACGCCCAGCGCGCGCCCCACAGCAGACGGGTCGTCCGCCAAGCGTCCACGAAAGCGGCGCACGGCGTTTCGCGACTTGACTGTGAGACGCGCAACTTGGCCCAAGCGAGAAATGAGTTCTTCGGTGAGTCCGTCGGCTAGGTAGGCGTCGGCCGTGTCCCTGGAGAGATTATCGAAGTAGAGCACGGCAACCCCGTTCGAAGCAGGCTCACGGGCACCGTGGGTCTTGCTCCGCGAGACCAAGACCGCTCCGAAAATGGCGAGAAACGCGGCGGCTACTCCTCCCGCGCGACGCCATGAGAGCCGGAATGCGGTGGGACGCGGCGCAGGACCCCCTGGTGTTAGCGCATCGGCGAACTCCGCGGCCGTGGCGAAGCGATCGGCCGGGAGCTTGGCGAGAGCCTTCCCGATGGCCTGCTCGATCTGTCGGGGGACCGAGTCTCGTACCGCGTGGAGGGATGGCACGGACCCGGCCAGCCGTCGAGCGGTGACAACCTGCGCCGTCGGCCCGGTAAAGGGCGGCTCGCCGGCGAGCATCTCATAGAGCACGCAACCGAGGCTGTAGATGTCGCTCCGGCCGTCGAACTCCTCCCCGGTCGCCTGTTCTGGGCTCATATAGGCGACTGTCCCCACGGCCACGCCGGTTTCCGTGAGTTTGGCGCTTTCGGCCGCATGCAGTGCTCGAGCGATCCCGAAATCGGCCACAACCGCTTGCCCGTCTTCGAGCAGTATGTTCTCCGGCTTGATGTCCCGATGAATGATCTGATGCCGATGGGCGTAGTCGAGCGCGCCGGCGACAGCTGCGGCAAGCCTGACGGCTTCGTCCACCGGTAATTGTCTTTCCCGCTCCAGACGGCTACGCAGTGATTCACCTTCGACGTACGGCGTGACGTAGTACAGGAACTCGTCGGCGCGTCCCGAATCGAGCAGCGGGAGAATGTTGGGATGAGTGAGGTGCGCGGTGACTTGGATCTCGCGCAGAAAACGGTCGGCACCCAAGCTGGCCGCGAGCTCTGGACGGAGCACCTTGAGTGCGACGAGACGGTCGTGCTTCAGATCACGCGCGAGATAGACTGTGGCCATCCCGCCGCGGCCGAGCTCGCGCTCGATCGTGTAACGGCCCGCAAGGGACGCCCGCACGCGTTCTAGGAGATCGGCCATGTGGGGCCAAGCCCGGCGTACAAACGATACGACCCAGGCGGGGAACTAGCGAGAGACCGGCGTCACGCAGCCTGGATAACCGAGCGGCGTCGAGGTCCGGTGTGCGTAGAACTCCTGTCGCACGTCGCCCGGGCGTTCGTATTCGCGTTGCCTGCAACCGGTCGGTCGTGCAACAGCCAACGACCCCCCGAGGACCTTTCAGGGGGTCGCGTGCTGTGAGTTCTGCTGTGAGTCTCTCACGACACTGGGTTGATCTTCGGGCTTGCTGTTGCGACACCGATGCCCAGAACCTCGCGTAATTGCTACTGGGTGTCGTAACTCGGTCCCTTAACGAGTCGCATGGGGTTCAGGGGGTCGCGGGTTCGAGCTGCCGACGGCGTTTGGAATCACGATTCTTGCGGCGATCCAGATCTGGGGGAACGCCCCAGCCGGCACCCTCGCCGAACATGCCCACCGCCGAGAGCGTGACCGTTCCCCGTGCGCACCCCGCGCGTGGCTAGCCCTTGCGCACGGCGAGCCAAGGCATGCCGCGGTAGGAGTCCGCCACCACCCACGCGGCGGCCGTCAACGCCCATGAGACGACGAACTCGCTCCAATCGGAGCCGCTGGGTGCTGCCGCCACGATGGGTACCCACACCAGCAGCGTGAACAGGCCCAGCTGCAACGCCGAGAGCGTGGCTGCCAGCCGTGCATAGACGCCGCTGAGCATTGCGAAGCCCGCCGCGATGAAAGTACAGCCGAAGAAGTACGCCCAAGCCAAATGCCATGGCAGCCAACCCGGCACCATCGAAGTGGTTCTCTCGATATAGGTGAAATGAGCTATGCCGAAGGGGATCAAGGCCAGGCCGTAGAGCGCCCGCGCGATATGCAGACCCTTGTCGCCGGTGGCAAAACCGAGGCGCTGCCCGTCCCGGTCCCCGGCGCACCAGACGTACAGAACCCAGGCGGCCGCCACCATCACCGCGGTCTTACAGGCTGCCCAAGTAAGCTCCATCCCGGGATGCAGGAAGAGTTGGGGCACATCCAACAGCAGCAGCCAAGCGAGGAGAAAGCCGAGCAGAACGCGCGCAGCGACGGCGGCTGTGCGCTGCCAGAATAGGCCGATGCCAGATACCAGGGAGATGAAGGCGCAGAGATAGGCCAGTACTTCGCGCGCGGGCACACCCTTGGGCACGGGCAGCCATATCGGGGTGAAACCGCCTTGGATCAGGCCCAAGATCCCGAGGGTGATCATGGTCGCAGCAAAGACTGCGTGCCCCAAGCTTGCGATGCGCATGGCCCCTCCTCTGGCGCTGTTCCGGTTCATCGATCCGTTTTGCTGCATATTCAAACTCCGGCCTAGCGGCTTCTGAGTCTCAGCGGTGTGGCTCCCTTCGAGTATAGGCCACTCCGAAGGCGCTGATAGTGCTCCCACGTTTTCGGCGTTCGAGCACCGCGTTCCGGCGGCCCTTCCGCAACATGCGTGCCCCCGTATGTTGGAGTGGACTCCGTCCCCCCGCGCAATGCATGATCGGCCCTGGTTCCAACACTACGATCCCGGCGTTCCCCGTAAGGCGTCGTTCGAAAACCTGACGCTGCCTCAGTTCCTCGAGCGCGCGGCGGCCGCCCATCCCGACACGATCGCCGTCGTGTTCCTGAACGGCCGGCTCACGTACCGCGAGCTCAAGGAGCAGGTGGATCGCTTGGCTACCGCGCTGGCCGCGCTCGGTGTCGCGAAAGATCAGCGGGTCGCCATTCAGCTGCCGAACCTGCCCCAGACGGTCATCGCCTATTACGCGACCTTGCGGCTCGGTGCCCAGGCCGTGCTGACGAATCCGCTGTACACCCCGCGCGAGCTGGAGCACCAGTGGAAGGACGCCGGCTGCCGCGTCGCGATTGTGACGGACTTCACCTTCGACCAGAAGATCAAGGACTACCGCGCGCAACTGCCGATCTCGCACTACGTGATCGCGCGGATCCCCGAGTACCTGCGGTTCCCGCTCAACCTGCTCGCGCCGCTCAAGCTGAAGCGGCAGAAACCCCATCCCGCGATCGCCAAGGTATCCCCCGGGCCGGGGATCCACTTCTTCAGAGACCTCATCGCGCGCACGGAGCCTCGCCCGCCCGCGGTGGACCCGCCCATCGGCATGGACGACGTTGCCGTACTTCAGTACACGGGCGGCACGACCGGCGTCTCCAAAGGCGCGATGCTCACGCACCGCAACCTCTCGTACAACGTGCAACAGGCTCGCGCCTGGTTACCCGCGCTCCGCGTCGGGGAGGAGGTCATGCTCAGCGCCCTCCCGATCTTTCACGTGTTCGGGATGACGGTGTGCATGAATCTGCCGGTCTTCATCGCCGGCACGATGGTCCTGCTCCCCAACCCGCGCGACGTTCCGATGATCGTCAAGGAGATCGAGAAACGTCGCGTTACTATCGCGCCTCTCGTCCCCGCGTTGTTCAACGCGATCAACCAGTTCCCGAGTGTGGAGCGCCGCGACCTATCGAGCGTCAAGGTGTGCGTCTCGGGCTCGGCCCCGCTGTCGGTAGACGTGCAGCAGCGCTTCGAGGCCCTGACCGGCGGCAAAATCTGCGAGGGGTTCGGGCTCACCGAGACGTCGCCCGTGACGCACATCAATCCCCTCCAGGGACTCAGGAAGATCGGCACCATCGGGCTGCCGGTCGTCGATACCGATTGCCGCATCGTGGACATCGCGTCGGGAACTCGCGATCTCCCACCAGAGGAGGAAGGCGAGCTGCTCATCCAGGGACCGCAGGTGATGCGGGGATATTGGAACAGACCGGAAGAGACGGCGAACGTGCTCCGCGATGGCTGGCTGTGCACGGGCGATCTCGCCGTCATGGATGCCGACGGCTACTTCAAGATTGTCGGCCGCAAGAAGGAGATGATCGACGCCAGTGGTTACAAGGTGTACCCCGACGAAGTGGACCGCGTGCTGATGAGCCATCCCGCCGTGCTCGAGGCGGCGACGATCGGCGTCCCCGATCCCAAGCGCGGGGAGACGGTGAAGTCGTTCGTCGTGCTCCGCGTTGGGATGAGCGCCACCGCCGAGCAGATCCTGGCGTACTGCCGAGAGAGCCTGGCCCCTTACAAGGTGCCCAGGGAGGTGGAGTTCCGCACGGAGTTGCCCAAGAGCGCCGCGCTCAAGATCCTGCGGCGGGAGTTGCAGGAGGAGGAAGTGCGGACCCGGACGACGTCGCGATCGTGAGATGCTGCATACTGAGCACCCTCACTAAACGGGGACTGCTCCTTCAGAACGGGCTGAGGACGGCGCGAGCACGAACAGCAGCACGGCCGACAGGCCGGTCACAGCCACGCCAGCCAGCAGCTCGCCGCGTTTGTTGGGCAGTTGAATCGCCATCAGCGCCATGACCGCCGTGTGCGCGAAACTGGACCATACGGCGTACGCAATCAAGCTGCGATGCGCGGAGGGGTTGCGTGCCGCGAGCACCAAGAAAACGCCGAGCGTCGCCAAAATGGTATAGAACATCGGCGCTGTCGTCCCGCCAGTCGGACGCAGCCCGGCCAGGAAAGAGGTCACCAGAGGATAGATATTGGCGACGATCGTCAACAGACCCAACACCACCAGAACGACCTGCAGCGCACGTTCTCGCTTAGACGTCACGGCCATTGGAGCCCTCCCGGGGTAGATGCGCTGGCTTTGCTGCCACTCCGACGCGGATCGCCTGCAGCGCTACGTTGTCCCACTGCATCGCGACGTTGTCCGTGGCGGCTGCAACGTGCTGGGGTGCGGCCGTGCCGCCCCGGTCGGGGTACGGGGACGCCGCGTCCCGGGCGCAGCTGGTGGCACCAAGGACGACTCCGGCCACGAGCCAAACGCTCCTGCGCGGAATACTCAGCATGGCGACCTCCTAGGTCCTGCTCAGCGACTGCGACGTCAGTGGATCGTGATCTGTCCCGTCGTCAGCGTCTCCCTGGCTAGATCGTAGTTGCCATTTCCGGGCGCCACATCCCCGGCTACACCATCGAACACCCCCAAGACCGTGAGCTGCAACGTGGCCACCCCCGGGCCACCGGGCGTGACCGTGACGAGAAACGGAATATTGCGAAAGATCGATTGCACACCGGGGCCGAACGCGTTCAGCACTTTCACGGTGGCTGTGCCACGGAAGCTGCGCCCGTCGAGCGCTCCGCTCGTGACGGGGCCCTGCACGGCCATGAGGTGCAGCCCGAGGAAGTTCGCATTGCCTGCCATGAGGCACGTGAAGTGTCCTTGCGCCGATCCGTCCGCGGCGATCACTGCCGTGAAGCCGAAATGTGACCCGTCGATGTCTCCATCGCCGTCGAGATCGGCGCCGAAGGTCGTGGTGCCGCCACCCGTAACCTGGATTGCATGCGCCAACGGCGCAGCCGCGCGGTCGCTCGAGATGGCGGCGGGCGGAGCGAAGGCATCTCCGGGAGCGGCACACGCGGCGAGCCCGAGCGCCGCTGCCACTACTGCGGTGTAGTGCAGAGAGCGTTGCATGGTTCCTCCCTGGCGTTGACGGGGGTGGGTTGCGCACCCCCGTGAGTGCGTGCCCTAATCGATCACGTGGAACGCGGTCCGGTTTCCCTGAACGCCCGGAGCAGGCGCCGCGCGGTTCCAAAAGTCTGTGCGGCCCTTCGACGCCGTGACCCCTTCGAAGACGTCGGCCGTCGCCGTTCCCGCGAAGTTACAGCTCACGACGAGGCTGCCCTCGCTGCCGTCCGAGTAGGCGACGCGCACTACGAGCAGGCCCGCACGGCCGTCTGCGGGGTTCCCAATGTTGTCATGCGGCAATGGAAACGTGCCGGGAGCGAGCACGTAGCTCACCAAGCCGGTGACCTCGTAGGTGCCGCTTCCGGTCACCGAGCCGCCGGAGGCATAGGTGGTCCAGCTCCCCCCGCCGGTCACGTCCTGCGGGTTTCCCGGGTTCGAGCGAAACGTCCCGGTGCCGGTGAGCGTGATTTTCGAGTTGTCGTTGGCAAAGGCCGACGCCACGCCGCCGGCGGAGACGGTGCCCGTGCCGAAATTGACGCTGATGAGGTCCCACCGCATGTGGTGGTTGCTGGCCGAAGCGCTGAAGTTTGGGGAGAGCCCGGCGGGCCTCGACGCCAGCATTGTCGAGGCCGGGGTTCCCCTCTCACATCCAAGGGCGAGGCTGATCAGCCCAACGCCCGCGAGTCCTGCGCTCAAGGTCCGCGCATTCATTGTGTGTTCCTCCTTCGGCGGGTTCCTGCTATTGCGTCCGTTTGGTCAGTGTCAACAAGGCTGTTCAGGTGCACAGGCGGGGGACGGGCTGCGCAGCGGTGGAAATGCCTGCGACATCTATTGGGGGTTGGGAGAACGGCGCGAACCGAGTTGGATACCGACTCCGGTGTGGAGCCAGCGGGAAGGATCGCTGCACGACGCACTGCTGCCACGCCTGGAGACCTCGAACCGGGGACGACGCCCGAGCCTCACGCCACGGCGGCTGAAAACGTAGCAGCGTGGAGACAGGACGCAAGCTCAGTCCTGGTCCGAGCCTTCGGATTCCGGCGTATTTGGCACACCTCGCGTTCCGGCTGAACCAGCACGTCGACCTGACCGGTGCGGGCGCGGTCTTTGTCGGAGATGTGGGCTTCACGCTGCACCGCGATCCCGATACGGTCCGTGGACCCGACGTCGCGTTCGTGCGTAAAGACCGACTGCCCCAACATGGGGCCTCTTTGCGTCAGCGGTTGAGGGCGCCAATTGCACGTGGGCGTCAAGGAGCTGCGGAAGGGCGCCGGAGCGTAGCGGGGGGGCGGGGGGGACTTGCGAGCGCGCGCTCGCGCACCCGCGCGAACACCGGCAGCGCCCGGTCGATCATTGTCTCGCTGGCGGTAATCGAGGCACGGACGTAGCCGCCCAAGTGGACCACACTGCCCGGCAGGCACAGCACGCCTTCGCGCGCCAACATGTCCGAAAACACGACGTCGTCCGCGATGGGCGCGCGGGGCGTCACGTAGAAGGCGCCTTCGGGGCGCATCACGTCGTATCCGCACGCGCGCAGTCCATCGACCAGGCGGTCTCGGCGCCGCTGGAGATCCGTGATGTCCAATGAGAGACGGTCGATCTCCGGCAGCGCGTGCTGGGCGATCGCGCTCGTCATCGCCCAGCCGCTCAGAATCTGCGTGGATAGCATGACCGTCTGTACCGTTTCAACCGCTGCGGGACGTCGTCGCCGGACGGCCTGTGCGACCGCGGTCGGCCGACGACGGCACCGTAACCTTAGCCGGTCGACCTATCCCGAGGGCGTTCCGGTAGCGTCCGGTGATGCCCGCGGCGGAGCAGCAGGCGAGGCGTCCGGGCTGTCACGACCCGCGCGGCATCGCGGTGAGGTCGTCGAACAACGTGTACGAGTCCGCCTTGGTCCACACACCCACGCGACCGGGACCATTGAACGTACGGTCGTGCGCATCAATTTTTTTCGTGCCGTCCCAGTACACTTGCACATGATCTCCTTGGAACTCGGCGCGCAGCTCGTGCCAGTGACCCGACGTGACCATCCCGCTCCAGTTGGCGAGCTGGATCCGGCGTCCGCTCTTCACGTAATAGAAGCGAACGTTGTCCTCTAGCGCATTGGCGCGGGTCAGATAGTAGTTGTTCTCATCCTCGTACCGGAACACGAGGCCGCACGCCTGGTCGACATGCCCCGACACAGGCTTGCACTTCACCGAGACGCTGCCATCGGTGAAGCTCGGCGACAGTGCGGCCGCGACCGGAAACCGGTAGTCGGTCCGATCGCTGTCGACCTGGGCCAGAACGTTCGACGGACTCGGCGCGTCTGAAGCTGATTGCACAATCCAATGGCCCACGCGGCCGCCGCCAGTCCGGCCGAAAGAGAACCCGGCCGGCGGCTGACCCACGGGCAGTGAATCGAAATGCCAAGTGACCGCAGGGGTCGTCTGCCCATTCCGCGGCGTGGGCCGAGCGCCCGGCTGTTGGGGAAGGCCAACGGCAGCGCTCAAGGTGACCACGCCCAGTGCAGTGACCGCGAATCGACGGAATAGTTCCATGTGCTGCTCTCGCAGTGGCTCAGTGGGAATCGCTCGGATCCATTCTCCCTACGGCGTGAGACGATGCACCAGCTTGACGACGAATGCCCCGTTGAGCGGGCGGGCCAGCGCCCGGGTGTCCGGAAAGCGAAACCGGGCGAGCGGCTCAGTGGTGTATCCGGAGTTCCACACCACGAACACATCGTCCCCGATCACCGGAATCCAGTGGAACCGGACATTGAAGTCGACACGCTCGCTCTCATTGTCGTACTGCACGAATGCGAGCAGGCTCGTGCGGGTATTGAAGTCGTACTCCAACCGGCTCGCCGACAATACCGCCGTGAACGCGCCGACCGGCAGCTCAGCGTTCGTTCGGGTCAGATCGGTGCTCACGATGATGTGGCCACTGCCACGCCATGCCGCGCTGAGCTCGAGATCGGTGCTGTGACCCCCGTAAAATTGGCCCCAATTCACGAATGCGCCGACGCTCAGGGGACGGCCCGGGTTCATGAAGTACTGCAGCTCATAACGCGACCACCAGTAGCGGCCGGGCTGGATCACGACGCCGCGGAAGATCTCGAAGGTGCCACTGGGCGCGTCCATGAGGCGCTGGAAGTTGATTTCGAAGTGATCGCCATTCTGCCGGTCGCCTCCGAACACCCGCCATTCGAACCACGCCGTCTGCCAGTCGGCGCTCCGCAAGAGTGAGCCTGTCTCGTTCGCGATGATGTCCCAGCTCGGGATGGGAAACGTGAAGTCGAGCTGCCGGATCCCGAGCACGCCGGGCCGCGGCATGAAGTCCACGTGCCCGGTCGTCTCCCAGATCCCCGTGCGGCGGACGAAGCCCAAGGGCGGGGCGAACCCTGAGTCGATGCGGTAGAGTGAGACGAAGTTGTCGAACAGGTCGTTCGGGCTATCGGTGGAGAGCCGCCAGGCGTGCGGGGTCCCAGGCACCCCCGGCGTTTGGCTGCCTGCGACCCAGATCTTGGGCTCGAGGTTGGCCCCGTGCACGACTAGGGGGAGGTCCAGGTCCACGCCGCCCGCCCGCTGCACACCTTGGGCACCGGCTGATGCGTGGAGCGTGCCGATCGCCCCGATGTACGACCGATCGAAGAGGTCGTGTTGGACCCGAACGACAGCGTCGTTGGCCTGGTCTGCCCCGCCAGTCTGCGCGTCGAGCACACCGATCCTCCACGGCCCGAGTCGCCCGTAGATCCGCCCGCCCGCGAGGATCGGCACTGGCGCGCCGCTGGTGTCGAGCCCGATGCGCCGCGAGTAGAACAGCTGCACCCGGCCCGGTGTGCCGAGGTCGAGCAAGCCGCTCGATTCGAGGAAGAACTGGCGCTTTTCGGGGAAGAAAAATGGAAATCGGGTGAGGTTGATGACCTGTTGGTCGGCTTCCACCTGAGCGAAGTCGGTGTTGACGGTGACGTCCGCGGTCAACGTCGGAGTGAGGCCGAGCTTGGCGTCGACCCCGCCCTTGCCGCCGAAATAACCGCCCGTGGTCTCGCCGCCGACGCTGTCGTGCTCCGTCTCCACGGCCCGACCGAGCGCATACGGGTACAACTCGAGATCGTGGGGACGGTGCAGATTCCCGAGTTCGGTGATCGTTCCTTCATTGTTCAGGCGGTAGAAGCCCTGCGCCCGGCCGTACGAGCGCCACAGGTCTTCTTCGTTTTTCCTTCGAATGAAGCGCCGGACATTGAACCCGAACTCCGGGTTGGTCCCGGCGTGAAACCGCAGCGCGAGCAACGGGATGCGGAACTCGGCCGTCCATCCGGCACTGTCGCGCGAGACGGCGACGTCCCAAATACCGTTCCAGCTCTCGTTCAAGTCGTCCACGCCTGAGAACTGCGCGTCCCACATGGCACCGTTCGGGTTCGTGCCGAACACGAAGGCGCTGCGCCGGTCGTCGAAGCTGTCGATCAGGAGACGGACGTTGTCGTCGCTCGAAAGATCGGCGTCCCGGCGGAGCTGGCTGGCGCGCACACTGCGCATGTTGGAGTCGTAGCAGCGCACGACGATGTAGAGAGCGTCGGCGTCATGCGCCACCCTGACGACCGTCCGCTCCGTGGTGGGGGACCCCTCGAGCGGTTCGCGCTGGCGGAAGTCGTCGATCGAGTCTGCCGCCGCCCAGAACGGCTCGTCGAGCCGGCCGTCGAGCGTCACCGGCGCGCGGATCAGCGTCGCTCGAATCGTCGCAGAGCTCGTTCTCCTGCCTCCCGAGTTCTCCTGTTGAGCCGCTCCCATGCGACTCAGTATGCTGATCCCGGCGAGCGCGATGCTGACGCGCGTCCTCACCACATGCCCTTAAGCACGAGCCCGACAATTCCCGCGGCAAGAATCAACAATGGTTCCGGGATCTTCTTGGGGACCAGCAGGAGCGCCAAGGTCACGAGCGCGATGAGGATCGTCGGCACGTCGATGAGCGCCCGCCGCCCGAGGATCACCGCGGCCCCGGCGATCGCCCCGGTCGCCGCGGCCGTGACCCCTTCCACAAACGCCTTCACCTGCTGATTCTTCGCCACCCGATGAAAGCGCCGAGCTAAGAGAACCGTGATGAGATAGACGGGCAAGAAAACCCCGATCGCGGCGAGGGTCGCGCCGGCGAGTCCCGCGACAAGGTAGCCGATGAACGCCACCGTGATCACCACGGGTCCCGGCGTGATCATCGACACGGCTACGGCGTCGATGAACTGCCGCTCGGTGAGCCAGTGGAACTGTTGCACCACACCGCCGTACAGGAACGGCACGATCGCGAGCCCGCTCCCGAATACAAACAGGCTGGCGCCGGCGAAATACGCCAGGATCTTCCACAGCACGCCCACCGACGCCGGGCCGGCGAGACCGGTGGCGAGCCCCGGAGCGGCTGGCAGGAACGCGAGAGCGTGTGTGGCCGGAGCTCGCTGCCGTCCGCGGAGCAACATCGGCACCAACCCGCACACCAGGAAGACCCAGATGATCTCGGACTCGGTCCAGGCGGTCACCACCGCGCTCACCGCGAAGAGAATCCAGAGCAGTTGGTCCCGGCTCAGCGTCATCCGCACAAGTTTCAGCACGCTGCGGGCGATGATGGCAATGACCGCGGCGCCGATCCCGTAGAACAACCCTTGCATCCACGGCAGTCCGCCGAAGCGGACGTACAGATCGGATAAAACGAGCACCATGAGAAACGAGGGCGCCACGAACGCGATCCCTACCAACGTGGCGCCGAGCACCTGGCCACGCACCCAGCCGAGGTAGATCGCGAGCTGTGCCGCGAGCGGGCCCGGGGCAAGCTGCGCAAAGGCGAGGCCCTCCTTGTACTCCTGCGCGCTGATCCAGCCGCGCTGCTCCACCAGGTCCTGCTGCATGTGTCCGGCGAGCGCAATCGGCCCGCCGAACCCCAGTGTGCCGAGCCGCAGGAAGTAGAGGAGAAACGCCCGCAGGCTGGTAGTCACCGTCGCGACGACCTCTTCGTCTTGCGCACTGCGCCTGTCTCGGCCGTCGTAGCTGTCAATGCCGCGTACAGTGCCTCGAACAGCGTGGCGCCGTGCGCGAGCCGCGCGGTGTCCTCCGCGTGCTGCTTCGCGATGCCGGCGATCAGTCGCTCGATCCCTGAGGCCTCGGGCCGCCCGAACTTCGCTTCCTTGCAGTCGATGTCGTGCACGATCTCCGCGATGACGCGGAGCGCGCGATCGCCGAGCCCGAAGCGCGCCACGAGCGTCTCGAAGGTGCAGGCGTCCCCCTCGTGCGTGTACTCCGCCTCGAACATGTCGAACCGGAGCTCGCCCGGCCGCGCCCGGTATCCCTCGGCGGCGACGAACTTGAACTGCGCTTTCGAGTCGATGAACCGGCCAATGAGCCACGCGCTCGCGATGCGATCGATGTAGACCCCCTCCCGGGTTACCCACGTGGCGCCGCGGGGCGCCTGGGCGGGATGAGCTGGTGATGGGACTTGAGTCTCCCGCGGGCGCAGCCGCGCCTCGAGCCGCGCGACCTCCTCCTGGGCCGCCCGGCGGCGCGGGGCCCCGAAGAAGTCGATGGCGACGAGGCTCGCGAGGCGCCGTTTCAGCCGGTTGACGTCGGCTGCGATCTGGCCCTGACCGTCAGTCCGCCCGCGTCGGCCACCACTCGGCACCGCCTTTCGCAGACGTTGCGCGTCCGCCACGATGTCGCCGTAGTCCACGTCCCGAGCGGTGCGAAACAGACGCTCGATCTGGGTGTCGGTGAGGCCATCCACGAAGTTGGCCTCGCAGACTGAGGCCTCCCCGCCGCCGGCCACGATCTCCCGGCTCTGCCATTGGAAGTCTTCGACCGTCTCGTCCGACCGGGGGAGCACGTAGACCGAGTTCTTGATCGCGACCGCGCCGAGACGTTGCAACCTGCGCCCCACCTTGACCCGGAAGTAGTCGGGTTTGGGCGGGATCTGGTGGATGAGCAGTATCCAGCGGGTCGCAGCGGACTGCGGCATGTAGATGTCACCTCCCAAACGAATCTCTTGACTATCACAAGTGTATCGTGCGAGAATTTTCCGAGCAAGACTTCGCTGGATCGGGATCACCTCACTGGAGGAGATATGGGTCAACGAATCTCGGCGGTCGCCGCTCTCCTACTGATCATCCCCGCACGCCAGCAGGCGCAACAGCCGCTCGCGCCCGTCGATTGGAAACAGGTAGACGCGGGACTCGGAAAGTCCGGGGCGCTCCAGCCGGACGGGGCCTACAAGGTAGGGATGCCGCGCAGTGACCTCCACGTCACCATCGGCGGTGTGGCGGTGAAGGCCGCGCTGGCGCTCGGCTCGTGGGTCGCGTTCAAGCAGGCGAGCGACACCGAGGCGATGCTGATGGGCGACCTCGTGCTGCTGGAGAGCGAGGTCGGTCCCGTGCTCGGCAAGCTCCAGGACGGTGGGATCGAGCAGACCGCGCTGCATAACCACCTGCAGCATGAGTCCCCTCGGGTGATGTACATGCACATCGCGGGGCGTGGGACGCCGGCGACGCTCGCGGCGGCGCTGCACGCCGCGCTGGCTCTTACCACGACGCCGTTCGGGGCGCCCGCGGCGGCGCCCCCGGGAAGCTTCGGCATCGACACGGCGCTGATCGGCCAGCTTCTCGGGTTTCACGGGAGAGTGAACGGGGGCGTGTACCAGGTGGGCGTACCGCGGGCGGAGAAGATCACCGCGGACGGGATCGACGTCCCTCCGTCCATGGGGCTGGCGACGGCGATCAACTTCCAGCCGACGGGTGGTGGCAAGGCGGCGATCACTGGGGACTTCGTCTTGATCGGGAATGAGGTGAACCCCGTGATCCGTGCCCTGCGCGACAACGGCATCGCCATCACGGCCCTCCACAGTCATATGCTGACCGACAGCCCGCACCTCTTCTTCATGCATTACTGGGCGAACGACGACGCGCTCAAGCTGGCGCACGGGCTCCGCGCCGCGTTGGACAAGATGAACGTCAAGAAGGTTTAGATCGGAGGCATCACATGAACACGATGACGTGGCGTGTCCCGGTTCTGGCCCTGGCTGCAGTGTGCTGGGGGGCTACTCTCGCGGCCCAAGAAGAGGAAGGTAGCCACGGTGCACTGGCAAAAGCCGTTATGGGCGCTCGGGTGTCCCTCGAGCGTGGTCTGGCGGCGAGCGCGAGTCACGGCCAGCCAATTTCCGCCAAGTTCGAGATGGAGGAAGGGAAACTGCAGCTCTCCGTTTACACGATGAAAGATGGCAAGTTCTTCGAGGTGATTGTAGACCACAACACCGGTACGGTCGTCAAGGCCGAGCCGATTGCGGAGGGCGAAGATTACACCGCCGCACAGAGCCAGAGCGCGACCATGGCCAAGGCGAAGGGGTCCCTTCGGGCAGCGGTGGGGCAGGCCCTACGAGGCAACGCTGGCTTCCGCGCAGTCAGCGTCTCACCGTCGTTGAAGGATGGCCGCGCCGTCGCCGACGTGACGCTCGCAAAGGGCGAGGAGCTCAAGACGGTTTCGGTGCCGTTGTAACGACCGCGACGCGTGTCACTCGGCTTGAACGCTGGACTCGACCTCGTACACGCCGTGGCAGCGGTCGCAGGGCACTCGGTCGAGGCCCACTGGCAGGCTCATCCGGGCGGCGCAGTCCGGACACACGAGGTAGGGACCACCGAGCGTCCCGTCCCGCAGGACAAGACTCCAACGGCTCGGGCGAGTGTCGCTGATTTCGAGAACCGACCAGGGAACGATGACGGCGTGGTGGCGCACGTCGAGGACCACTTCATCCGGCCCGGCGCTGAGGACTGGATACCACGCGCCCCGGCGAAGCGGATACGTCACGACGAAATCGACGCTTGAGCGAGCCCAACGTTGCGTCGCCACCATCGCGGTGCGGAGCTGCCTTCCAGGGTCGGGCTCAAGTGATAACCTGCGGCGCTCATGCTCCCCGAGGTGCGCCAACCACCGCGCGACGTGCAGGGCATGCTGGGACCAGGGGCCGGTGAAGTGTTCCTCGCGCTGCTCCGGGCCGTCCCAGGAGTACACTGCGTAGTGCTGGTGGCGGTAGCGGTCGAACTGGAAAAATGCGGGAGACCGGGCGCTGCCGTATTCCAGCCGGGTGATCTGCGCCCCGCTCGTCGTCTCGCTGTGCCGGACGGACCAGCGAAAGGCCGTCGGGTTCAGCGTGCTGTCTCGGATCAGCGCCTCGACCTCGATCCGTTGCGAGGCGAGAAGCAACCACCGTTCCACGGGCCGTTCGGAAGCGAGCCGTCTTAGCCGCTTCCGCCTCGTTAGTTGCCGCACCCGGGCGTGACGTGCTCCGT
>Ga0209378_1000405_pt1 | contig 32323 bp, 34 predicted proteins | sample GraSoiAngelo_156_FD_186170 | JGI IMG/M metagenome (GOLD analysis project Ga0209378, IMG submission 186170) | Grasslands soil microbial communities from the Angelo Coastal Reserve, California, USA - 14_1009_13_40cm (SPAdes) (version 2) | ecosystem: Environmental > Terrestrial > Soil > Grasslands ...
CAACGGCCTGAGCATCCTCGGCGTGGGGGCGTACTATCAACCGGTCGTGACGGGGATTGTGATTCTCGTCGCGGTGCTTGCAGATCGGTGGCTTCGCGCAACATAGATGGGAGTAACATCCACTCCGGAGGTGACGAAGCGTGCCAGCGCGCCATCAGATCTTTGAACAGCTCCGACAGGAACTTGTCGCTATTCCGGTCGTAGACACGCATGACCATATTCGACCGAGAGACACTTTCGAACGACCGTTCACCGTCTCGGCGCTCCTGCGAAACACCTATGTCAACCGGTGCCTGCGAGTGGCCGACGGCAGCGCCAACGGCATCCCGCTGCGGAGAGACTCCATCGTCGTTGAGGATAGCTGGAAGGCAACGAAGGAGATCGTGGAGAGGGTGAAGCTTACCTCATTCTACCGGTGGCTTCTCCGCGGCCTTGTCGACCTCTACGACCTCCCATCCGCCGAGCTGGATGAGACTGCATGGAAGCGCCTCTCGGTCGAGTTGGCCCGTCGATACACCGATCCCGATTGGCAGAGAACGGTATTGGATCGCGCTCGCATCCAGACGGTGATTTGGGACCCGTTCTGGAAGGCTGGCACCTGGAGCGTGCCCGAGGTACGATTTCGGCCATCATTGCGGATCAGCTCATCGCTTGCCGCGTTCCACCCCGATGCCAGCGACTACGAGGGCTGCAACCTGATTCGTGACTGGTCCCAAACCTTCAACGTGACCGTCGATTCCTTGACAGACCTCGAAGACCTGATCGAGAGAGTCCTTGCGGAAAACCTCCGCGCCGGGTGTCGATCGCTGAAATCGCCCATCGCGTACGAGCGGACCCTGGCGGTCGGGCCCACATCACGCGCGACGGCGTCCGGGATCTTCGGCACGTCGCCCGGCTCGATCTCCGCGGATCGACGACTCGCGTTTGGCGATTATGTGATCCACTTTTGCCTGGAACGCGCCAGGGAGCACGGACTCATCGTCCAGGTGCACACGGGATTGGCCCGCCTGTCGGACTCCAATCCGTTACTATTGGCCCGATTGCTGGAGGAGTACCCTGACGTCACCTTCGACGTATTCCACGGCGGATACCCCTGGGTGCACGAAGTCGGGGCGCTCGCCCAGAACTACCCGAATGTCCGGCTGAACCTCGTGTGGTTGCCGCAACTCTCCACGGAAGCTGCGATTCAAGCACTGAAGGAGTGGTTTCAAGTCGTTCCACAACTGGACCGCATCTGCTGGGGTGCGGATAGTTGGACCGTCGAGGAGATGTACGGGGGGCTTCAGGCTGCAAAGTTCGTCCTGGCGAGAGCACTGGCAGACCTTGTCGACGAAGAGTACGTGAGTCTTGATGACGCCGTGACTGCCGCTCAGAGCGTGTTGTATCGCGGCGGTGCCAAGATCTACGGCGTGGAGCGTGAGCGGGTGCCCGACACTCGATAAACGCGTAACTACGAGCCTTCTTTCACATGATAAGAAAACAGCCCTGGTTCGAGCGGCAATTTCCCACAGGCCTGCCGGTGGATCTCTTCCCAGTCGTCGTCGAACGCCTCCGCGGCACCCCGGCCCGCCTGGAAGATCGACTCAACTCCCTGCCGGTATCCGTTCTCACGCGCCGTTCGGGCAGCACGTGGTCCACTCAGGAAAACGCGGGGCACCTGCTGGACCTCGAGCCGCTGTGGCGTGCGCGGGTGGAAGACCTGCTGGCCCGGCGGCCAGAGATGAGCCCGGCCGACCTGACGAATCGCCGGACCCACGAAGCCAACCACAATGCGGCGCCGCTCGGGACGATCCTGAGCGGCTTCCGCCAGGCTCGATCGGCATTGGTCGGCCGGCTCGAGGCCGTCGAAGACACGGCACTGGCGCACACCGCGCCGCATCCCCGCCTGCGCGTGCCAATGAGCCTGGTGGATCATGCGTTCTTCGTGGCCGAGCATGATGACTACCATCTGGCGCGGATAACCGAGCTGCTGATCGAGTTCGGTCTGGGGTGACCGGTGCCGGACACCGTTGGAGAAATGGTGGTCTAGTCGACATGATGAAACAGCTTGAAAGGCACTGGGAACGGCTCGACCACGTCATGATTGACTTCATGACGGCCCACGGGACCCGCTTACTGCGTGTGGCCCTGGCCGTCACCTTCATCTGGTTCGGGGCCCTAAAAGTCGTCGGCCGCAGCCCAGTGGCCGACCTGGTTGCGCAGACAGTCTACTGGCTTCCGCCTGCGTTCTTCGTTCGGTTCCTGGGCTGGTGGGAGCTCGTCATAGGGGTTGGCCTTCTGTCGGGCGTAGCGCTGCGCCTGATCCTGCTGCTCTTTTGGTTGCAGATAGCAGGAACGTTTCTCGTGCTGGTGCTGCGCCCAGAGCTCGCCTTTCAGTCTGGGAATCCGTTACTGCTGACCGTGACCGGAGAATTTGTGATCAAGAACCTCGTCCTCATCGCAGCCGGGCTCGTGATCGGCAGCACGGTTCACCGGAGGCGGGACTGAAATCAGTGAACGCTCCAGTAACTTATTTGTATCCTCGACCTTGTTCCCAAAGGGCGAGACGAGGATCCACGGGACCCGCAGGCCTGGGTCCGGCACCACGATCGATACGAGGACTGAGCGTAAGCAGCAGGTACCTGGCACCATTTTCGGCTCATCCGGATCACTCGCAATGCGACGGATGATCGAGGAGCGGTTAGCTGAGCTCCGATGGGCGCTGAAGGAAATGGAGCCACTGGTTCAACTGGCATCCTTGTCAACGAACAATTCTGTACTCAGACCGACCAGATCTATCAAAGAACATCAGGTAGAAGCGCTTTTTCCCACCCGAATCATAGACGGCTAATCCGCTGAGATTTCCGGGAACCACTCCTAACCCGAGGCGTTCCTTTCCGGAAGAGCTATGGATCTGCATCCCCAGGACACCGCCGGGTAGCATACCCAGGCGGATCCGCCCTGCGGGAGTCACCACCGCGAGGGAGCGGGTCGTCACGCCCTGCCGCAGCTGCCCGAGCGTCCAGACGACGAGAACGAGAGAAGCTATGGCGATCACGAGGCTCGTGGTAGATACGAGAATCAGCCATGTATCTTTTCTCATCGACAACGCCTCCTTCAAGCATTCCCAAGATCTCTGCCGAGATTCCCGAATGCGTTATTCATCCAGGCCGTCACCGGCTGAGGTCTCCACGCCTCACGTTGGGTGGGCCCAGGATCAGCAGCCTGCTCTTGATCGTCCGTCAGTTGGGCAAGAGCAGTTATGTTCTTGGCAGGTCGATGCGGATCACAGTGACGTCATCATTGCGCAATTCCTTGGTTCTTCGCAATTCATCAATCCACACCTCGAACGCTGGGACGTCTCCCGTGTCAAGCGCGCGCAGAAGCGCCCACGGATTCTTGCCCTCTTCATCTTCCTTTAACGACCACTGAGCCAGCGCGTCGGTCATGAGGTAAAAGGCGTCGCCTGACCCAAACGTCCCCGAAACCCGTCGAATAGCGCTGATGGCCTGGTCATTTCGAGCCGGGTTGCTCGCAATGAGCACCGGACGGCTGTTGAAGTCAGAAGAGCGTTCCACGGGGAATTTCTCCACCAGGGTGCTGCCCCTGACTTGGAACAGGCAACTATCCCCTATGGCGACGGCTGTCCACTGTCCAGCCTGCTCATTCGAGGACCCCGTCAGCGTGAGGCCGAGAAGAGTCGAAAATGCTCCTGCCTGAAGCCCCGGCTCTTCATACCATTGAACTGGATGATTCCGCTCTTTCCGGTCGCGGAGGTACTCTGACTTGAACGACCGCCAGTCTTGGTATGCCCTCTCAAGAAATTGCTCAAGCGAGCTGCATGTCCACTCAAACCGGCAGTGCAATTCCACCAAGATTCTTGCCCAGGCGCCGCTCAACATTCCTTCGCTTGCGCCATCGGCAATTGCAAAGCGTAACGCTGCACCTTCCACCTTGCCATTTCCTGGCGGGTGGAAGGCATCTTCATATTCCCCTTCCGCATTTCCCCCCTTCTGGACCCGGAGCGGGACAAGAAAGGCCTCCATGTCAACGATTAGGTCGTCTCCTATCGCAAGTTGCTCGGTCGTGTTCCGATATCAAGGAATTTGATCAGTGTCACCAGGTCCGCCTGGAACGCGAACCCTCGGGTGTTCTCGGATACGTTAATACCTTCTTGTTGCACGAAGGTGCGCAGGAACTCGGGAAGCTGACTTGACATGCTGAACAGCAGACGCGCGTGATCATCTGGCAGAGTCTCCTGGCTGTCAGGGAATATGATGGGCGCCCCGCTCTGCGAGGAGATGTGAATATTGAAGAGCAAAACGTTCCCATCACTCGTGGCGAGTTGAATCACGGATTGGGCTGGCACGCTAGGATCACCGTCAGTGGGTTCTCCGTCGCTGATATTGATCACCAGCGGTGGGAAACCGTGGGCATGCTGGCTCGTCCACCCCTGCATGATCGATTGCGCTCGTGTCAATGCCTGACACATGGGCGTGCCACCGGTAGCCACTGGATCAAACCAAATAGGGAACCGAACGGTTTGATCCGCGAGACCGCCTGCTCCGTCATCAACTTTCTTTTCGCGCGCTTCTATTCTGGCGGGGTTATTGGCCACTTCACCGATGGGCACCAATTCTCTGCCGGCGAGCGCCCCCGCGAATGCGGGACCTACTTGCGTCCCGTAGCCGATCACCCCGATGTGGTAGTAGTCTCGCACTCCCTCTTGCTTGGCACACTTGATAATGAGGTTCTGCAAGAGTCGATTAATGACGTCTGCCACCTGATCCGCTTTCCTTCTCCCTGATTCCTCACCTCCAAAGGGATCCACCATGGATCCGGACTGGTCGATCAAGAACAAAAAGCACGACGGATTCCTTCGACTGATTTCAGCTGTGTACGACATCTTCGCCGCACTCCTCTCATCTGATGCAGATGTGTTGGTGATGAAACGCCCTGCCGCTGCCTGACTGCCTACTCAATAATGCCCCTCGGCGGTTCTGCCAAGTCGAGTTTATGCAGGACCACCCTCTTAGCCACATCCTCCAACAACAGCACTCAGTGGACCGCGTTCACGAATGCCCAGATCCCCCAAATGGCCCAGCCAATGACCCCCAGCACAACCGCAGCGACGATGCCAACCAACGTGCTTGATACCCTTTCGCCAGTTTGACCTGCATGAGGCACTTGAGCGGGCTGAGCAGGACGCCGCGCGGGAACCTGTGCAGGTGCCGAGGTGGCAGGGCTCGGCGCGGGAAGGTGAGTGGGCAGCGTTCGTGGGACAGCCTTTGGTATGGCTGGCGGGACAACCCTTGAGATGACCGGCGGCACGACCTTTGGTATGACCGGGGGAACAACCTTTAGGATCACCGGCGGAACAGCTTGCGATGATGTGGACGGGGGGGCGGTCACCTGGGAGACTGCCGCCTTGGGATAGCGAAACCCGCCTGAGATGAAGGTCTCAAGGTCCGGGACGTCATCGATAGGCAGCTTACAAACGCCTTGGAACCTCTCAACTTCTGAGGAGAGAGCGGGAAGAGCAGCAAGCTCACGAACCAAGGGCGAACCCGCCGCATTGGCAAAATCCCCTGCGCGGAAGAGGACATTCTCGCTGTCATCGTATTTGGTCCACAGCCCCGGCGACTCCGAAATCGCTCGCAGCCCCAAATAAATCACAATAGACGAAAACCGGTCAATGGAAGGCCCATAGTGACTCGCATTTCGCCCCGGATGCTGGTAATTCACATGGCCAATCTCATTTGTCTTGAGGCGAGAGAGCTTGGGAAGAAACATGCCGTCGTAGTCAATGAGAAACAATTTCCCATCCCTGACCAAGATGTTTCCGTGTTGTAAATCGCCGTGAGCGATCGTGAGTTGCTGAAGGCGACGTACCATAGACACGAACTCGGGGATCAGCTTCTTGAGTCGTCCGGCATTCCCGATGTTCTTTTCGATAAAGCTGTTCAGGGTATCACCCTTCACCCATTGCATCTTGATAATCGGATACCATTGCCCCGAAATCCGAATGCCTTGCGAAAGGTAAAATGTTCCCACGAGGAAGCTTTCGGTGTTTCTCGCGAGAAAGCGATCGATAGCCGCATATCGCTGCTGTAGATCGGAAATGGATCTCGTAAAGCACCGCACGGCCCATTCCCGGGATTGATTGAGGAGATGGAACGTGGCCGTGAAGCCGCCAGAGTAGGGCTTCGGGATTGCGAACCGGTCGACTTCAGCGCTGCAGCCTTTTAGCTCAGCGTCGCCAAAGGCGGTGCGCGGATTTTGGACCGCGATAATGTATTCGTCGCCCCGGGGAAGAAGCATGACCTCAACTCGGAATTGCCGTGAAGGTGCTATCAACAAGCATCGCGATGAATCCTCCTGCAAGAACTGATCCGAATCTCTCCGGCCTCCTGCGATCAGCCACGATGTTGGCTGGTCCCTGACTGAGTCGTTACCCAGGCCAGGGAAGCGCCAGAAGACTAGAGGCGCTGTGAGAACCCCATCCTGGTTGGTTTCATGCCCAAACTACGCGAGGATGGGACTAGGGAGCATGGTTACTAGGCTTCGCCCCCTTGGACGGCAGCAAAATGCGCTGCCATGTCCCCCCCCCCGCGGCGGATGCCCGGCACCGCCGACCACATCGGTGGCAGGAAGGTTCACTCGACCAGGGCACGAATGCAATGCGCATCCTGATCGAGGGGTAGCGGCGTGCACCTGATCGACCTGACGATCCCGTGGGGGCCAGAGGTCGAGCCGGTCCCGGGACATCCGCACATCTACGACGTCCCAATCCACCACCATGAACTGCACGGGCTCTCCACCTCGTACGCCACGTTCAGCATCCACACCGGCACCCACATTGACGCCCCGTACCACTTCATCAAAGACGGGCTGACAATCGACCGTGTGCCGCTGGAGTGGCTGAACGGACCTGCGGTGCTCGTGGACTTACGATCCCAGGCACGGCCGGGCCAGCCGTTCACGGTTGACGCGGTCCAGGCAGCAGCCGGCGACGCGGACCTGCGCGATCGGCGCGCTGTCCTCTGGAGCGGGTGGGCACAGGCGAAGTGGAACGATCGGGCCTTCTACCGCGACAATCCCTACCTGTCGAACGAGGCGGCGCAGTGGCTCGTCAGAACCGGGGTGCGCGCGTTGGGTGTGGACTTCGCCGTGGACGGCGGGCCACCGAAGCCGCCAGGACAGCCCAAATACCCGGTGCACCTGATCACGCTGGGTGCCGACGTGTGCCTGATTGAAAATCTGATCAACCTGAACCAGATCGGCCGGCGCCACTTCACCCTGCTTGCCATGCCCGTGCCGGTAAAAAATGGCAACGGCGGGCCCGCCCGCGTGGCCGCCTGGGTCGACGAATGACCGGCGCAGTCCCCCCTAAATTCCATGGCCTGCATCACATTGGTGTGGTGGTGCGGGACGCGCGCGCGGCCGCCGAGCGTCTACGTCCCCTCGGGCTGGAGGTCTTCGCCTGGGAGGACTACGGCCCGGGATTGCTGCGGATCGCCTTCGTCCATCTCGGCGGCGTGCTGCTGGAACTGATCGAGCCGCTCACTACAGACGGGTTTAACGCGGAATGGCTGCGGCGGCGCGGCGAAGGGATCCAGCACATCGCCCTCCTTGTCGACGACATTTACGCGGCTCTCGCGGCGCTCAAAGCACGCGGGGTGGCGTTGCGGGACGAAACGCCGCAACCAGGCGCGGGGAACACGCTGATTGCCTTCCTGGCCCACGACCCCTCCGACGGTTTTCTTGTCGAGCTGACGCAGCCGCGGGACGGGGCGGGATGACGACCCTCGCCGACCGGCGCCCGGAACTGCACGGAGACTTGACGAGACCGGTCACCCTGACAAAACCTACACGCTGAGGCAGGTCGACATGGATCTCGGACTGCGCCACAAAGTGGTGTTCATCACCGGCGGGTCAAAGGGCATCGGCCGAGCCTGCGCGCTGGAGTTTGCCCGCGAGGAGGCCCGCGTTGCAATCTGCGCACGGCGCGAGGATGAATTGCGGCGGGCCGCAGAGGCCATCCGTCAGGCCACGGGTGCGGACGTCTTCCCTGTTGCTGGCGACATGACGCGCTGGGAGGACGTCCAACGCTGTGTGGATGCGGCGGCGGCGCACTTCGGCGGGCTCGACATCCTGGTCAACTGCGCCGGAGCTTCGCCGGGCGGCCTGATCCTCAACCTTGCGGAAGAAGACTGGACACTGAGCTTGCAGCTGAAATTCATGGGCTATGTCCGGTGCGCGAAGGCGGTGATCCCCTATCTGCTGCGGCGTGGCCGCGGGCGCATTGTGAACGTCGTGGGCAACGACGGGATCAAGCCTGCGTATTGGGAACTTACGGCCAGCGCGGCCAACGCCGCGGACCTGGCCATGACCTCCGCGCTGGCGGAGCAGTACGGGCCGCAGGGGATTTTGGTGAACGCCGTCAACCCCGGCCCAGTGTCAACCGAGCGCTGGGACGGTTTGGTGCGAGCGTACGCCCGCGACAAGGGTCTTTCTGTTGATGAAGCTGGCGCCAAGGTCCTGCGCAGCTTGCCGCTCGGCCGCATCTGCACGCCTGAAGAGGTGGCCTCCGTCGTGGTCTTCATCGCGTCAGAGCGCGCCAGTTACATGAACGGAGCCTGGATCACGCTCGACGGCGGCCAGCGTAAGGCCATCATGGACATCTGATCCCGGGGCGGATGATATGTTCAACGAGGCATGCACTGCCTGTCGCGGCCGATGGCGGAGGCTCATCCCATGATCGGCCAGCCGATCCGGCGCAAGGAGGATCCTCATTTCCTGCGGGGCGGGGGACGCTACGTGCACGACCTGACGTCGCCGGGCCTGCTGCATCTCGCCTTCGTGCGTTCCCCTTACGCCCACGCGGCCGTCCACGGGATCGACGCGACGCGCGCGCGGCGTCTGCCGGGGGTTGTCGCCGTGCTGGCGGCCGCGGATCTTCCTCTCAGCCCGATCGAGCCCGAGTTTGCTGGCGATGAATACCACGGCGCGGGATGGCCGCCCCTCGCTGGCGAGCGGGTCCGGTTCGTCGGCGATCCGGTTGCCGTCGTAGCCGCTTCCGACCGCTACCTCGCGGAAGACGCCGTCGAGTTGCTTGAGGTCGCCTACGACCCTCTGCCCGTGGTCGCCTCGGTCGAGGAAGCCCGCCGGCCGGATGCCGTGCTGGTACACGACACCGTTCCCGGAAACGTCTACTTCCGTCGCGACCACGTGCACGGCGACGTCAATGGCATCTTCGCTACGGCCGCACTGGTCGTGGGCGGAACGTTTCATCACCAGCGGCTCGCTGGGGCGCCGCTGGAGGGACGAGGCATCGTCGCGCAGTGGGATTCTACCGGGCGCCTGACGGTGTGGGCATCGACCCAGGTACCGCACCTGATGCGGACGGGCCTAGCCCGTTTCCTCGGGGTACCTGAAACGGTCGTGCGAGTAATCGTGCCCGACGTTGGCGGGGGGTTCGGCCCGAAGATGCACCTCTATCCGGAGGATCTGGTAGCCTGCGCCGTGGCCCGCAGGCTGGGGCGCCCCGCAAAGTGGATCGAGGACCGGCGGGAGAACCTCCTGGCCATGACGCAGGCCAGGGAGCAGGTGATCGAGGCCCAGGTTGCGGCGGATCGCGACGGACGCCTGCTGGCCTTACGGGCCCACATTGCCTGCGACAGCGGTGCCTATTCGGTCTACCCCTTGACCGCGGTACTCGAGCCTATGGGCACGGCGCAGATCATGCCGGGGCCTTACCGCCTCCCGGCGTATGCCTATTCGACCATGGCCGTGGCAACGCACAAGGCCCCGGTCGGAGCCTACCGCGGCGTCGGGATGACTGTCGGCGTCTTCGTCATGGAGCGCCTCGTGGATAAGGTCGCCGCCACGACCGGCATCGATCCGGCGGAGGTCCGCCGCCGGAACTTCATCCGCCCCGAAGAGTTCCCCTATGCAGCATCCACCGGCCTGGTATACGACTCTGGCCGAATCGGCGACACCCTCGCGGCGGGGCTGGCCGCGTTCGACTATGAAGAAATCCGGCACGAGCAGGCGCGGCTGCGGGCGGCCGGACGGATCGTTGGCGTCGGCCTCTCTGCCTTCGTCGAATACACGGGGATGGGCTCAGAGACGTTCCTGCGGCGCGGCATGCGCGAAGTCCGCGGCGACGACAGCGCGGCGGTCAAGGTCGACGGTTCCGGCGGCGTTCGCGCGTACGTCTCCACTCCTTCCCAGGGACAGGGACACGAGACGGTCTTCGCCCAGTTGGTGGGCGAGACACTCGGCCTCTCCCCTGAGGATGTCGAGGTTGTCCCCGTAGACACCGCCTCGGTCCCTGTGGGAACGGGCACGTTTGCCAGCCGAGCGATGATAGCAGGGGGCGGTGCCCTCCTCCAGGCTGCGGCCGGCGTCAGATCGAAAGCGTTGCAGATCGCGGCCCACCTCCTGGAGGCCCCAGCGCCAGACATCGAAATCGCCGCGGGTCGCTTCTGCGTCCGCGGATCGCCCGGCCGCGGGGTCACCTGGGCGGAGGTGGCCAGGGTGGCCTACCTGCCCGGTTCCGGGCTGCCCGCCGGCGCCGAACCTGGTCTAGAGGCATCCGTCACCTACGATCCCCCGCCGGCCGTCTTCAGTAACGGCGTTCACGCAGCCATGGTGGAAGTCGACCGGGAGACAGGTCAGGTGACCGTGCGTCGTTACGCTATTGCTGAAGACTGCGGCCCGCTGATCAATCCCCGCATCGTCGACGGTCAGATTCACGGCGGCCTGGCACAGGGGTTTGGGGAGGCGCTGCTGGAACAGGTGGTATACGATGCGGAGGGTCAGCCGCTCACGACCACGTTCATAGATTACCTGCTTCCTACCGCGAAGGAGATGCCGCCCGTGACGATCGTCCACCTGGAGACGCCCTCGCCTCTCACGACGGGCGGCTTCAAGGGGATGGGAGAATCCGCCACGATTGGCGCGCCCGCGTGCCTGGCAAACGCGGTCAGCGACGCCCTTGGCGACGCGATCGATGAGTTGCCGATCACACCGGAGCGGGTTTTGGTGTGTCTCCGCAGCATGCGGGCAGTGTCGGAGCGGCCATGAGCGCAATCCAGCGGGTAGGCAGCGCCGGCCCGAAGGAGCTCCGCCATGCGACTCGTTGACCTCAGCCACCCCGTCACCATTCACTCGCCAGGGTGGGTGGGGTATCCGGGAATGAAGATGTGGTACTTCCAGACGCATCAGACCAATGGGATCGTCAGCCAGATGATCGAGACACCGCTGCACCTGAGCACCCACCTGGACTCCGAAATGCACGGGGTCTCCGGGGGCCGCGACATCGCATCGGTCTCTCTCGACCAATGCGTGGGGCCGGCCGCCATTGTCGACATCAGCGAGGTGGGCGAGTGGGGCGTCTATACACCCGAGCTGGTCCAGAGCAAGGTGGAGGTACGGCCGCGGGACATCCTGATCCTGCACGCCGGGTGGGCACGTTACTATGCTGGCATGCCCGAGGAGGACCTCACGCGATACTTCTGCAAACATCCTGGGCCGGACCACCGCTTCGCCGCCTGGGCGGTGGCGATGAAGTTCCGTTGGATTGGCGTGGACTGCGGATCGGCCGATCACCCCATGAACACGTCCATCCGCGTGAAACGGCCGGACATCGCGCGCGAGTTTGAACAGCGTTTCCATACCCGGGTGGAGGAGCGCTTTCCCGAAGAGCACCTCTTCTGCATGCATCGGGAACCGTTTCGCCACGGCGTGATCCACGCCGAGAACCTGGGCGGGGACCTGGCACTCGTCCTCAACCGGCGATGCGTGGTCGGTGCCTTCCCCTGGAAGTTCGTCGGCGGTGAGGCTTCCATCTGCCGGATCGTCGCCTTCCTCGATCTGCCGGAGGGCCAAGGGTGAGCCGGATCACGGTTGTCCGCCTGGACCGGGACGCACTCGACCTGCCACTGGCGTCGGAAGGCGGCCGCGTGCGGGCGCTTTTGTGGCCGGGGATGGGAGCGCGGGAGAGGAGTCTTTGCTACTTCGATCTTCCGGAAGGATTTGCATCCACGGAGTTTCGTCACCCGTACGAAGCGGTCTACTACGTCGTGCGAGGGGAAGGCCGGGTGGTGGATGCAGACTCCGGCACGGCCCACCCGGTGCACGCGGGCCAGATGATCTATCTCACACCCAACCAAGGGTATCGGCTGGACGGGCCTGCTGTGTTTGTGGGGGGCCCCTGCCCACCGGATCCGTCGCTCTTCAGCGAGGTTCCCTGAGCGCGTGACGCCATGGCCATCCACATTCTTGACCCGCTAGCAGACGGCGTGCCCATGCCGATGATCTCCAGACAAGCCCGACTGGTGATCAGCCCCCACATGGGCGCGCGCTACGCCGTGATGAACGTGGTCATCCTCGCGCCTGGGGAAAAGAACGACCCGCACATGCACGTGGCCTCCGAGGACAGCCTGTTCCTTCTATCCGGATCGGGGTGGGTCCATGACCTCGATGCCGGCGAGCGGCTCCCCGTCGAAGCCGGTTGTGCCATCGTCATTCCGCCGGGTGTGCGGCACACCGTGGAGGGCGGGCCGCAGGGCGTCATGAGCGTGGGCGGGCCTGTTCCCCCCGATCATGCCATGCTGCGGGCCCTGGGGGTTACGACGTAGATTGCAGGTGCGCACGCTCGTCCAGGTGACAGGACGATCATCGACTTCGGCACGGTCCAGGCGAGGCACCCCTACCCAGGAGTGGAGACCCGTCGGGTAGACTTCGTGCAGTTCACGGTTATCGAGTACCGCTTCCGGCCGGAGGCGGTCTTCCCGCTGCACCACCATGCTGAGGAGCAGGTCGTGATCGTTCTGGAAGGGAGCATCCGCTTCGTCCTGGATGGGCGGCCCCTGGACCTGGAACCGGGAGCATGTGCCCGCGTGGCGCCCGACGTTCCCCACGGGGCCACCGCCGGACCGCAGGGCGCGCGCATGCTGAATCTCGTCTCGCCGCGACGACGCGAAGAGGCCGGACCCGTGGTCAGCGCGCGCTGAGATGGCCGATCATGGGAGGAATTTCAACGTTTCGGAATGTGGGAAAGGAGGGCGCGCACGCTCTGGGTCAACGTACACGGCAGACGCCACCTAATGATGAGGAGGAGGGAACAATGAGAACAGCGCTTCGCCTTACGGTCGCCATTGTGGTACTTGTGCTGGTGGGCACTCTGGCCGGACCGGGCACGGCCCAAGGCAAGCACAAGGTCGCGTTCATCTACGTGGGCCCGGTGGGTGACGCCGGGTGGACCTACCAGCACGATCAGGCCCGCCAGTACCTGGAACAGACGCTCGGGGTGGAAACGAAGTTTGTGGAATCCGTCCCGGAGACCGCGGAGGTCGCCCGCGTCGAGGAGCAGTTCATCCGCCAGGGATTCACGGTTATCTTCGCCACCGCCTTCGGCTACCAGAACTTCAACGTACAGGTGGCCAAGAAGCATCCGGACGTGCACATCATCGGCATCGGGCCCGCGATCGGCCTGGCGCCGAATGTGAAGACGATCTACGGTCGGATCTGGGAGGGCCGCTACCTGACGGGGATCGTCGCCGGCAAAATGACGAAAGCCAACACGATCGGCTTCGTCGCCGCCCACCCGATCACGACAGTGGTGGCCGGCGTCAATGCCTTCGCCCTGGGCGTATGGTCGGTGAATCCCAACGCGAAGATAAAGGTCGTCTGGACGCGCACCTGGTACGATCCGCCCAAGGAGAAGTCGGCGGCGAAGGCCTTGCTGGACGCGGGGGCCGATATCGTCGGCCAGCACCAAGACACCCCCAGCGCCCTGCAGGCGGCCGCCGAGGCAAACAAGCTGGGCATCGGCTCGGAGTCCAACATGCAGCGATTCGCTCCCAGCGCCTATCTCACGGGCACGATTTGGGATTGGCGGCAGATTGATGCGGGGATTGTCCAGGGGCTGATGAGTGGGCTGTTTAAGTCTGAAGACTACTACGGCGGCCTGGTGGACAAGGTGGTGAGCCTGGGCCCGTTCAACCCGCAGGTTCCACCAGACGTTCAGGCCCTGGTTGACCAGCGGCAGAAGGCGATCGTCGCCGGGACGTTCCAGATCTTCAAGGGGCCATTACGCGATCAGAGCGGCAAGGTGCGGGTCGCCGCGGGCAAGACGATGACGCTAGCGGAGATTCTGGGATTCAACTGGCTGCTCCAGGGCATCGAGGGGCAGTCGCCGACGGCGAAGTGAGCCGCACCGTGTCTGACCCGCTCGTCCGACTCCAGGGCATCGTCAAGACCTTCCCGGGGGTAGTGGCGAACGCCGGGATCGACCTCGCCATCTTCCCTGGGGAGGTTCTGGCTTTGCTGGGTGAAAATGGCGCGGGAAAGTCTACGCTCATGAGCATCCTGGCAGGTCTGTACCGGCCGGACGAAGGCACAATTCTCTTCGGCGGGGAGCGAGTGGAACTGCGCTCCCCGCGTGACGCCATCCACCGGGGCGTCGGCATGGTGCATCAGCACTTCCGGCTGGTCGATTCCCTCACGGTCGCAGAAAACATCCTCTTGGGGTGGCGGGAGCCGCGCTTCCTTCTTGATCTGCGCAGCAGCGCTGCCCATGTGCGGCGGCTGGCTGACCAGTACGGGCTCGAGGTAGACCCGGCAGCGCGCATCTGGCAACTCTCGGTCGGGGAGCGGCAGCGAGTGGAGATCCTCAAGATGCTCTACCGCAACGCGCGCGTGCTGATCCTCGATGAACCGACGGCTATTCTCACCCCGCAGGAGGTCGAGCAGTTGTTCCGGGCCGTCCGCAGGATCCGCAACGAGGAGCGGGCGGTGCTCTTCATCAGCCACAAACTCGACGAGGTGCGGGCGATCGCCGACCGCATCGTGGTGCTGCGGGCCGGGCGGGTCGTGGGCCAGTCCTCTCCTCAGGCCTCCCCCCGCGACCTCGCCCAGATGATGGTGGGCCACGACATCCCCGTCGCCCCGAAACGCCATCTCCCGCCGGGGGCGCCCGTGCTGGAGGCTCGCGGGTTGGACGTGCACGGCGACCGCGGCCCTCTGGCGGTCCGGGGCGTGTCGCTGCAGCTACGCCGGGGCGAGATCCTGGGCATTGCCGGCGTCGCGGGGAACGGCCAGCGGGAACTGCTGGAGGCCATCGCCGGGCTGCGCTTCCCCGCCGGCGGCAGTCTTTCATTCAACGCGACGGACATCGCCTCGCTCACCGTGCGGGATCGCTGGGTCCGGGGTCTGGCCTACATTCCCGAAGACCGGCTGGGACAGGGTTTGGTGGGCGCATTCACCGTGACGGAAAATGCGGTGCTGCGGGACTACGACCGCCCGCCGATTTCTCGCGGCGCGATCTTCAACTGGACCGCCGCCCGAGAGAAAGCCGAAACGATCGTCAACGCCTTTCACGTGCACAGCGCCAGCCTGCAGGTCTCCGTCCGTCACCTCTCTGGCGGCAACCAGCAGCGCCTCCTCTTCGGTCGCGAGGTCTTGACCGCGCCGGTCGTACTTCTGGCGATGCACCCGACCCGCGGGCTGGATGTCGAGGCCACGACGACCGTGCACCGCCTGCTCATCGACCTGAGCGCCGCCGGGACGGCGATCCTGCTCGTCTCCGAAAGTCTCGATGAACTGCTCGCGGTGTCGGATCGCATCGCCGTTATGCACCGGGGACGCATCGTTGGCGTGCATCCCACCACAGAAGTCAGCCGCGCCGAGATCGGCCTGCTGATGACGGGGTCTGCGCCGAGCTGATGGCCGGAGCCGCACCATTCCCCGAATGGCTGGAGGTGGTGGCAATCCGTGGGGGCGCAGGGATGGCAGCGCTGGCCGTTGGGGCGATCTTCCTCGCGGCCACCGGCCACGACCCGTGGCGAGCCTACCGCGAAATGATGATCGGCGCGCTCGGCTCGCCCTTTGCCATCGAGCAGACCATAATCAAGGCGATCCCCCTGATGCTGACCGGGCTGGGGGTGGCCCTGGCGTTCACCATGGGCCTGTGGAATATCGGCGCGGAAGGGCAGTTGGTGGCGGGCGCCCTGGCCGCCAGCTGGCTCGCCCTGACAGCATCCCTCCCCACACTGGTGATGCTCCCCGGCCTTATCCTGCTCGGCGCCGCCGGTGGCGCGGCGTGGGCGTTCATCCCGGCGGTCCTGAAGACCTTCGTCGGTGTCAACGAGATCATCTCTACCTTGATGCTGAACTACATCGCGCTGCTGTGGGTGGACTACATGGTGTTCGGCTCGTGGGCGGATCCGACGGCCTTTAGCTTTCCTTACTCCCGCCCGTTTCCGCCACAGGCGCACTTCCCCGTGCTGCTTGGGGACATCCACATCGGCCTCGTCCTCGCCCTGATCGCGGCGCTCCTGCTGGCGGGACTCCTGCAGCGGACGCACTGGGGATACGAGATTCGCACCATCGGGGCCAGCCTACCAGCGGCGCGCTACGCGGGCATGCGCGTACGGCGGAACGTGCTGCTGGTCATGGCGGCAAGCGGTGCGTTAGCGGGTCTGGCCGGGGTGGGCGAGGTCAGCGGCGTCATCCACCGGATTCAGCAGGGCATATCGCCCGGGTATGGGTTCACGGCGATCATCGTCGCCTGGGTGGCCCGGCTCAACCCGTGGGCCGTGATCCTGGTAGCGGTGTTGTTCGCCGCACTGCTGAACGGGGGGTTCGTCATTCAGACGGCGGGCGTGCCCGCCGCGATCGCCTACATGATCCAGGCCTTAGTGCTTTTCCTGGTGCTCGCCAGCGAACACCTCCTACGCCGGGTGCGGCGGCGCCGGGCCCTGTCGCAGACGCGGGCGGCCCTCCAGGTCGGACGATGAACCAGGACCAGATCGTCGCGCTCCTCGCCGTGACCGTGGTGACGGGGACGCCCCTGATCTTCGCCGCGATCGGAGAGCTTCTGGCGGAGCGCAGCGGTGTCCTCAACCTGGGTGTGGAGGGTATGATGCTCGTCGGCGCCGTGTCCGGGTTTGCGGTTGCGGCGGTCACGGGCAACCCCTGGCTGGCTGTACTCGGCGCCATGGCGGCCGGCGGCGCGCTGGCGGCGGGACATGCGTTATTAACCGTCACGCTGGGAACAGAGCAAGTGACCACGGGCCTCTCGCTGGCGCTCTTCGGCACGGGCTTGAGCGCCTTTCTGGGGAAGCCCTTCATCGGCATTCCCAACCCCGTCCCCTTCCGCCCCGTCCCGCTGCCCGGTCTGGCTCATCTTCCCATCCTCGGCCCGGTGTTCTTCCAGCAGGATCTGCTCGTCTACACGAGTTATGTGTTCATCATCCTGGCGTGGTGGTGGATCTACCGGACACGCCCGGGCCTGCACCTTCGGGCCTGCGGGGAGAGCCCGGAGACGGCAGATGCGATGGGCGTCGACGTCACGGTAATGCGGTATGGAGCGGTCATCGTGGGCGGAGCCCTGGCCGGACTGGGCGGCGGGTACCTTTCCCTTGCCTACACACCGGCGTGGACGGAAAATATGACCGCGGGTCTGGGTTGGATCGCGATCGCGCTGGTCATTTTCTCGACGTGGAACCCGCTGCGCCTTCTCGGTGGCGCATACCTTTTTGGCGCCGCGGATGCTCTGGGGTTTCGCGTGCAGTTACTGGGGGTGGAGACCTCGTCGATCTTGCTGCGGATGCTCCCCTACCTCTTCACCCTGGTCGTGCTGGTCCTGATCAACGCGCTACGACGGCACAGTCCGGTCCCGCGCGCGCTGGGGCGCCCGTACTTCCGAGAAGAATGAGATGAGGTGAAGGCGATGGAAGCGTATTTCTTCGGGCAGCGCAAGTCCATCCCGCCGGACTTTGCCGAGTGGCTCGACCCGCGCGTCACCGCCGCGGTGTCGATTGACATGCACCGCGGGCACTTGGACGAGAGCCCGGACTGTCCCTGCCCGGCGCCGCGGGGCCGGGAGATCGTCGAACCGATCAACGCGTTCCACCGCATCTGCCGCCGGCAGGGGGTCCCGGTGATCCACGTAAAGACGGTGCTGCGGGCCAGCGGCGTGGACGACACGAAGGGCTACCGGTCGGCGTGGCGTCTAACCTTCCCCATGACGGCCGGCCCCATCCCCAACGCGGATGCGCATGGTCTTCAGGGCACCCGCTGGACCGAGTTTGTCACCGAAGTGTTGCTGGATGACCATGTCGTGGACAGCAAAAAGCGCCTGAGCATTTTCTATCCCACCGATCTGGACTTCCTGCTGCGTAACCTGCGCCGCCGCACGGTCGTGCTCACCGGCGGATTCACCGACTGTTGCGTGCTCAACGCCGCGTTCGACGCCGCCAACCGGGACTATCGGGTCGTCGTCTGCCGCGACCTGGTGCGGGGCTTCTCCGTGGAGATGGAGGACGCCGCGCTGCGGATCGTCTCCCTACACCTGGGGCTCGTCATGGATTCTGCCGACCTGCTGGCGAGCTGGCAGCGGCAGCTGGCCAGCGCGGCAGGCTGATAGGTTCGCGGGTGAACCATCGCACCGTGCCGATCATCGGGGCCTCGGTCAAACGAAAGGAAGACCCTCGCTTCCTCATGGGGCGGGGGCAGTATGTCGATGACATCCGCCTTCCCGAGATGCTGCACGCAATGGTGCTGCGCAGTCCCCATGCCCACGCCGCGATCCGCCGCATCGACGCGCGGGAGGCGCGCGCGCTGCCCGGGGTCGCGCTGGTCGCCACAGCCGCCGACCTGGGAGAGGTGCCCCCGATTCCCATCCGGCTCGGCCCACGCCCTTCCCTCATCCCCTTCCTGCAGTTCCCCCTCGCCCGCGATCGGGCTCGCTACGTAGGAGAGCCGGTCGCTCTCCTTATCGCGGCCGACCGGTACCTGGCCGAGGATGCTGCCGAGGCCGTGATCGTTGACTACGATGTGCTCCCGCCGGTGACCTCGGCCGAGGAGGCGGCGCGGCCGGCGGCGCCCGTCCTGTACGATGGCTCACCGGGAAACGTCGCCGAACATCTGACGACGATCGTCGGCGACCCCGTGCGCCTCCTGGCCAATGCGGATATCCGCATCCGCCAGCGCTTCACGATCCAGCGGCACACCGGCGTGCCGCTGGAGACCCGCGGTCTGGTGGCCTCCCACGACCGCGACACCGGCATGCTCACGGTCTGGGGACCGACGAAGGTCCCCCACTTCAACCGCCGCGTCTTGGCGGATCTGCTCGGCCTGCCGCAGGCGCGCATCCGGTTCGTCGAGCCGGATGTCGGCGGCGGGTTCGGCGTTCGCGGAGAGTTCTACCCCGAGGACTTCCTGGTGCCGTGGGCGTCGATCGCATTGGGGCGGCCGGTCAAGTGGATCGAGGACCGCCGCGAGCACATGATGGCCACCAACCACTCCCGGCAGCAGATTCACGAGGCCGAGATCGCGGCCACGGGCGACGGCAGGATCCTGGCCCTCGTCGACCACGTGCTGGTGGATATGGGAGCCTACATCCGGACGCACGGGGTCAGCGTTCCGGAACTGACGGCGGCGCTGTTGCCCGGCCCGTACCGCATTCCGGCGTACAGCTGCGATATCGACTGCCTCCTGACGAATAAGACGCCGACCGGGACCTACCGGGCGCCGGGACGCTTCGAGGCAAACTTTGTCCGGGAGCGCATGATCGATCTCCTGGCGCGCCGGCTGGGGGAGGATCCGACAGAGATCCGCCGCCGAAACTTCATCTCGGCGGGAGAGATGCCGTTTTCGGTCGGCACCGCTGCCTTGGGTGTCCCGACCGTCTATGACACGGGCGACTATGCCTCGGCCTTGGACGCGGCGGTGCAGGCGGCTCACTACGCGCGCTTTCGCGCGGACCAACTTGAGATGCGGAAGCGGGGGCGTCTGGTCGGCATCGGCGTCGCCTCCATTGTGGAGAAGTCCGGCCTCGGCCCGTGGGAGACGGCCCGCGTGGAGATTGACCGTGCCGGCCGGCTCGTAGTGTACTCGGGCGTGACCTCGGTCGGCCAGGGGATGGAGACGACGCTGGCACAGATCTGTGCGGAGGAATTGGGCCAGGCGCCGGACGACATCACCGTCGTGCACGGGGACACCGCCCTCGTCCCGGAAGGCGTGGGCGCGTTTGCCAGCCGCGGGACCGTTGTCGGAGGCACCGCCGTGTTGTTCGCGGCGAGAACCGTAAAGGAAAAACTCCTCGACGTGGCCGCCCGACGGCTGGAGGCCTCGCCCGCTGATCTTATCCTGGCGCCTGGGCGCGTGACCGTGCGTGGTTCACCGGCGCGGAGCCTCACCTTCGCGGATCTGGTGACCGCGGTCCCCGGGATTCCGGGCGGTGCGGATGGCCCAGTGCTCTCCGCCACGCATGTGTTCGAGGCGCCGCGGATGACCTACCCCTATGGGTCGCACGTCGCGACCGTCGAGGTGGATCCCGAGACCGGCCAGGTGACCATCCTCGACTACGCGATCGCCTACGACGTCGGCAAGGCGATCAACCCCCGGCTTGTCGAAGGACAGTTGGTCGGCGGCCTGGCGCAGGGCATCGGCGGCGCGCTGCTGGAGGAACTCGTGTTTGATGGCGACGGCCAACCGCTCTCTGTCACCTTCATGGACTACCTGATGCCGACAGCCATGGAGATGCCCCACACCATCACCGTCAAGATCCTTGAAGAAACTCCGACCCCGCTCAACCCGCTTGGGATCAAGGGCGCGGGCGAAGGAGGAACGGCCGCGGTGGGGGCGGCGATTGCGAATGCCGTGTCTGACGCCCTGGCCCCCTGGGGGATTGAAGTGACCGACCTGCCGCTCTCTCCCGACAGAATCCTGACGCTGCTGCGCCGATCGACTCGGCCCGTGGTCGGGCAGACCTCCGGGGCCGACGAGGGGAGGGAACGACACTGAAACCCGCGCCATTTCGCTACGCCGCACCGCGTACAGTGGAGGAGACGCTTGCGCTACTGGCCGAGCACGGCAGCGATGCGAAGCTCCTCGCCGGTGGCCAGAGCTTGATGCCGTTGATCAACATGCGGCTGGCCCGGCCAGCGGTGCTGATCGACCTCAACCGCGTGCGCGCCCTGGATTACATCAAGGATGAGAACGGGACAATCCGCATCGGCGCGCTCACCCGCCAGCGGACGGCGGAGCGATCGCCGGTGGTGGCGGCCCACGTGCCGCTGCTCGCCGAGGCCCTGCAATGGGTGGGGCATCCGCAGATCCGGAACCGCGGCACCATCGGTGGCAGCCTGGCCCACGCTGACCCAGCGGCGGAACTTCCCGCGGTGGCGGCCGCGCTGGATGCCAGCTTCATCGTCGCACGCCATGGCCGCGGAACGACCACTCCACGCGTACTTTCGCCGCAGCAATTTTTTGTCTCATATCTGGCGACCGCGCTTGAGCCGACGGAGATCTTGACCGAAGTCCGCTTTCCCCCGCTGTGGCGCGACGGCGGATGGGCGTTCGTCGAGGTCAGCCGCCGGCACGGGGATTTCGCCCTGGTCGGCGTGGCGGCGGTCCTTCGCCTTGACAGGGAACAGCGCTGCCGTGATGTCCGGCTGGCCTTCATTGGGGTTGGTCCGACTCCCGTGCGGATGCCGGAGGCGGAATCGTTTGTCGGTGGCCGCACATTGGATGAGGGGGTGCTGGCAGAGATCTGGCGGCTCGTCAGCGACAGACTGCAGCCCGAGAGCGACATCCATGCGTCCGCAGACTACCGCCGGCATGTGGGCGGGGCGCTGGCCCGCCGCGCACTGCAGACGGCGGCGTCTCGCGCCAAAGGTGCCTCATGACACCGGCCCGCCGGGCGCGCGGAAAGCCCGGCACCCGGCGCGGGCGAAATGTATCTGTGCGGAGAATTGGCGCGAGAAAGGTCGCGACGCCGAAGCCGGTCGCCGAGCAGGCTGTCGCGCTCAACGTGAACGGGAAGCGCTACGTGGTCACGGTCCCTGTGCGCCGCACGCTGGCCGACGTGCTCCGCGAAGACCTCGGTCTGACCGGCACCCACCTGGGGTGCGAGCACGGCGTCTGCGGGGCCTGCACCATTCTTCTGGACGGTCAGGCGGTGCGCTCCTGCCTGCTGCTGGCGGTGCAGGCCGACGGGCACGCCCTGATGACCGTCGAGGGACTGAGCAACGGAGAGCGCCTGCACCCGATTCAGGAAGCGTTCTGGGACGCGCACGGGCTGCAGTGTGGGTTCTGCACCCCCGGGTTCCTCATGACGATCTCCGCCTTCTTGAAAGAAACGCCCGATCCATCCGAGGAGGAAATCCGCGAGGCGATCGCCGGGAACCTTTGTCGCTGCACCGGCTACGTCAACATCATCAAGGCGGTGCAGTTGGCCGCCGCCCGGCTCAGACTCCCGACCGTCTGACCCCAACGTAGCGCAGCAGTATCTCCGGGTGTGCGGCCAGGTCCGCCGGCGTGCCTGAATAGCGGACGTGGCCGGTCTCCAGCAGCGCCACCGCGTCGGCGACGCGCAGCGCCGCGTCGATCTTCTGTTCGACCAGCAAAACACCGACCCCGCGCTCTTTCAGCGCGCGGATCGTCTCCAGCAACGACGCCACCAGAAGCGGCATCAGCCCTCCGGTGGGTTCGTCGAGCAGCAGATAGGTGGGTTCGGCGCACAGCGCGCGGGCCATCGCCACCATCTGTTGCTCCCCGCCGCTGAGGCTTCCGGCGCGCTGACGCAGCCGGCTCCGGAGCACAGGGAACAACTCGAAAATCCTCCCCATGATGCGGGGATGAGTACCCTTTACCAGCAGTCCCATCTTCAAGTTCTCTTCGACCGTGAATAGCGGAAAGACGCCGCGGCCCTGCGGGACGTAGGCGATCCCGTGACGCGGAACTTCGTACGGCTGCAGCCGCGTGAGTTCCGTCGCATCCAGACGGATGCGACCGGTCCGAGGCCGGACCAGGCCCATCATCGCCTTGAGCGTCGTCGTCTTCCCGGCGCCATTGCGGCCCAGCAGGCACAGGGTCTGCGCGGGCTTCAGGCGCAGCGACACCCCGTGCAGGACCTGCGCCTCGCCATAGTAACAGTCGATGCCCTCAACGGTGAGCGCCATACGATCACTGCCCCAGATAGACCCGCTGCACCTCGGGGTTGGCCTCGATCTCCTGCGGCGTCCCCTCGGCGATGATGTCGCCCCAGTTCATCACGGTGACCCGCTGCGAGAGTCCCAGCACGACCTCCATGTTGTGCTCGATCAACAAGACGGTGACATTCCCCGTGATCCGCCGAATCAGCGCCCCAAGGCCGGCGATCTCCTCCGGCGCGAGCCCCTGAGTGGGTTCGTCCAGGATCAGCAGTTCGGGGTGCAGCGCCAGGGCCATGGCCACCTCCAGGAGGCGCTGGTGGCCGTGCGCGAGCGTGCCCGCCGGCCGGTCATCAGGCGGAGAGAACTCGACTTCGGCCAGCGCCCCCTCGACCTCCGCGGTCAGGGCGCGAGGATTGTCCTTAATCGCGTCCAGCGAATGGCGCACCAGCCGCCGCTGCACAGCGAGTGCCACGTTCTCGTACACGGTGAGGTTGCGGAAGATGCTGACAAGCTGAAACGTGTAGGCGATACCCAGCCCCACCCGCGCGTGCGCCGGCACGCGGGTGATCTCGCGGCCTTTGAAGATCACACGGCCGGAAGTCGGGGGGATCCGCCCGCAGATCATGCTGACGAACGTCGTCTTCCCGGCACCATTGGGGCCGATGATCGCCCTGATCTCGCCGCGCTCGAGGCGGAAGTCCACCGAGTGCACGGCGCGCAGGCCGCCGAACCACTTCTCCAGGTTGACCGTCTCCAACAGCGGACTCACGGGACCCATTGCGGCCACCTTGCCCGGACGGCACCCATGATGCCCTGCGGGAAGCGCATAATCAGGATCACCAGTGCCGCGCCGACCACGATCAGGTAGGCGGTCGTATATCCGCTGGTGATATCCACCACGTAGGTCATCATCGTGGCGCCCACCAGCGGACCGATGATCGTCCCGACGCCGCCGACCAGCGTCCACAGCAGTGGGTAGATCGAGTACAGGATCGAGGCGAAGGACGACCCGAGGTAAGAGAAGAGTAGCGTGTACGTCGATCCGGCGAGCCCGGAGACGGCGCCGGAAATTGTCAGGGCCAGCCACTTGTAGTGGAAGGTGTTGTACCCGATCAGGCGCGCCCGTTCCTCGTTTTCGCGAATGGCGACCAGCACTCGCCCTGCCGGCGAGCGCACCAGCCACAGGCCCAACAGGACGCAGGCGGTGAAGACGACAAGCGCCACGTTGTACTTCACCCCAGGCTGCGCCAGGTTGAGCGTGAGCGGCCCCAGATGCAGGGGAGGCAGACGCCCGGCCAGCACGAGCCCTTGGTCGCCCCCGGTGATCCGGTTGAAATACAGCGTGGCCAGAAAGAAGGCTTGGGCGAACATCATCGTCACGATCAGGAATGAGACCCCCGTCGTGCGCAAGGTGATCCACCCGATCACCAGCGCCACCGCGATGCTGGTGAGCAGCCCAATCACGATGGCCGGGAGGGCGCCGAATCCAAGGTAGTATACTGTCAGCCCCGTCCCATACATCCCGGCGGCAAAGAACATCGCGTGCCCTAGACTCATCAACCCGGTATAGCCGAGCAGGAGGTTGTAGCCGATCGCGTAGGAGGCGAGGACCATGATCCGAGCCAGCATGCCGTGGTGAAAAGGCGGCAGCACGAACTGCAGCAGCAGCAAGAGCGCCGCAACGGCCAGATGGACGCCCCAGACCAGACGGTTGGCACGGGCCAGCGCCGCCACTTCCCCGCTCTGTACGCGCACCGTCACAGACGATCCTCGCCGAATAGCCCCATCGGTTTGAGCACGAGAACGAAGGCGACGAGCAGCGAGGCCACAATCTTGGCCAGCGTCGGCGTGAAGAAGACGGACATGACCCCGTCGATCAGGCCGATGAAAAGCGCTGCGACCAGCGTACCGGTGAGGCTGCCGACGCCGCCGATGATCACGGCCATGAACGAGAGCAGCAGGGCGTCGAGGCCCATCAGGTAGTGGGCCTGCTGTACCGGCACGATCAGCACGCCGGCGATCGCGGCCAGGACGGCGCCGAGCGCGAACGCGGCGGCGTAGACTCGCTCCGTTGGCACGCCGAAGGCCTGCGCGATTTCGCGGTCCTGCTGTGTGGCGCGCATATAAAGGCCGAGCCTCGTCCTCGTCACTACGAGCCAGAGCGCCGCCAGCAACAGCGCCGCCAGCGCGGCAACGACGAGTTTGTAGCCAGAATACCCGAACCAGGGAAAGTCCACGCGGAAGTAGATCGGTGCGGCCACCGGCCGCGCGTAGGGTCCGTAGAAGGTCAGCACGAGCTGTTGCAGGATGTACAGCAGTCCGATCGTGGCCACGATGGTCGGTTCGGGCGCGTAGCGGATCGGCCGCAGGATGAAGCGGTCGGCGAGCAGGGCAACCAGGGCCACGCTGATCGGCGCCGCCACCAGCGCCGGATAGAAGCTGCCGGTCAGCGACGAGAAGTACCAGGCGAAGACTGCGCCCAGCATGAAGAACTCGCCGTGCGCGACGTTGACGATCCGCATGACGCCAAAGACCAGCGAGAGGCCCATGGCCGTGAGCGCGATCACCAGACCGGAGACACCCCCCTCAAGAAGACCGAGAAAGAGGTGTCCGGTGAAACTCATGACGGGGTGCGGAATCTAGAGCGGCTGCTTGGTGTAGTCGCCTTCCGGCTTGTACATGCCGTCCTCGATCCGGGTGCGGTCGACCACCTTGAGTCTCCTGCTCTGCACTTGCGAGATGAACTGCTGGCCGAACGCCTGGTGTAGGCGGCCCACGAACTTCTTGGCGCCCTGCGGGTGCCGGTTGCCTTCGTTGAACCACTCAAACCGCTCCAGGGTTTCAATGAACGCGCGGTAGTCTTCGGGACCGGGCTTCTCGTAGCCACTCTGCTCCACCACGTCCTTGATCACGAACAGCGTCTCCCACACGCCAAACATGTGCGAGTAGGTCGAGACGTTCTTCGGATCCTGCTGGCTGGCGCCGCTGGCGTTGACGCCAACCCGTGCGCGGTAGAAGGTCTCATAGCGCGTGGGGTAGCCGTCGGCGTAGCGGGGGAGCGCCTCCCAGATGTGCGACCCTTCCAGGAAGTCCAAGCCCGGGCTGGCCATATCGACGCCCTCGAGTGAGTCGATGAAGCCGAAGAGCTTCGGCTTGCGCGCGCCGAAGTACTCGCCCATCTGCAGCACGAACGTGAGGACGCCGGGCCCGACCATGACGTGGTAGACGACATCGGTGTCGCGGGGAATCTGCGGGAAGTACTTGGTGAACGAGGTCTCCGTCGGCGGGATCGGCACGAGCGCTGCCACCTTACCACCGACGTTGGCAATGGTTGTCCCACCGAAGTCCCGGTGGTCGTAGCCAAACGCATAGTCGGGGAAGACCATGGTGATCTTCTTGCCGAGGTTCTTCACGATCCAGGGCACCAATGCGGTCACCTGTGCGTGCACGTCGGTGATCCCGGGCTGGAAGACGTAGCGGTTCATTTTCCCGGAAGGCACGTGATAGCCCTCACTGACGACCAGGTAGGGGATCTTCAGTTCACCGGCGCGCGGCGCCGCGGCGATGACGACGTTGGAAAAGAGCGTCCCGAAGATGAAGTCCACTTTCGCCTGCTGCGCCAGTTTCTCCACGACCTCCACGCCGCGCTTCGGGTCAGTTCCGTCGTCCTCGGCCACAAGCTCGACCGGTCGCCCGGCGATCCCCCCCGTTTCGTTGATGTACTGGACCGCAGCGTTCGCCGTCTTCTCGTACCACGCTCCATAGACGGCGCCGATACCCGTGCGGTGGACTTGAAACCCGATCCGCAACGTCTTCCCCGACGGTGTCGACGCCTGCGCGGCTGCCGTGGGCGCGAGGGTCGGCAGGGTTCCGCTGATACCGGTGAGGACGCCCGCACCAACCAGGGCGCCCGCCGCTTTCATGGCTTCCCGTCTGGTGATCCTCCTCGCTGACATGTGATCCCCCTTGTTGTGGCCTCACGCTGACCCCACGGCGTTCCACGGCGCTGGATGGACTTCCTGCCCCACCCCACCGGGCCTCCCCGAGTGTAGAGATCTTGGACCCTGGTGATCGTGCGGCGAAGGCCGTGGGCCAAGACGCATCTGTTCCACGTTGCCACCGGCATTACCAAGACGAGATGAAGGTGGAGACCGACGATGAGCATTGCCATCGCTGCTCTCCATCTTAGCAACGATGCTACGTTAGAAGGTCTGGGTCATGGCGGCCGGTCGCCAGGGTGTCAGCCGGCGCTCGAGCCACGTCACTAACGCATCCGCAATCAGGGCCACGACAGAGAGGATCACCATCGCGGCAAAGACGCCGTTGGCATTGAACGCCCCCTGCGCGGCGGCGACCAAATACCCAAGACCGTGGGTGGCCCCAATAAATTCTCCCACGACGGCCCCGACGAGAGCAAACCCGAAGCTCGTGTGCAAGCTGCTGGTGATCCAGCCCAGGGCCGCCGGCAGCATGACGTCGAACGACAGCTGGCGAGGCCCGGCGCCAAGAATGCGGGCGTTGTTCGTCAGGTTGGGATCAACTTCCCGCACGCCCTGAAACGCATTGAAGAAGACGACGAAAAATGTCAGCGTGACGCCCAACGCGACCTTGCTGGCCATCCCGAGGCCCAACCAGATCACGAAAATCGACCCCAAAATGACTCGCGGGATGGCATTCCCCATGCGGACATACGGCCCCAGCACCGTCGCGAGTGTCCGATTCCGTGCGAGCGCGAACCCGGCCACGACGCCGATCAGGACACCGATGCCGAACGCTAAGATGGTCTCTTCCAGGGTCACCGCCACGTGCTGCCAGAGGGGCCCCTGCGGGGTGCCCCGCGTTGCCCAACGCCAGATCGTGGCCGCGATTCCCGACGGCTTCCCAAAGAAGAACGGGTCGGCAAGCCCCGTTTGCGCGGATAACTCCCACGCTCCGACGATGGCGCAGAACACCGCGACTTGCAAAAATCGCTCGAGGCGATGGCGGCGGCGCGCGTGGGCCTCTTCGGCGGCTTCAGCGTCCGTCAAGGGCTCATCCGGCGGAACGTCAGGACCGGATGGCCTTGAGGGACCGCTCATATGCGATGACGGCTTCGTCACGAAGATCCTCCCAGATGCGTTCATACAGCTGCGTGAAGCGCGGATCGAAGCGCACTTCCGCTACGTTGCGGGGGCGCGGCAAGGCGATGCGATAGCTCTGTTTCACCGTCGCCGGCGCCGCGGTAAACACAAGCACCCGGTCGGCCAACGCAATGGCCTCCTCCAAATCATGTGTCACGAACACCACCGAGGCGGAACTCCCCGACCACAACTCCAAGAGCTCGTTCTCCATCAACGTCCGGGTTTGAACATCGAGGGACGCGAACGGTTCGTCCATGAGGAGAACCGCGGGTTCGTTGATTAAGGTCTGGGCGAGGGCGACCCGCTTGCGCATGCCTCCACTCAACTGATTCGGATAGCGGTCTTCAAATCCGGCCAAGCCCACGCGGCTGATCCACTCGTGCGCTTGGCGCTGGGCGACGTGACGCGGCACACCTCTGTAGAGGGGCCCGGTGCACACGTTCTGGAGCACGGTTTTCCACGGGAAGATCGCGTCGGTCTGGAACATGTACCCGACGCCGCGCGCTCCGTCGGTGACGACCTCTCCCAGGACGACCACCTGGCCCCGGCTGGGTCGCTCCAGCCCGGCGATCAGATTGAGGGTCGTGGATTTCCCGGATCCCGTGGGTCCGACGATGGCACAAAACTCGCCGCGGGCGACCTCAAAGGTGAGATCGCGCACAGCAACATAGAACCCTTGCGCGCGGGTGCGGAACCTCTTGGTGACATCGGCGAATGTAATCGCTGAGGGGACACGGCCCGGAGACGCGATGTGGTAATCAGCTGGGGCGCCGATACTGGACCCCCGACCTGGACCACGACCACGCCCACCGGGTGCGTCCCGATCTGACCAACGCCCCGCGTCGCCTCCTCGCGTGCCTCACCCCTGCGATGGGTACGCGGCTACTTGCGGGCCAGAGCCGTATTGACGAATGCGTCGGTGTACGTCTTCGAGAGATCGACTTTGCCAGGATCGAGCTCCTTGTTGAACGCTGCCAGGACCTTCAATACGGTGGGAGGCCCATCCGGGGGCATCATGCCCGCCGGGTTGAACATGTTCATGCTTGCGGCCAACGCGGCGAGGTAGAGCGGTTTGTCTCCGACATAGTAATCTTCGGGCATGTGCTCCGTAACGACCGGCGGCTGGTGTGTCTGCAGGTACTGAAGCGTCTTCACAAACGCGCTGACCGTGCGCTGCACGGCGTCCTTGTGACTGGTGACATAGTCGGACCGCATGTACAGGCACGCCGCCGGATACGTGCCGCCCAGGGCGACGCGCGTCCCCGCGGCAGTGCGCATGTCCACCAGCACCGTGGCCATCCCCATCTTGATCAGACGAGAGACCGTGGGTTCAGTGGTCACCGCGGCATCGATCCGATCCTGCTGCATGGCCGCGATCAGGGTGTTCCCGGCTCCCACCGGAATGGGCGTGTACTCTCCCTGGCTGCCCCCACCCTTCGTGACCAGAAACGACGCGAGGAAGTTGGTGGAGGACCCAAGCCCCGTGACGCCGATGCGCTTGCCTTTGAGGCCAGCGAGAGAGGTGATCCCCGAATGATTGGACACAACGAGTGCCTCTCCCGGCACACGGTCGAGAATGATGACGGCCTCGACATACTTACCCTTCGATTGAAGATCGATCGAATGATCGTAGAAGCCGACCACCCCGTCCACCCGCCCCGCCAGCATCTCATCTTCAGCCGAAACGCCAGCACCCTCGTTGTACAGTGTGACGTCGACCCCCGCCTCTTTGAAGTAGCCTAGGCGCTCGGTCAGCATTGCCGGCAGGTAGATGATTTTCTCTAAGCCTCCCACCATGATGCTGACCGTCGGCTGCCCTTGCGCATCTCCACGAATGGGAACACCGACAGTCAGAGCCACACTGCTCAGCAAGAAGACAATACAAAAGAGTAATCTCCTCATCGAGTTCCTCCTCCACTGAACATTGCGGGTGCGGAATCCGTTTCGGCAAGCTAGCAAGCACCTCCTCTCGCTATGCACTCTCAGGGCACCATTCGCCTCGCCGTTAGCGACAGGACGAAGTGGCCGGAGGCCATGAGCGAGCCCACGTAGGCGGGCGAGTCGAAATATTGCCGGGCGGGCGTTTCTGCCTCTATCGAAGATCGTCACGGTCAGGGTCGGGCGACGCCCTCTGCTACCCCTGCAAGACATCAGGCGCGAACGTGCGCATCGGCAGCGGCTAAGATCGATCAGCGGTCTTGAGTCCGAGCGCTTCGCAGGGCATTGTCTTCGGCCTCGTATTCGAAAGATACCGGCCTGTTCTCAGGCGGGTTAACCCGCTGCCAATCCACCGTCTTTTGCAATCCAACCTCGAAGTGGACCCGCTCAGCGTATCCTAGTTCACTCCGAATTCGTTCGCTGGAAAGGGCTAGGTCGTGGCGATAATCAAGATCCCTGACGAGGTGTTTGGGAAGTCGCGCTCGCGTTACCGTTACAATCTCTCCCTGCCATCCCACCACCCGACCTATACTTTCAACCCACTCGGCTTCAGTTAAGGTTCGCAGCGGAGCGACGTTGTAGATACGTCCTTCGGCGCGCTGATTCGTCGCAGCCAAAGCGATGGCCCACGCAGCGTCTTCGACGTACACTCGCGAGTCCCGCCACTTGGCCCGCTCCCCATCGAGGAGGATGGCGGGCCTTTGATCGTCCATACGCCTGAGGTACGCGAACACTCGGTGGAAATGATGGTCTTCTGGTCCATAGATTACAGGGAGCCGGAGTACCGTAGCGGGGAGTTGAAGCTCGCTCATCACAGCTCGCTCCACCAGGATATCGTCATAGTCGTGCCACGCGCGGTCATCGACCAAGTCACGGTAAGGGTACAACCTCTCCCGCAGTGGCGATTCCTCTGTAAGTGGAACGGGGTCCGGCGGCCCCGTTTCCAGCCGCCACAGTCGACTGAATGCGCGGTACACATCTCTGCTGGTGGTCACGACCGAGCGCTGCGCAATTCCTTTGAACGTACTCACGAAGTGCTGTGCGTTGTGATCGTTGCCCTGTGGAATTACCATCAGGATGACTACATCAGGGGCGATCTCGCGGAAATCACGCAGGCAGGCAGCGAGGTCATCACGGTCTCCGTGAAGATGCTGAACGCCGGGCGGAAGGCTCGCTTCCCGCGACCCGCGGTGAAACACGACGACGTCGTGGCCCATGTTGATCAAGTGGCGGACCACGTGGCGCCCAATGAAACCGGTTCCACCGATCACCAAAACTCGCATCGATATTGATCTTTGAAGTTGCGGACACTTTCCTGACGCAAATGGAACATATGTTCTCGGAGATGCGGTGGGAAGCCTTGCGCGCCCCACCAACGGTCGGTCATCGGGTCGGATACTTTTAAGCATGGGCGGGCGTTTCTGCCTCTATCGAAGTCCATCACAGTAATGCTGGGTGGAGGGTAAGCGTGGCGAAACCGCACCCTAACTGGGTGGTTGTGAGCGCACTCGCAGCTAGCCGGCCACTTCTTCAACAGGCATCTTGCCTGCGCTTATTGCGTAAACTAGCTCAAGGATCTCGTCATCGGTCGTCGCGATAGTGTAGCCCGTTCGCTCAAGAAAGAAGAATGCGATGGCCGTTGCTGTTCGTTTGTTCCCTTGCACGAATGCGTGACTTCGAATTAACCCCCACAATAGCGTCGCGGCCTGGGTGTACTCGTCCGCCTCTTGGACAGACAGTGGCGGCAGGCCCACCTAACTTACCGCCGGATAGCCGGTCGCTCTTCTTTCGATAGCGCGTCAAATGCGCGCTTGTACCGGCGCACGATCCCCTTGACAAGGTTCCTGCCTTCAGGAGAAACAGCAGAGACCACTTTGGCAGGCTGGATGAGCAATCCCTCATTGGTTGGACGGAGTTCAACAAGCACCCCCTTATCGAGCCCATAGGCGATCAGGATCTCGCGCGGAATCGTGACCCCAAGACTGTTGCCGATATGAGTAATCTGGCGAATCGTTCGCATTCCCGCACCCTCTCCAGAGTTATTACTATTATAACAGTACTAAATAACGGCGCGCCTTGTCAATAACCGGCTAGCTAATCCTCTTCGGGCGGCAGCGCACCGCACCGCCAAGTCACTTCCGGTGGGGTTCAATTCACCCTACACCAAAATTTTGATCGGACCCAAAACCATAGGCCCGATCAAAATTTTGGTGCCGGGCGGGCGTTTCTGCCTCTATCGAAACTCGTAACAGCACGGGTCGGGCGACGCCCTCCTCAGCCGCTCTAAGACGCCAGACGCGAGCGTATATAGCGGTCCGCGGAGGAATTTTTGTG
>Ga0209378_1000407_pt1 | contig 32183 bp, 27 predicted proteins | sample GraSoiAngelo_156_FD_186170 | JGI IMG/M metagenome (GOLD analysis project Ga0209378, IMG submission 186170) | Grasslands soil microbial communities from the Angelo Coastal Reserve, California, USA - 14_1009_13_40cm (SPAdes) (version 2) | ecosystem: Environmental > Terrestrial > Soil > Grasslands ...
CCCACATTCGCCATCGGATGGCAAAGCAGTTGCCGACATTTCCGCCGAGCACGGCGTTCACTGTGGGCGGAAGGCCCAGCACATCGCGCGGCGCGAGGAAAACTTCGATAAATTCCTTTGTGTACCACGCGTTGACAAATCGGAGATAAACATCCATCGCTCGGTTGACCGCGCGCTCGTACCGCGCGAACAGCCGTTTTGCCCGGCGCGGATTGTTGAGCACTTCGTTAAGTGAATCCGCGGCAAGTTCGCCACTGAACACCGCGAGGAAGACGCCGCTGCTAAAAATTGGATCGATGAAACCCGCGGCATCGCCCGCAAGCAACCAGCGATCTCCATACAGTTTCGCGCTGCGATAGGAGAAATCCGCTTCGACATAAACTTCCGACGTCCGCCGCGCATTTGTCATTCGCTTGGCGATGATCGGCTGTTCGGCGAGCGCCTGCTTGAGAAAATCTTCCGCGCCGAGTTTTGATTTTCGAAATGTTTCGCTGTCTAGAACAATGCCGATGCTGGTCCGCTCGGCGGTAAGAGGGATTATCCAAAACCAGCGATCGATGCCACGGATCAGGAGCGTGAGCGTGCCGTCGATTCCTTCCGCGCGCCAAACACCATCGTAGTGCGCGAAGATCGACAGTTTCTGAAGATGATCGTAGGTCTTTTTAATTTTGAACTGCCTGCCGAGCACGGATGTGCGTCCACCGGCGTCGATCACGTACCGGGCACGAATCGCTCGATATGAGCCATTCGATTTAACCGTAAGATCGACATGATTGTTTGAGAACTCGACTCGATCGACCATCGTTTGCTCGCACACTTCCGCGCCGCATTCGGCGGCGTGATCGAGCAACACCTTGTCGAAGTCGGCCCGCGTGACCTGATAAGAATGATCGGTTTGGGAGCGGAACGCGTCTTTGAAATAGAATTTGGTTCCCTGCTCAGAACATGCGCCGAACATTTCGCCCCCGAATTTTTTCATGAACCCGGCGCGCGAAAATTTTTCGTGCAACCCGAGGCGGGTAAACGCCTTCATACTAAACGGTAGAAGGGACTCGCCGATGTGGAACCGCGGAAACCTTTCGCGCTCAAAAACGACCACGCGCCGCCCGGCGCGCGCAAGCAACGCAGCAGCGGTGCTCCCGGCGGGTCCACCGCCAATGATAGCGACATCGTACATGTGGATCTTCATCCTGGGTAGATCTTAGCAAATTGTCCAGGCTTTGGTAGGACGCTGCGCTTCAGCGCCGGGACGCCAGAGCGCAGCGTCCCCGCCGAATTTATGCTAACATGTGCGACAGAAATGAAATTGATCGATCGGTTCATCAGTCGCGAGTTACTGGTCAACATTGCGTTTGCGATTGCCGTGCTGAGCCTCGTGCTCGTGGTCGGAAACATTTTCCGCAAGCTGCTCCCGCTGCTGGTTAATCACGACGTCCCGATGGAATACCTGATCACGTTCATTGCTTACGTGCTGCCCTTCTCGCTCATCTTTACCATTCCCTGGGGATTGCTGACGGCGATTCTTCTCGTATTCGGGCGGCTCTCCGCGGATAACGAACTGATTGCGCTGCGCTCAAACGGCGTGAGCATTACGCGCATTTGCATCTCACTTGCTGGAATCGCGCTGGTTTGCACCGGGATCTGCCTGTGGCTCAATGTGCAGGCCGCGCCAGCCGCGCAGGAAAGATTGCGCAGCACCATCTTCGATCTCGCAACGCGCAACCCAATGGCACTTTTTGGAAGTGACCAGGTAATCGATCAGTTCCCCGGCCGTAGGATTTACGTCGGCAAAAAGGAAGGAAACAAGCTCGAGAACATCACAGTGTTCGAAATGAACCAGAATGCGCTCCCGGTAAAAGTCACCTATGCGCGGACGGGCATGCTCGAAGCCGATTTGACCAACAAACAAATCCTGATGCATCTGTATCAGGCTCGCTACCAGGAGCGCGATCCGAAGGATCCGTTCAACCTGCGAAAGATCCGGGACGGAATTAACATGGTGGAGGGGACGCTGCCGATCAGTCTGGAGGAGCTGTACGAGAAGGAGAAAAAGCGTCCCAGCCGTTCCGCATTGTCGATCGAGCAACTGCTGGAGCAACTCAAAAGCGAGAATCAACACGAGCGCAGTGCTAGTCGCACGGAAATAAACAAACGGTTTTCATTCCCGTTTGCGTGTATTGCATTTGCTATCATCGGAGTGCCGCTGGGCGTCACCGCGCATCGCCGGGAGACGTCGATCGGCTTCGCCATGGGATTGATCGTCGCGATTACGTATTTCTTATTTGTGATCATTGGCGACACATTGCGTGATAACCCGCATGTGCACCCCGAGCTGCTGGTCTGGTTTCCAAATGTTCTGTTCATTGTGCTGGGTGCGTTCTTGTTTCGACGACTCGCCCGGCACTAGAGCGTCTTCACGGTCTGCGTAACGTGAAGAGTTGGCGCTCTTCTACAGCTATCTAAATGTCGAGGTAAAATTTAGGCGGGTTCAATTCATTCTCTGGCGAGTCACGCAGAATAGTGGCCTCAGCTAAAGTGGCAGCGGCGTAGCCGTAGGCGTGGGTGACTCGATTGGTAGCGGCCGGATTAGGAACAATTGGTGGCGCTGGATTTGGCCTGACCGGCGGCGCGGGTACCTGGGCGAAAGAGATTCTGGCGAGTTGCATCCATATAGACGCAGACGCGATCGCGCAGACACCAAGCGTCGCTTTGCGAAAAAGTTTACTTTTCATGGGTCCTAAAATTTTCGAGTCCAATTTGCTGTTTGGACTTCTCACCTAGCGCGTCGCGGTGTGGACAGAAATTTGTGGCCAAGGCTACAATTCACTGCGGAGCAATCGATCGTCCGGAAAGCGCCTCAATTCCGGAAAAGTGAGGCAGCGAGAAAACTAATTCGGATTCCGATAGGCGAAGATTGCATTTGTTGTTTATCTGGCCCTGCGCACTTTGGGAAAAAGATCGACATGAAAACTCCCGAGCTTCCGCCATTTGACCATCAACCAAAACAATACAGCGGCCCCTCGACCGAGCAGGTGCTTCAGTTGCGCAGGGAATTTCTGAATCCGGGAATTTTTCTGTACTACAAAAAGCCGCTCATGCTCGTGGAAGGGAAAATGCAATACGTCTGGGACGAAAAAGGTAAAAGGTATCTCGACGCGCTTGGCGGGATCGTTACGGTGAGCGTCGGGCATTGTCACCCGGACGTGGTCGATGCTGCACACAGGCAAAACGAAACGTTGCAGCATTCCACGACGATTTATCTGCATCAGAACATCGCGCTGTACGCCGAGAAACTTGCGGCAAAGATGCCGGGAGATCTGAAAGTCTGCTACTTCGTAAACTCGGGCTCGGAAGCAAACGATCTAGCGCTGCTCATGGCGCGTGTTTACACCGGAAACTACGATGCCATTGCTTTGCGAAATGGGTACCACGGCGGAAACACGTTGACGATGGGACTCACGGCACATCGTACATGGAAATTTAATCTGCCGCACAGCTTCGGTGTTCATCACGCCATCGCGCCCGATCCGTATCGCGGCGCTTGGGGACGCGATGATCCCGATGCTGGACGAAAATATGCCGCCGACGTGAAGAATCTCATCGATTACGCGACGTCCGGCCAAATCGCTGCGTTCATTGCCGAATCAATCCAGGGTGTCGGCGGTTGCGTCGTTTTTCCCGATGGTTATCTCAAGCATGCTTACGAGCATGTTCGCGGCGCCGGCGGGGTCTGCGTCGCTGATGAAGTGCAGGCCGGTTTCGGCCGGACCGGCATGCACTATTGGGGCTTCGAAACGCAGGGTGTGATTCCCGACATCGTAACGATGGCGAAAGGGATCGGGAACGGCTGCCCGCTCGGGGCGGTCGTGACCACGCCTAAGATCGCGGCCACGCTCGAGCAGCGAACTCATTTTAACACGTTCGGCGGAAACCCAGTCGTCTGCGCACAAGGCATGGCAGTGCTCGAAGTGATCGAACTCGAAAAGCTTCAGGAAAACTCACTCAAGATCGGCAATCAGATCTTGTCCGGTCTGAACCGGCTGAAAGAAAAGTACGAACTAATTGGCGATGTACGCGGCAAAGGTCTCTTGCTCGGAATCGAGCTGGTGACAGATCGACAATCGAAAGATCCGGCAAAGGAAGAGTGCGCCCAGATTCTAGAGAATTGCAAAGAAATGGGCCTGCTACTCGGGAGGGGCGGACTCTGGGGACAAACCATTCGTTTCTCCCCGCCGATGTGCATAAACCAGCAGGACGCCGTTTTTCTTCTCGAAGTCTTGGATTGCGCTTTCAGCGATTTATAGCGCGCCGCTAGAATTCGGCGCCGACAGCCGCAGCCATAATGGGGCGCAATGCCATCATCCTGGTATGCCTCAGATTCTTATTCGACGACTGGATCAACACGTGGTTCGCCAACTGCGCGCCAAGGCCGCTGCCGACGGCGTATCAGCGGAGGAGGAAGCCCGCCGAATTTTGCGACGATCACTTGTCGGAGAAGTCCCTGCCATGTCACTGATTGATTTCATTCGCACGATGCCAGACGTGGGCGACGGCCGCATATTTCGGAGACCGAAGCGCAAGCCACGCAAAGTGAAATTGTGAACGGTTTTTTGATCGACACGAATGTCGTTTTGGAGCTGCGTAAACGCGAACGATGTGCTGCGAAGGTCAGCGCCTGGGCGAGCACAGTTCCGCCGAATCAAGATTTTCTCAGCGTGCTAGTCGTGGGCGAATTGAGGCGCGGCGCGATCCTGAAACGGCGGAGCGATCCGGCGGCGGCGGATACGCTGGAAAAATGGATCGCGCGGCTAGTCCAACTATACAGCGACCGCATGCTGGCAATCACGCTAGAAATCGCCTACGAGTGGGGACGGCTCAGCGCGTTGCGCCCAATTCCACCGGAAGATGGTTTGCTCGCAGCAACCGCACAGGTTCATCGGCTAACGTTCGCGACGCGTAATACAAGAAACGTGGAAGGATTAGGCATCTCGCTCGTAAATCCGTGGACATAACGTCGGGCTGCTGATTGCCGCTGCCAGCCACAGCATTTGACACAACGGTTCAAGATTTTGCGAAAGCAACAAGTCAACTACAGCATCACGATGAACGAGCGCGGAAAAATTATTCGGACAATCACGGCAGTCCGGCCAAGAATGAAAATTGGCACCCGCGTGAGCGATGGCGAATTCAGCTCGGAGATCCTGTAGTGAGGACGCAACGTCGCTTGCGAGAGCCTGCGCTCGCAAACCACGATGAGGTTGAAATGGATAGCCCTGCGCTTAGAAATGGGATCATGGAAATCTCTCCAATCTTCTTCGCCAATAAAATGGTTGCTTTGTGTCAAAAGTGAGGACTGACCCCATTGCAAACCCCTACGTTAACCCATCGCTATCCTTTGCCATTGCGAGTGTGTCTTGACTTCCGCTTAGCTCGATAACGTGGCGATTGTTCAAGGAGACGCAGAGATTCGTTAGCAGGCGTCGCGGCAAACGCGTGATTGGTAATTGCGAGTTCGTACATCCGAGTGTGATGAGTTGTCTTCATCGCGATTGGCTTTATGAAGAAACCATGCATCGCCGCAAGATCCCGCACCTCCTTCGCGTCATCGTAAGTGAGCATCACGTCGCCCGCTGCGTTCTCGAGCAAATCAAAGAGTGAATTGTGATCGATTGAGCTGTGAAGGTACAAACGCCTGCCCGCGGACTTTCCGCCCGCTGTATATGGAGGATCGATAAAGAACGCAACAGGTTTGTTCCGCAAATATTTGGGGATCACGCCGAAAGCGTCTTTATGGAGAAATTCGATTTTCCTACCTGCCCCATGCGGCCGTATATACGATTCATGAATGACGAGGAGAGCTTATTAAGATTGAAACATTTACACGCGGAAAGTGAGGACATCCGGCAGCGGCTTCGCATTAGCTCACCGAACTCGATAGTCTTTCGCGCTCCCATTAGTCCCGCCGACGACGGAGAGGTAGTCGTCGAAGCCGATGGACTTGGCGGCGCAACGCTTAACGTCATCGAAGGAAATTATCCGATCGATTTCCTAAGTCTGCGCGAGACAAGATTCGCAACGGAACGTGCCGCAATAGAGGCAGCAGAACGCTTGACGAACCGGGCAACGTGATCGACGAGTGCCTTAACCGCCATTCGAATATTCTCGACGGAACTCCTCGTAGACAATTCGCAAAACTTTTTGTCGATCCTCTGGCTCATCGAAGTTGGCTGCCAGTTTGAGCAAATCAGACCTGGAAAATGATTGGACCTTCATGTCGATCAAATACTTCTTCACCTTTTTCGAAATGTCGTCGATCACGAGAACGACGTTCCCTTCCTGAAGTCGCTCGTTATCGAAATTCACCTTCAGTTCAGCATAGACTTGGTCTGCTTCTGATTGAGTAAAGATGCGCAATCGCTTGATCTGGTAGACCACACCGAAGTTGGTTGAGAGATCAACGCCTTTATCGTGCGCGGCAGTGCGTGTGTCCCGATAGATCTTACACGCAAACTTCTCCAAATGAACTTTGATCAACGCGAAGCTAAAGATTTCGAAGTTGGCTGGGGTTCTATCAATCTGATCGCGGATAAGTTGCTGAAACTCCGAAGCAGAATCTGCCAACTTTGCTCGCGTGTTTGCATCTTTGAGCAGTGGAACCACGCCAAGTCGCTCTGTGATATGCTGCTTGATGCGCTTTGGTATCCACTTTGCGAGCGTTTCAGCCTCCTCGGTGAAAGGAGCCAGCAACTCGTATTTCAAATGACCGATTGGTTTCAGAACGTGATAGCGAGACATTCGTGACCCGTATGCGTCGTAATATTTTGCGCCGATGTGCACGTCGTGACGCAGAAAGCCTTTCAAGAATTCTACCGCGGCGTCGTAGCTCTTCCGAATTTCAGAATCTGAAAACTGCATCTTGCCAGTTTCGGCATGAGCCCTCAAAAGGCCGAAAGTGATAACCGGAGCAATGACTTTGGTCTGCGAGTTCTTGAGCATTCGGTCGATCTCATTTCGACAGAATTCTTTTGCATTCTCGGCTAACCTGGCCACGACCAACTTTGTACCTAACTCTACGCCAATCCGCAACGATGTTCCCATGCTCCGTCGTTGGGATAAGCGCTTCTTCGTAGTAGTTGACGACCCTTTCTTCACTGCTCTTCCGCGAATTCGGCGCGTCGAGGGTAAGGAAAACAGCGAAATTACTTGGCTCGTGTATCAGCTGAACAGAAATGAATCTGGCGTCGGTTATGCAATGAGCGATCCCAAGGTAATCTTTACACTCTGGGATGACGTGCTGACGGCGCTACGCGAAGGCGAAGCCCCTCAGCAAAGCGAAGTACTTACTGAGGTTGCTGCGCGCATTCCTCAGTTGCGAAGCTTCGACACATAATTTGGGAGAAGTGGGGTCGGTCCTGACTGTTGACACAACGCAATCAAGATTTGGCGGAGGTAACGAGTCACCTTTCTAGCTTGAACGCCACCGTCGCCAGGGGCGGCAAATGAATAAGGATTGAGTGTTGGCGGCCCATCCAGGGAACGTCCTGGGTTTGGACGCCGCCGAGATTTCCTACGTTGCTGCCGCCGTACGTTTCAGCATCGGTGTTGATGAGCTCACGATAGAAACCGGACTCGGGGACGCCCAGGCGGTAATCGTAGCGCACGACCGGCGTTGCGTTCACCACAAACGCGACTGCGTCGCCGTCGCGCGATTTTCGCAGGAACGAAACGACGCTGTTATCGGCGTCGTGAAGATCGATCCAATCAAATCCTTCGTAAGTATCGTCCAGCTGCCAAAGCGCCGGTTCGTTTTTGTAAATGTAATTCAGATGTTGCACCAGCCGGCGCAGGCTATCGTGACGGGGAAGATCGACCAGTTGCCAGTCAAGGCTCGTGTCGTGGTTCCATTCGTTCCACTGGCCGAATTCGCCGCCCATGAAGAGGAGCTTTTTACCGGGATGACCGTACATCCACGCCAGAAACATCCGGAGATTGGCAAACTTCTGCCATTCGTCGCCCGGCATTTTGGATAACAACGAACGCTTGCCGTACACAACTTCATCGTGGCTGAGCACAAGAATGAAATTCTCGTGGAAGGCGTAGAGCAGCGAAAAGGTGATGTTGCCGTGATGAAAGCGCCGGTAAATCGGGTCGATGCTCATGTATTGCAGGAAATCGTGCATCCAGCCCATGTTCCATTTGAAACCGAAGCCAAGACCGCCCAGATAAACCGGGCGCGATACGCCGGGCCAGTCGGTTGATTCCTCTGCGATGGTCATGATTCCGGGGAAACGCTCATAGCAAACTTCGTTGAAGCGTTTCAAAAAATAGATGGCGTCGAGGTTCTCGCGGCCGCCGTAAACGTTCGGGATCCATTGGCCGGGTTTCCGCGAATAGTCGAGGTAAAGCATCGAAGCCACGGCGTCCGCGCGCAGACCGTCGATGTGATATTTGTCGAGCCAGAAGAGCGCGTTGCCGATGAGAAAATTGCGCACTTCGTTGCGGCCAAAATTGAAAATGAGCGTGCCCCAATCCTGTTGCTCGCCCTGGCGCGGGTCCATATGCTCGTAGAGATCGGTGCCATCGAATTCGGCGAGCGCGTGAGCGTCCTTTGGAAAATGTGCAGGCACCCAATCCATGATCACGCCGATGCCGGCCTGATGACATTTGTCGATGAAATGACGGAACTCATCCGGCGTGCCGAATCGGCTGGTCGGCGCGTAATAATTGGTGACTTGATAGCCCCAGGAGCCTTCAAAAGGATGCTCGGCGATCGGCAGCAGCTCGATATGCGTGTAACCCATTTCCACCGCGTACGGCACCAGAGTCTCGGCCAGCTCGAGGTAACTGAGCGGGCGATTTCCTTCGTCAGCTTTGCGTCGCCACGAACCAAGATGCACCTCGTAAATACTGACTGGACTTTTCGACCAATCTTTTCTGCGCCGCGCTTCCATCCATTCCGCATCGCTCCATTGATAGCGCTCCAGATTGTAAACGAGTGACGCGGTCGATATTCCGTGCTGATTAAAAAATGCGAACGGATCGCTCTTGAGCAGCAGTACCCCGGAATGGGTGCGAATTTCGAATTTGTAATGCGCGCCTTCTCTAATACCGGGCAAAAATAACTCCCAAACGCCGCTGCCGAGGAGTTTGCGCATCGGATTGACGCGGCCATCCCAGTTGTTGAAGTCGCCTACCACGCTGACGCGCTGCGCGTTCGGCGCCCAGACCGCGAAGTAAACGCCCGCGGTATCGCCAATGGTCCGCAAATGGGCTCCAAATTTTTCGTAAATCTTCCAGTGCTGTCCTTCGCCGAAGAGATGCACATCCACCTCGCCCATGATCGGGCCGTATTGATACGGATCGCGCAAAAGCTGCTCCGATCCGTCCCACCTGGTAATCTGGAGATGGTAGTCGAGATCGCGAGAGGCGCCGGCTATAGTGGCGCAAAAGAAACCATCACTCTCAGTTCTCTCGGCTGGGATCGGCCTTTTTGAGTCTTGATTCAAGATAATGTCGATCTTGCGTGCGTCGGGCCTAAAAACGCGGATCTCCAGATCGTTGCCGACCCGGTGTGGTCCCAGAACTCGGAACGGATCGGAATGTTTGCCAGCGAGAAAACTGCTCACTTCATCGGACGGCAAACCTGCGATTTCGAAAGCTTTCATATCTGTGCTGCGAGTTAATGCTCCATCGCTTCAACTTTTCATCGTTTCAATGAATCATTTCGATTGCGTTCCTCAAACAGTAAGCCGCGATTGGCGGGGGCACACCGACGGAGAAGAGCGACTCAACGAAACGCGCGATGCCGCGGCCATCTGCGATAAATATGGGAAGGAGAATTATCACCATGGCCAAAATCGTCAAAGTCATCGAAGTGTTGTCCGAATCGCCTAGGAGTTGGGAAGATGCCGTGCAAGGTGTGGTGGACGAAGCGTCCAAGACACTTCGCAATATCCGCTCCGTTTACATCAAAGAATTCACAGCCGCAGTGGAAAACAAAAAAGTCACTGGTTACCGCGTTAACGCTAAAGTCACCTTCGAGATGGAGCGCGGGAAATAGCGGATGGTGAGTGAATTCATCCTCTCGACGCACTCACCAGTTTAGACAAATTCTAATCAGGAGATTAGGCAACCGGGATACGGTTTTCTTCCGTCTAGGTTTCCTTAATTCATGCTCAGCTCTTCTTCGGTCTGAGCAGCGGAAACAAGATCACGTCGCGGATTGATTCGGCGCCAGTAAGAAGCATGGTGAGCCGATCGATGCCGATGCCAACGCCGCCGGCTGGCGGCATGCCGTATTCCAACGCGAGCAAAAATTCCTCGTCGATCTTTTGCGTCTCTTCGCCAGCCTGTTCGAGCAAACGCTGCCGTTGCAAGAGAGGATCGTTCAACTCGCTGTAGCCCGGCGCGATCTCCACCCCGTTAATGATTAGCTCGAAAACGTCCACCAGGGAGTTATCGCTAGTATTTTGTTTTGCCAGCGGCACCAACTCCTTCGGACAATGCGTGACAAAGAGCGGGTCGATTGTTTTTTCTTCAATCAATTTTTCAAACACGTGGTGCGTTACCTCGAAATCGGCTAATTGCGGCAAGACTTCCAATTTGAAGTCGCCAGTCGCCCTTTTGCGGCATTGTTCGCTTGAGAGCTCAAACCAGTCTTTGCCCGCGACTTCGCATACAAGATCGACATAACGCGCGTGGCGCCATGGCCGTTTTAGATTGATCGTCCGGAGAATTTTTCCCTCAGCGTCACGGTGTTCGACCTGGAGAGACCCGCAGATAACTTGCGCGAGATGACAAATCAATTCTTCGACCAGGTTCGCCATCTTTTCAAAATCCGCATACGCCCAATAGGCTTCGAGCATGGTGAATTCCGGGTTGTGTTTTCGAGAAATGCCTTCGTTCCGGAAGTTGCGGCTGATCTCGAAAATCTTGTTGAACCCGCCGACGAGTAAACGCTTCAAATAAAGTTCCGGCGCGATGCGCAGATAAAGATCGAGACCGAGCGCTTTATGATGAGTGCTGAATGGTTGCGCGGCGGCGCCTCCGGCAACGGTTTGCAAGGCTGGCGTTTCCACTTCCAGAAAGCCGCACTGCTCAAAGAAGCGACGGGTTTCGCTGACAATGGCGATGCGCTTTTCGAAGATCGAACGGGAACGCTCGTTGGTGATCAGATCGAGATAACGCTGCCGGTAGCGCGCCTCGATATCGTGTAGTCCGTGCCATTTTTCCGGGAGCGGCCGTAGCGCTTTCGCCAGAAGAGAGAAGGTGTGCGCCTTCAGTGTCGGTTCACCGGTCTTGGTGACAAAACATGTTCCCTCAACGCCGATGAGATCGCCAAGATCGAGCAGGCCAAAAAGATTCATCGCTTCGGCGCCGACTTCCTTCGCGTGGACATAAATTTGAATCCGCCCGGTCGCGTCGCGCAGGTCGAGAAAGTGACTTTTGCCCATGTCGCGATGTGCGGTGATGCGGCCAGCAGCGCGGAGCGCTTCGCCTTCCTTAAACTTGGCGCGCACCTCTGCGATCGATCCGTCCGGCTCGAAGGCGGCGCCGAATGGCTCGACTCCACGCGCGCGAAGCGCATCGAGTTTTTTGCGCCGTAGTGCGACCAGTTCGTTCTCGTCTTCCATGTTTGGCGAGCGAATGTAAAGCGCCGCGCGAGCTTCGCCACGTTAAATCGTGATCCCTAGACCGTTGGACTAAATGCGCTTCGACGATTCACGATTTAATGAATCACGCCTGTCAATATTGGTTTGCTAACGAGGCATTGAAAATGAGATAGTTTGCCAACGCGCGATGAGGATGTTCGCTGTCGCGCTGCTACCCATGCCTGTCGAATTGCCTGAAACCACATCGAAGATGAGAGGACCGCTGGTAAAGCAGTTCTCTATCTTCCTGCCGAACAAGGTGGGCGCGATGCTTGATATCGTGAAGTTGCTCGGGGCGCAAAACACTCACGTCGTGGCATTGAGCGTTTCAGAATCGACCGACTCTGCCATAGCCCGGATCATTGTGAGCGACCCGGAGTGCGTTGAAAAATTGTTCCGGCAGAAGAACGTCGCGTTCGGCGTATCCGAAGTGGTGGTAGTGGAAATGCGAGAAGTGGCCACACAACTGGTAAAATTACTGGCCGCATTGTTCATGGCTGAGGTCAATGTGCATTTCACTTACCCGTTGCTGACGCGACCACGCGGGTTCGCTGCCCTGGCTCTGCATTTAGACGATACCGAATGTGCTTCCTCGGTTCTCACAGGCGAGGGGTTTAGGATGTTGAGCCAGGATGACATCTCGCGCTAAGGCGTACGGATTCGTCCAAACGTTATAATGTAAAACCGGTATCCCATTTGACGATTCAACGATTCACGATTTAACGGCGGAAGCCAGAGTTGACTCCGAAGGCTTTCGCGGGTTGACAGGGTTGTGAAAGCGCGTTTACAGAAATGGTCTTTCGATCGCCAAATGCGAATTCTCATCTCACGCCCTAAACCGGCTGATCCAAGTTTCGCCATTGGCTTGGGCTTGATTGTGACTCTGGCGGCCGCGGAAATTTTCGGTGCCACGTTGCACTATCTCAATCACATGCGGGCCGCTCGAACGGGACAGTCTGTGGCAATGGCGAGCGTGCAGCGTCCCGCTTTTTCTGCAACAACCATCAGGCCGCGTCCAGGATCCTCACCGGCGATAAGTATTCCATCTCCTCCTGGGCTCTCGACCGTCGATCGCCTCCTGCAAGAAGCGATCGAGCTGCGCGACCGCGGCGATACAACGACCGCGCTGGCGCGTTTGCACCAAGCGTCGGAGCGTGATCCGAATAACGCCATGGTGTTGGAGGAAACAGCCAAAACGTATGAATCAATGCAGTTATTCGATCGATCCAATGAGACCTGGCGCAAGCTCCGGGACTTGGGTCCCTCGGTTGGCCCATTGTATGAATTGGCGGATCGCCGCTTGAAGTTTGGAGTGCCGAGTCCTGGCCCCGCCAGCGCTGGCGTGGCGCCCGAATGGACCGGCGGCGCACCCTCCGGCAACGAGGTCGGCGGCATTCCTGAGAGTTCGACGTTTGGGGTTAGCGAGATTAACACGACGGAAGCGCCCGACCCCGACGCGGAGACGAACCTGACGCTTCGAATCGGCATAAAAAAACAGACGAATGCGACAATCGATCACACCAAAGTGAAAATTCTGGTGAAGTTTTACGATACCGTCGATGACAAAGAGGTTAAGCTGACTGATGCTGACGTAAATTATGAATGGCTGACATCAAAGCATGATTGGGTGGACACGAATCCAGAGATTCTCTCTGTGAATTACCTGCGCCCAAAGAAAAGGGCCAGTTCACCTGAGACTGAGCTGTTCGAAACCGCGGCAGCGGTCAAACCACAGAAAGGGCGACCGCCCAAGATCGGTTCCTCGACCCAAGAAAAGCGAAAGTATCTGGGGTACGAAATTTTGATTTACTACTATGATAAATTGCAAGCCGTTCAGGCTGAACCCACCCGATTGTTGCAGCTTTTTCCTCCTTCTGAAAGTATCTCATCGCCCTAGTACTTTCCGTCGCTGGTCTCATAAGGGAAATTAATCTGGGAGGGCACTAATTTCTTTTATGAGACAAAGTGCATTAACCTATCACGTGATTCATCGCGCGTTGCTGATTCTCTCTCCTTTGCTATTCGCACTCGGAGCCGAGGCACAGATTCAGGTGGAATTGAAGCTGCCGCGGCTGCAATACATCGTTTACGAACCCGTGGTGACCACGCTCGGCATTACAAATCTCGCCGGCCGCGATATCGATTTGCAGGATGCGAACGGACAGTCCTGGCTTGGATTCGAGGTCACTGGAAGCGATGGGCAAACGATTGCCTCCATCAGCGCAGAGAGTGCCCAGCCGCCTTTAAAAATTGAAGCTGGGCAAAAAGTCACGCAGCGGATCGACCTCACTCCCCTTTATCTCATTCACGACTCGGGCATGTACCATGTCCGGGCGCACGTTTACTTTTCCGATCTGGACAGGTTTTTCTACTCGCAAACAGGAGTATTCGAGGTAACGGACGCCCGGCCGATCTGGCAACAAACAGTAGGCATTCCCGAGGGTGTTGCTGCACCTGGCGACGTCCGCACCTACTCGTTGCTCAGCAACCGCTTCCCCGATCATACTTCCTTGTACGTGCGGGTGCAAGACCGGGACAAGGGAATCGTGTATGCCACTTACTCGTTAGGCCGAGCGATTGCCTTCGAGGAACCGCAGGCGGAAATCGATCGGGGGAATCAATTGCATGTTCTGCATTGTGTCGCTCCGCGCAGTTGGGCGTATTCGCGGATTGGGCTCAGTGGTGAGTTGATCGTGCGCTCTTCTTTCATGGAAACAAAAACGCGCCCGCGTCTGGTCCGCACCGCAGACGGCGAGGTAGCCGTGCGCGGGGGGATGATTGAGGCGTCACCATCACAAAAAGGACGTAGTACTGCGCCGAAACTTTCGGCGCGCCCGCCGGTCTTACCCAAGGACGAACAGCGATGAGTATAAGACTTTGGCAGCTGCATTTGATTACTGCCGGTTTCTCGGTTGCAAGTGTAGCGTGCGCCGCTTCGCGGGCAGCCCAGACGAGCCGCGATCCCCAAATTAGCGGGTCACCCACGACGGTGGTGATCGACGCCGGTCACGGCGGTTTTGATCGCGGCGGCATCCCGAGCCAGAGAATCCCGGAAAAGGAAATGACACTCGATGTAGCACAACGGCTCAAAACGCTTCTTGCCGCCAGCGGCTACAACGTAGTCATGACCCGCGACAGCGATGTTTTTGTCCCGTTGCCATCGCGCGTCGCAATCGCGAATTCGTATCGCAACGCCATCTTTGTCTGTATCCATTTCAACTCGGCAAACCGCATAGGCGCTGGCGGGATTGAGACATATTTTTATGGCCGCGATAGTCTGCCGCTCGCTTCGGCCATTCACTATTATGTCGCGGGAGGCGCGCCGTCATCCAATCGTGGAGTGCGGCGCCGCGGTTTCTATGTGCTAAGAAAAACAACAGTCCCGGCCGTACTTGTGGAATGCGGTTTCCTCACGAACCCGACGGAGGGCGAATACGTGCAAACGGTTTCCTATCGACAAAAACTGGCGGAAGAGATCGCGGCGGGAGTTCGCGCGCGGAATTCTGTGGCTGCGTCGAGCACGACGCGAATGGCAACGGCAGATAGTGTTCCGTTGCAATCGTATATCGATCAGACCAAGACAAGTAACTCCGAGCGTTCCCGCCGCCATTCGCGGAAAAAAAGGTCTCGAAGCAGTTCGTCAAAAAAGAAAAGCTCATCGAAAGCGACTGGATCGGAAGCCAACGTGATCTTAAACGAGCAGGAGGGGTGATTGGAGTCGCCGATCTTGAGTTCGGCACGGATGCGGGACGCGGAAAACGGCGCTTTCGGCCGGGGCGTCGAAGTTGAAGCGTTAATGGATCAAGCTGGCGCGGGCGTCGCGCGGGCGGTCACCAAATTTTTTCCTAATCCAGGTGCCTGCATCGTTTTCGTGGGGAAAGGTCATAACGCGGGCGACGCTCTCTTTGCCGCAGAATGTTTGCGGCGGCGGGGATGGAAAATCGAAGTCCGGCTGGCATTCAAAGAAAATGATTGCAGCGAGCTCATGCGCAAGAAGCTCGATGCTTTACGAGCCACGGCGCCGAAAGTACCGGCTTGGATGGATCAAGTGGACCATGACGTCGGCGTTACGATCCTCGAACTTTTCGCTTACGGGGCTGATTCCCTCGCGGGGAAGCAGGATGCCATCGCAGCCGAAGCGTACCCAGGCACCATTTCGCCGATCATCATTCTCGACGGTTTGCTGGGCTTAGGTGCGAAACCGCCACTGCGCGGCCCAGTACGCGCAGCATGTCGCGAGATTAACGGGCTCCGCCGCCAAAGAAATGTTTACGTTTTCGCTGTCGATCTTCCGACAGGTCTCGATGGCGATTCCGGTAAAACCGATCGCGATGGCGTCGTCGCGGATTTTACCGTTACGATCGGATTCGCAAAGCCCGGCCTAGTGGCGGATGGCGCGCTGGACTTTGTCGGCCGACTGGAGGTTGTGTCACTCGATGAGCTGCGGCCGCCGGAAAAGAAAGCAAAAGAAATTGTCGCCTGCGCGCCAGCTCTTCGCGGACTGCTGCCGAGGCGAAAATTCAGCACATACAAAAATCAATGCGGCCGCATCGGGGTGATCGCCGGTTCGAAAGGATTTATCGGCGCCGCACTAATGACTTCACAAGGAGCGCTACGCGCAGGCGCCGGGTTGGTGGAAGTTTTTGTGCCGGAAGAAATTTATCCAATCGTTGCAGCGGCTGCGCCGCAGGAAGCAATGGTGAAACCGGTGAAGTCCTATCGCGATTTGCTCAGAGAAAAGATCGACGTGTGGGCTCTTGGCCCTGGATTGGGAAAAGCGCGGGCTGTTGAAATTCTCGAGGTGATCGAAAAAGCAAAGCAACCGATGGTGATTGATGCAGATGGGCTCAATATTTTGGCAGACAAAATTTCCATACTGAAGCGTTGCAGAGGCAAACGGTTGCTCACACCGCACCCGGGCGAAATGAAGCGGCTTTTCCCTAGCAAAAAAGAAACGCGGGCAGCAACGGCTACGAAATTCTGCAATCGCTTTGCTGTAACTCTTTTGTTCAAAGGCAGTCGAACAATTGTAGCCCGGCGCGATCGCCCATTGAGCTATAACACAACCGGGAACCCCGGAATGGCCAGCGGCGGAATGGGCGACATTCTCACCGGAGTTTGTGCAGGGTTGGTGGGACAAGGTTTGTCTCTTTACGACGCAGCGCGACTCGGGGCATGGATCTGCGGGCGCGCTGCGGAAATCGCGATTTTTAATAACACCCAAAGCGAGCAATCGTTGTTGCCTCGCGAAGTTCTCGACCATCTTGGCGCTGCCTTTAATGAGCTCAGGAGTTAAAAAAGTTAAAAGTTAAGGCGTGGCAAAGCCATGAATCTTCAAACCGGGCAGACACAGTACGAGGCGCCGAAGACCGAGACAGCCTGGAGTCGCGTGAAAAAAGCGCTCGGGCCGCTCACTGTGGTTGGCGTCGTGATCGCGAAGTTTTTTGCGAAGCTGAAATTCGTTCTGCTGCCGCTCCTCAAGTTTCTACCCGTCTTACTCAAGTCCGGCGGCACCATGCTGCTAATGGTCTGGGTCTATATGCAGCTATGGGGGTGGCAGTTTGCGCTCGGTTTTGTCCTGCTCTTGTTTGTTCATGAAACGGGTCATCTATTGGTCGCCAAAAAATTCGGGCTTAGAGTTGGCGCGCCGGTTTTCATTCCGTTTATGGGTGCATTCATTGCGCTCAAGGAAGCGCCGCGCAATGCCTGGGTGGAGGCATGCGTGGGAATTGGGGGGCCGATGCTAGGCAGCTTCGGCGCATTGATCTGCAATGCCCTGGGCGAAGTGTTCGATGCGCCAGTTTTCATCGCTCTCGCCTGGTTCGGATATTTTCTCAATCTTTTCAACCTTACGCCAGTCGGTATGCTGGACGGCGGACGAATCGTGACTGCGTTGTCGCGCTGGCTTTGGTTGCCGGGATTCGCCCTGCTCCTTTGGTTCGGGTGGAAGTATCCAAATTTTATTATCTGGTTGATCGTACTTTTGTCGCTGCCGCGGATCTATTCGTTATTCCGCAAACGAACCGAAGAAGAACAGCGCTATTTCGAAGTCACGCCCTCGCAACGTTGGACGATGTCGATCTTATATTTCGGCCTGATCGCAGTTCTGCTTTTCGGAATGCATGTGGCCCAGCAAGACTTGCAACAACATGGCGTCCGGGCCCACGGGCATGGACGCGACGCTCTGGTGCAATAGGGCGATTGGCCTCAACTGCCCGCCGGCGGTTCAGGTGAACTGCTCGTAACTCCTGTCGCGGCGAACACTTTTTCCGGCTCGAGCCCAATTTTTTGGAGAATTGACCTAAAGCGTTTGTCCGAACGCAACGGCGCAAACTCAGGCGCAATACCAGCGCCGTGCAACGATGACGAGCGCTGCTCGCACGCGCGTTCAAGTTCGCGAATGGCGTCATCATGCGCTCCAAGTGCTACATGCACGTGTGCAATGGCATCGCCCGGGCGATAGCCCCAGCCCGCTACGGCTGCATCCAGCGTTTGCAGCGCTTCCTGGCGACGGTTCATGCGCGCATAGGTAATCGCGAGACCAAACCCTGGTCTGCCGGTGAAATCCTGTGCCTTTTTATAAAGTGCAATCGCATCATCGAAGCGTCCCATCTCGCGATACAGCGCTGCCAGCGCTGGCTCGCCATAATGGGCAAACGTCGGGTCAAGTTGGAGTGCGCGCTCTCCGGCCGCGATCGCTTCATCGTAAAGACCGAAGTAACGGTAAATCTCGCAGGCGAAGTTGCTCACCCAGAGTGAGGCCGGGTCGATCTTCGATGTGCGCTTCAAATAGGCAAGCGCTTTGTCGCGGTCGCCGCGCGCGGCGTAGAGCGCGGCGATGAAGTAATTCGACGGCGTCGAATTTGGATCAATTTCCACCGCGCGATTAAATTCTGCTTCGGCGCCGTCAAGGTCCCAGTCCAGTATGCGTTTGGTCTCGGCGAGATATACGTGCGCTTCGGCCTCCTCGTCGTCGAGCCGCAAAGCACGAACAGCGGCATCGCGAACTTTCGCATACGCTTCCAGCGGCGGCACGTAAGCGTCCGCCAGCCATAGCCACGCCTTCGCGATCCCAGTCCACGCGCGTGCAAACTTGGGATCTTTCTCCAGCGCACGCTGAAAAAATTCGAGGCTTCTGCGCAATGCGTCCTCGGTGCTCTTGTCCGAATAAAAGAGACCGTGCAAATACGCGTCGTAAGCATCGGTGCTGCGTGATGCAGGTGGCGGCGAAATATCGAGGTTCAGCTTTAGCGCATCGACGATCGAACGTGTAATCTCATCCTGCAGCGCAAAAATCCCATGCATTTCGCGCTCGTACGTCTCCGACCAAAGCGTAAATCCGACGGACGCGTCGATCAACTCCGCCGTGACGCGCACCCGATTGCCATCGCGTCGAACACTGCCTTCGAGCACGTGCCCGACATTTAACTTCGATGCGACTTCGCTGAGCTCTGCCTCTTTGTCCTTAAACCAAAATGAAGACCGCCGCGCCGCCACGCGCAGGCCATCAACTTTCGCCAGCGCTCCCAGAAGCTCTTCCGCAATACCGTCGCTGAAGTAATCGTGATCCTTCGCGGGGCTTAAATCGTTGAAAGGCAAGACGGCGATCGACTTTTCGGCCGAGTTTGCCGGCGGCGCGATAACCGGGGCCGCGGCTGTGCGATCTGGAGTGCGAATAATTCCATATCGAGTGAGGTCGAAAAACCAGGAAAGCGTAAGCGCAACGGGGAAGCCGAGCACCATGAGCACGACGATAAGGCGCACCACCCAATTCGGAATGTCGAATACGGGCAAAACCTGGGTAATGCCCTGAGCGAGCGCCCATGCGCCAACAAGATATGCGATCGCGACGCTGTAAACTTTTCTCCGTTTTAACTCGGCAAAAAAATTCTTCGGATTCACGGCTTAATCAACGGGATCAAGCCTCGTATTTCGTCCGCGTTTGGCAATCGACAGATTTGAGGTTTGACAGCAACAACGCGCTGCTAGTATCGATCTACAATGAATCAAACGACCAATGACGGAGAAAAGATGGAAAAACAGATGTGGGAAGACATGAAGGCGAAGAATTGGAAGGCGGTGGAAAGTAAAATCGCCGAGGGCTTTCAGTCTGTGCATTCGGATGGAGCGCGCGACCGGGCTGGGGAAATATCGTTAATCAAAAACCTGGACGTCGGCCAGGTAGGGTTGAGCGATCTTAAATCGACCGTGAACGGCGACAACATTGTGGTTACCTATATGATTTCGGCGCAAGAAACGATCGATCTGGAGCGATTGCCGACGAAGCCTGCCCCGCGCTTGAGTGTCTGGAAAAAAGGAGCAAGCGGCTGGCAATGGATTTGCCATGCCAATCTCACTCCAATTCCTTAGAACGTTGGAGCGGTGCTTCGAGTCCACTCGGATATTTTTGGCGATTCATTTCGCACCGAAAAATCCAACGAGGAGTGAGCGACTAAATAGTTTCGACTTAGTGCGGTGCCGATCGAAATAAGGAGACAGAAGACTTAACCGCGAATTACGTTGATCTTCGCAAGCCAGAAACGGGATTGTTAGAGAGATTTGCAGATCCGGCTGGTTCATCGACGCCAGCACGGTGACTCGCCACCACTATTTCCTGAATTCGAGTGCGCCCTTCTTCAGGGCGTAAATATAGCCCACCATTAGGATCGAGATGAAGCTGAGCATGCTCCAGAAGATCAGGCTGCTCTGTTTGATCGCGTCTTTGTAAACCACCGCCCACGGATACATGAACACGATCTCGAGGTCGAACAGGATAAAGAGCATCGCCACGAGATAAAACTTTACGCTGAACCGCGGCTGCGCTTCGCCCTGCGGGATCATCCCGCATTCGTAAGCAGTATCTTTTGCTCGTGTCCGCTTGCCGCTCGCCCCAACTAAAACGCTAACGAGTAGCGCAGAAGCCGCAAACAGCATTGCAACGATAATTTGCAGGAGGACCGGCAGATATTCTCGCAGCATCCCGAAGTCTCGCTGAAGCTCGGAGCCGGGTTTACCTTATGCCGGCGAGATGGCCATTCGACGGGGCAATGGCGCTGGCCAGCGCCGAGGGCAACCCCTTGTATTTCTTGCCGTTTTTCTTGACCGCTCCGCGCGCTACGAGATTTTGCAGTTTCTCGTACGCTCGCAGTCGCAGCATTTCCTCGCCACCGCTGGCGGCATTGCGCGCTCGGAGATTCTCGTGCACGATGTCAAACAGTTGCTTGAACTCGAAGGACGAACGCCGGGAGAGGACCGCAACCAACTCCTCAGTTACCAAGTCAGGAACTCGACGGGAGAATGCATTTTTCTTTAGAATAGCCATAGGATGAGGAAAATAGCACATTTTTGGAGGGACGCAGCAGTTTTCTTTGAGTTTCTGAAAATAGCGCCGAAATGGCGCAGCGAAGAGGAGCGAATTCGGCGCGCCCGGCGGCCATGCCCTTGCTACGGCGTTCCACTCGGGCTGGGCGATGGTTGGGGGCTTACGGCCGGAGATGAACCCCATCCTCTCTTGCCGCTTCCGGAAATCTGGCGCGGCATCGTGCCGAGCCCGCCGGCAATAGCGAGTCCGCTTAGCGATTGATCCAATGTAATGGGTCCGATCGATTCGACGACGTAACCATCGCGGTCATATCTTTGCGAAGTGACGATCGGGCTGAGGTGTTTCGTGATCACTTCCAGCGATGGAATTTTGGCTAGATCGAAATCAGTGGCCACCGACGGCATAAACGCCGCCGCTAGCATCAGTATTGGTCGTAGCGAGGCATCGAGCCGGGAATACAGAAGGGCCGTATCGACGTATGCAAAAAAATTCGTCGGCGGTGGGAGCAATCGGGTGGCCGCCTTGTAAGTCTGCGAATCTGCAAGTTCCGAGGAGGCGCCGACGCTGCGCTTTACAGCCTCCTCCGCCGAGACCGGATTGAGAGCCACGATGAGAATTCGATCCGACAAGGCGATTGTCGGCGTGACCGCAACGAGGTTCGCAGGCGACTGTTTCGAAAAATAACGGACGCCATCCTTTTCGGTCTTTGTCCAAGCGGCTTCATCGGCACGCGTAACAGCCTCCACAATGTTTCCCGCTTTCGCCATGTCCAGCACTGGCAGGGTCACAAGCAAAGTTGGCCAGTGCGCGCTCGACGGCCAGTCTGCGACCGATTCCACCTCGGTACCGAATGCAGCTTTCCAATCATCAGCGGTGATTCCGCCGTCTGTGAAAGCCTGGAAAATTCTTTGCATGGCCCCGCTGAACCCTGCGGCTTGGTTGAGCGTATCCACCTTACCTCCCACATTGAGCAGCATCGCTAGATAGAAAAACGTTTCCCTCGTTCCCAGTCTTGGCGAAGAGCGGCTGAGTGTTGCGTCTTCGTCGAGCTTCGGCATTCCGAGAAAAACCACATCGTGTATCTTGCCACCTTCAAACTTTGTCGTGCCAAAAATCGCACGCATTTGCTCGAGTAACGTCGATTCCTTGGCCGTAGCCGCCGATTGGACGCTCGCGCGAAGAGCGGCAAGTCGCTGGGCAAATGTCTTCGGTTGGAGATAAAAAGACAATGCATAATCCCAGGGCCGGTGCGAGATCGCGGCGCGATATGCTTCGTTCTGAGTCAGAGCGTCGTTTCGATGATTGCCGTGATGGTCGGCACGCTCGAGCAGCGCCTTCAATTCTGCCAGATCGGTGGCGGCCAGAAACCAGGGACGATCGTACGCTGTCGCTAACGTGAATGGGCTCGCAACCAACAGTTCGATCTCGTGACGCCCGTGTTTGATCTTCTCGCGCTTCGTGCCCGGATTTTTTTCTAAAACCTGGGACCGCCATTTTCCCACCACACGCTCTGCGTCATCCGGTCTGCCTCGAAAACGGAAGCCGCCAACGAATGTAGGGCTATTACCTTCGATCGATGTTAGCGCCAGGAAGACATTCTTTGGATCAAGCTGTTCGATCTCTCTCAGGGTTTGACCAACTGCGTCTGCTTTCGACAGATTTGCGAGCGGTTTGCGAAGAAAATCCTGCACCGCCGGTTCTTGGTAAAGCGCATAGATGTCCGAATGATGCCACTGATCGCGGGTCCGATTGAAATCCGGCATCTGCGCCAGAAAAATTGTTTCTCGTGGCAGCAGCGCGCTCACGGGTAGCGCCCAAGTTTCATGTGAAAGATTCCAGATGTACCACCCCGTGAACGCGACGACCGCGCACGTAATCGCCAACAGCAGGACTCGCCTCATAGCACACCGGCCTGTCTGTCTGATTGTTTCCCGATTCCCGTGCTGGATGGATAAGCGTATTCCTGCAAACTGCGCACCTGCACTTTTCGCTTTTGCAACGAACGAATTCCGTTCGCGCTTGCTAGGGCAGCCCGGACCGTGGTCATAATCGGAATTCCCTGCGCGAGGGAAGCATTACGGATGCGCACCTCGTCCTCACGCGGAATCTTCCCGCTCGGCGTATTGATGATGAAATTGATGTCTCCATTTTTCACTCGATCGAGAACATTCGGACGGCCTTCGCGCAGTTTGAACACCTTTGTTACGGGAAGCTTTGCCGCCTTTAGCACTTCAAACGTGCCTGCAGTAGCAATAATCCCGAACCCTAGTTTCACAAACTCTCGAACCACTGGAACAACCGCCTGCTTATCGCTATCTTTAACGCTCACAAAAACATTTCCTCCCTTTGGCAGCGGCGGCGGCGCAGCCATCTGCGATTTCGCGTAGGCCAGGCCAAGGTCAAGGTCCATCCCCATGACTTCACCGGTGGATTTCATCTCTGGACCTAGCGAAATATCCACGCCCTCATAACGCAGAAACGGGAACACTGCTTCCTTCACAGAAAAATGTTGCGGCACGATCTCTTTTGTGAAATCGAGCTCACGCAACGATTTTCCGATCATCACCTTGGCAGCGAGTTTTGCCAGTGGAACGCCGATCGCTTTGCTTACGAACGGAACCGTGCGCGACGCACGCGGATTGACTTCCAGGACATAAACGTCGTCGCCTTTCACTGCGAACTGCACATTCATCAATCCGCGCACTTTTAACTCTCGCGCCATCGATTTTGTTGCCGCCGAAATCTCGTCGAGAACTTTTTGTGGCAGCGAGAACGTCGGGATGACGCAAGCGCTGTCGCCGCTGTGAATGCCCGCTTCCTCGATGTGCTCCATAATCGCGCCAATTACAGTCGTTTCGCCATCGGAGATGCAATCCACATCGACTTCGATCGCGTCTTCAAGAAAACGATCGATGAGCACCGGACGATCGGGCGTTACTTCGATTGCGCTTGCCATGTAGCGCCGAAGATCTCCCTCAGTATAGACAAGCTCCATGGCTCGCCCACCAAGGACGAATGATGGTCGTGCCAAAACCGGATAACCAACCTTCTCCGCAATCGAGATGGCGTCTTCCGTACTGGTCGCCGATCCGTTCGGGGTTTGCCGCAAGCCAAGTTTGTCGAGCATGGCCGCGAATAATTTTCGATCTTCCGCGGTCTCGATGCTCTCGGGCTGCGTGCCAAGAATGGGCACGCCTGCCGTTTTCAATCCGCCAGCAAGATTGAGTGGTGTTTGCCCGCCAAACTGCACGAACACGCCTTCCGGTTTTTCCTGTTCGTAAATATTGAGCACGTCCTCGAGCGTCAGCGGCTCGAAATAAAGTTTGTCGCTTGTGTCATAATCAGTGGAAACCGTCTCCGGATTCGAGTTAACCATGATCGTTTCGAATCCGAGTTCGCGCAGCGCAAAGGCGGCGTGGACGCAGCAATAATCGAACTCAATTCCCTGGCCAATCCGGTTCGGCCCGCTGCCCAGGATCATCACTTTGTGTTTGCCGCTCTCACGTCGCTCGTTCTCGTCACCATACGTGGAGTAGTAGTAAGGCGTGTAAGCTTCGAACTCTGCCGCACACGTATCGACGAGCCGGTAAGTCGGAATTACATTCAGCGCCATCCGCGCGCGACGCACTTCGTTTTCATCGACGTGTTCTCTTATTGCGAGTTGACGATCGCTAAAGCCGAGCTTCTTGGCGCGTAGCAGCCGTTCGCGGAAAACAGCCACCTCGGCTGTTAGGGCAGACAGGCGTCCCGCCTGGCGTGTATCCAAAGAGGCCAGAGGCTCGTTTTGCCTGACAGGCGAGGCGCCTGTCTTCCGCACTCCGTCATTCGCATGTTGCAAGACATGATCTGTTGATAATATAAACTCGCCTGAGCGCAGATTAGCTTTTTCAGGATTGCTCGCGATATACGCGCGGTAATTCGTCAGCGCATTCCAATCGCGCACGATTCGATCGTGACTTTCTTCCATCCACACACTGCCTTGCTGCTTAAGAGACCTCTTGATTGCGTGCGCGGAAAAGCTTTTCCATGAATGAAGGATGCCAGACAGTGAATTGCCGGATTTTGGCTGCACCAGCACGTGCACGTGATTTGGCATTACCACAAAGCCATCCAGCCAGTAACGTTCTCCATTAAACTGATGCAGCGCGCCGGTAACGATCTCGGCCGCGCGCGGATCGCGCAGCAGGCACTCGCCATGGCCTTCATCGAGCCATCTTTCCGGGCCTTCGACAAAGCGCAGTTCATATTCGCGAGCGGTTTTGTAGTCCCACGGTAGCGGATGAAATTTGAGCCACCTTTGTAGTTCTTCTCGCCACTGGTTGAGCAACCTGCTGGGAACAGAATCGGCGAGACGGAATGTGATAAAATACGTTGCGCCGGATTGTTCCCAGTGAGGCAAATGGCGACGGGACACTTTTATGGCGCCATGTGGGTCAAAGCCGCGGAAAACAGGCATCTCGCCTGTTAGGACAGACGGGCCTCCGGCCTGCCTACTAGACCCACCAGCCGGGACGGCCGTTTGCCCCGACAGCCGAAGACGGCTGTCTTCCGCCACAATCTGCTCCACGTTTCGCAAAAACCATCTGTCGATCTTCGTCAGCTCAAAAACATCTTCGATTGACATGCCGTCCCGGAATGCTTGGGCAAGATAAAAAATTCGTTCTGCGTTAGGAATCGATAGTTTTAGTCGCAGGGTTTCTGAATCGACAAATCGATCTGCGCCGTCGCCGCAGAGGCCGAAGCGCTTGATCTCCAGACTGCGCAACGCTTTTTGCAACGCTTCCTTGAACGTGCGCCCAATCGCCATTGCCTCACCCACGCTTTTCATCCGCGTCGTCAGCGTCGCGTCGGCTTGGGGAAATTTCTCGAATGTGAACCGCGGCACTTTTACTACGCAGTAATCGATGGTTGGCTCAAAGCATGCTGGCGTTTCGCGTGTGATGTCGTTTTTGATCTCATCGAGCGTGTAACCGACTGCGAGTTTCGCCGCAATTTTTGCAATAGGGAAACCGGTCGCTTTAGATGCGAGCGCGCTCGAACGCGACACGCGCGGATTCATTTCGATCACTACCATGCGGCCAGTCTCCGGATGAACCGCAAACTGAATATTCGACCCGCCGGTCTCGACGCCGATCTCGCGAATGACGGCGAACGCGGCGTCGCGCATCATCTGGTATTCTTTGTCGGTGAGTGTTTGCGCCGGCGCGACAGTTATTGAGTCGCCGGTGTGCACACCCATCGGATCGAAATTTTCGATGGAACAAACAACCACACAGTTGTCCATTCGGTCGCGCATCACCTCCATCTCGAACTCCTTCCAGCCCACGAGCGATTCTTCGATCAACACCTCGCGGACCGGCGAGACATCGAGTCCGCGCGCGACGATCACGTCGAGCTCTTCGCGGTTATAGGCGATGCCGCCGCCAGTGCCGCCAAGGGTAAATGCCGGCCGAATAATGAGCGGGAAGGCTCCGATTTCATCTGCAACGCGATCAACGTCTGCCAGGGAGCGCGCGACCCCGGAGCGCGGCACCTCGAGCCCGATGCGCAACATTGCTTCCTTGAATAATTGCCGATCTTCGCCTTTCGCGATCGCCTGCGCGTTTGCGCCGATTAGTTTCACGCCGTGCCGCGCGAGCGCGCCGTTGCGGTTCAATTCCATCGCCGCATTGAGCGCTGTTTGCCCGCCGAGAGTCGGCAAAATCGCGTCCGGTTTCTCACGTTCCATGATTGCCTCGATCACTTCCGCAGTGATCGGCTCGATGTAAGTGCGATCGGCGAACTCCGGATCGGTCATGATCGTTGCGGGGTTGGAGTTCACGAGCACAACTTCGTATCTTTCCTCGCGAAGCGCTTTGCATGCCTGCACGCCGGAATAATCAAACTCGCAGCCCTGCCCGATCACGATTGGACCAGAGCCGATAAGCAGAATCTTTTTGAGCTCGTTATTTCGCGGCATCTGCGCCAGGGCGGACAGTAAACGAAATCAAGCGAACGTCACGCATGAACTCTTATGCTGTCATTCTGAGCCAAGCGAAGGACTCACGTAGGCTGAGAAATTCACGCACTAAAAGCGTGGGACCAAAGCTTTGATTGCGAGGTTCCTCAATCGCCACGGCGACCTCGGAATGACGGCATGTTGATTACGCAACCGCCGCCATGCGTTGCCGGTCGAGCCAGACTTTGCAGATGCTTTTGATGCGTGTGAGGACGTAATAAACCGTCTGGCTGCGGATGCGCACCAGTTCTCCACCTACAATGCGCCGGACGAAATCGCTGGGAAGATCGAGAATCTCCTGAGGCGTCGAGCCTTCGAGTCCTTTGCAAAGAATTGCCGTCATCGAGCGTGTAAGCGTTTGCACTTCTGGGCCGAGCGTCATGCGAATGTGCGCCTTCCCGTTTTCATCGACGTGCAGGTAAACGCCGACCGTGTCCGTGCATTCCTCATCTTTTCGTACATCGACCAGATCGAAATTCTCGTGTTGACGCGGCTCCTGCTTCTTCGCGTTGTCCGCATAGGAAACGAGCGTCTCGCGCCGCTCATCTTCCGGGAGCGATTCGAACAGGTTGATGATTTTGTTGAGCTTCCCTGGATAAGTTCCCCTGGAATCGCGTGCGGCGCCCGCCTCATCCAATTTGCTGCAGCCTTTGCTCATTTACAGCTCACGCGCTCTTTTCGATCGGCGCGCCGACTTTGTTGCCCCATTCTGTCCAAGAACCATCGTAATTGCGGACATTGTTGAGCCCGAGCAGGTAAGTGAGCACGAACCAGGTGTGACTGGAGCGCTCGCCGATCCGGCAATAAACAACTGTGTCCGTGCCCGGTTTCACGCCGCATTGATCGAGATAAATCTTGGCAAGCTCATCTGCAGGCTTAAATGTGGCATCGTCATTTGTCGCTGTTTTCCACGGCATGCTTTTTGCCCCCGGAATGTGACCGCCACGCAGGACGCCCTCCTGCGGATACTCAGGCATGTGCGTGATCTCGCCGCGATATTCGCCCGGTGATCGCACATCGATCAGCGGTTTGCCACTCTTGCTCTGCCCTAGTGCCTCGTCAAAAAATGCGCGAATCTCCTCATCAAAGCGTTTCTTTGGCACCGGATAATTGGTCGCCGGATATTTCGGAACTTCACGCGTCATAGGACGGCTTTCCGCTTTCCATTTGTCGCGACCGCCGTTCAGGATTTTCACCTTGTCATGACCAAACAAACGAAAGGCCCAGAGCGCGTAGCACGCCCACCAGTTTGCCTTGTCGCCGTAAAAAATGCATGTCGTGTCCGGCGTTATGCCGTGCCGGCTACAAAGCCGCGCAAATTTTTCCGGCGAAATATAATCGCGAATCACCGGATCCTGAAGGTCGGCGCGCCAATCAATATGCACCGCGCCTGGAATGTGCCCGGTGTCGTAAAGCAGCACGTCTTCGTTCGACTCGACGATTCGTATTCCTTCGTCTTTCAGATGCTTCTCCAGCCAATCGGTTTCCACCAGCGCCTCTGGGTGCGCGTATTGCGTCGGATGTGTAGCCATAACGAAAGAAATTCACTCCGCTCTCTCGCCCAAGCAACAAAATTTAGTGTGGCGCTGGGATGAGCTGACTCGCCGGATAAACCACGCCGTTCTTGACCACGGTGTGGATTTCGGAAGCGTTCTTAATGTCATCGAGGGGATTTGACGTCAAAATCACTAGATCGGCGAAACAGCCGTTGTCGATCTTCCCGACGCGCGCGCCGGTTTCGCCGCCGAAGAGTTTCGCGGCGTTGACTGTTGCGCATTGGAGAATTTGCATGGGTGTGAGCCCGGCTTGTTTCATTAGTTGAAATTCGCGGAACAACGCCGGGCCGTGAATCGTTCCGACGTTCCCGGCGTCGGTTCCTGCGGCAATTGTCACGCCTGCATCCTCCAGCTTCTTCAGATTCGGCAGTGCGATGTCGTAAGTCTTTTTGATTCGATCGAGCGCTTCTTCCGGCTTCGCCAGCGCATCCTTGATTCGCTGCGGCAATTTATCTTGTGGAATCTTTGTGACGTCGAGGGTCGCGATCACTTCTGGGTTGCCCCACGCTTGTTCTTCCCGCGTGAGATTCAGCTGGTGCGAGAACACGCGGCCGTACCGCTCGAACACGACCAGCGTCGGACACAAAATCACATGGCGATCTTTTAGGAGTTTCACGAATGCTTCATCGACGGGCTTGTCGATTACGCTATGCACGAGCACGTCGGCACCTTCTTCCACCGCAGCGCGCGCTGTCTCTAATTCGGTCGCGTGAACTGCAACGCGAATGTTGTGCGCGTGGCTTTCTTCAATCGTAGCACGTACGATGGGCCGAAAACTTTCAACTGCATGATCCTTATCGACGATGTACCAGATCTTCACCACATCTGGTTTTTGCTCCGTGAGTTTGCGCACGAATTCACGCGCCTGTTCGGCAGTGTCTATCTTCACGATCGGCGGATCGCCCAGGTCGAGCTTCTCGCGCGAAACGCTGGAGATCAGCGGGCCCGCCACAGCAACGCGCGGCGCCTTCGCTGTAGCGTTCGCCCTTTTTCGCACCTCGAAATTCCAGAATGGCCCGCCGACATCGACGACGCTCGTGATTCCGCACCGGATATAGCGTGCGAATGTGTCGTCGAGATGCGACTTGATCCACGCCACTTCCTCTTTGTATGGGCGAACCGCGTTTAAATCGGCGCCGTCCGGCCGCGTAAACAAATCGCCTGATTGAAAGAAGTGCACGTGCGTGTCGATGTATCCGGGCAAAATGAATTTCCCGACGCAATCAATTTGTTTCCCCAGCGCCGCTGCGTCTTGCTTGCCCATCGAAACGTGTTCGATCTTGTCGCCGTTGATCACTACGGTCGCGTTTGGCATCACCTTGCCGTCGGCCGGGTTGATCGCGGTAGCGCCAACGAGGGCGATTTTCTCAGCGTGCGCTGTGATCGCGACGGCACATAGAGCAAAACCAAGTGCGATTTTAAGTTTCATTCTCATGTTCCTTCCACGAGCGCAGCCGCCTCGCGGTCGATCGCAGCGTAATCGGGCTTGTGCGGGCGTAGATAAAATTCGTCGATTACAATTTGGACTAGCGCGGCGGCAGGCACCGCCAGGAAAACTCCGAGCAACCCGAATATTGTCGCGGTCGCAAGCGTGAAGAACAAAATGTTGACCGGATGCAATCGCATTTCTTTGCCGAGCACGCCCGGCACGAGAACATTCAATTCGATTTGGTAAACCAACACAATAACGCCGACGGCGAGCCAGAACTTGGTCGCGCCCATGCTCAGCGCGACCAGCAGAATGGGAATGGAAACGAGAAATGCGCCAATGTTCGGAAGAAACTCGCCAAGGAACGCGAACACGCCGAAGATGAGTGCCGGCTGTACTCCGATTAACCAAAGCAACGCGCCTATGGAAACTCCGGTGATCACGCCATTGATGGCGACGCCACGCGCCCATGCGGTCATTTGTCGCATGAGACGTGCAAGGGTGCGGTGCGCTTGTTGGCGGTAACGATCGGGCGCGAGCGCCAGATACGCAGCGACGAGCGGTCGCGGATTGGCCAACACGAAAACGAGCAGTAAAACAGCAAACACGATGCTGGCTACGCCGCCGACCAAACCAATCGTCGATCTTAGTAAGATGCTCCCCACCGTTCCGGCAGTGGCGCCGACTTTTCCGGCGATCTCATCACTGCGCGGCAGGGCCTCGCGAACTGCGGGATAATTTTGGGTCAGCGATTCGATGCGCGCGCGAATGCCTTGCCAAACTCGTGGCGCGCTGTGCATCAGTTCCTGGCTTTGTCTGCTCAGCGGCGGGATTGCGAAGAGGACGATAGTTCCCGCTACTGCAATCAACGCCAGCATTAAGAGGATCACGCTCAGGAGACGCGGCACGTGACGTTTCCGCAGCCAAACGACGATCGGATTAAGAACCATCGCCAGAAGAAAAACCAGCGCGAAAAGCAAAATCACCGGTTGAAGCGCGCGCAGAATCAACCCGACGATGATCAGCAAGAAGACGAGCCAGACGATGCGCCACGCACCGTGATAACTCAGCGGACCATGCTGATTTTCATCCTCAGATTCTTTCATGATCAAGGAGTGACGGCTTCCCAGCCGTCATGTTCCCGCCGTCTTACTAACCACGAATGAACACAAATGGACACTAATTTGTAGGGCGTCCCGTCTTAGAAGTTAATTCTTAGCCTTACAAATCTATTCGTGTCGATTCGCCTCCCCGGGCCGGGCAGAAGAAGGCGGGTGTTGATTCGTGGTTTTCTGGATTTGTAACTCTTGTAACTCTTTTAACCTGCGCAAAGCGCATCTGCGCTTTAAGCTATTCGCCGTGTCATTTAATAATTTCGGCCTTTTGCCAGACGTTGTGCGGGGGACGCAGGCGATGGGATTCATTGAACCGACGCCGATCCAGCTTCGCGCGTTTCCGATTGTCCTGGCCGGCAAGGATTTGATCGGCACGGCGCAGACCGGCACCGGCAAGACCGCGGCGTTTGCTCTGCCCATCCTGACGCTCCTTGCAAAGCATGGCGCGTTCCGCTGCCTGGTGCTCGAACCGACGCGCGAACTCGCGGCGCAAGTGGAGACGGCATTTCGTGATTATGGCCGCTTCACTGATTTGCGAGCCTCTCTTGTGCATGGCGGCGTGGGTTATGGAAAACAGCGCGAGGAACTCAAGCGCGGTGTCGATGTTCTGGTGGCGACACCGGGGCGGCTGCTCGATCTGCTCGAGCAACGCGTGATGACTTTGCAATCAGTGAAGATTCTCGTGCTCGATGAAGTAGATCGAATGCTCGACATGGGTTTTCTGCCCGACGTACGCCGCATCGTTGAGAAAATCTCTACAGACCGGCAAACGCTTCTTTTCTCGGCGACCTTGCCACCGGAGATCGAGCGGCTTGCAGCGTGGGTACTGCGCGACCCTGAGTTGGTGGAAATCGGCGTGCGCCGTTCGCCGGCGGAAACGGTCACGCACGCAGTTTATCCTGTGGCCGCTGAACAAAAATTCGATCTGCTGATGGCGCTGCTGGAGCGGACAAATTTCGACAGCGTCTTGATCTTTTGTCGCACGAAAGTAAACGCCGATCGCGTGGCGCATTACCTGAAGCATGCCAAGCATGCCGTCGCCGTCCTGCATTCAAACCGCACGCAGCGGGAACGAATCGAAGCGTTGGACGGATTCAAGAGCGGCAAATACG
>Ga0209378_1000410_pt1 | contig 32052 bp, 25 predicted proteins | sample GraSoiAngelo_156_FD_186170 | JGI IMG/M metagenome (GOLD analysis project Ga0209378, IMG submission 186170) | Grasslands soil microbial communities from the Angelo Coastal Reserve, California, USA - 14_1009_13_40cm (SPAdes) (version 2) | ecosystem: Environmental > Terrestrial > Soil > Grasslands ...
TCCGAGAGAGTTAACGACTCACCTGCGCCGTATTTTGGACTGCGCCGGCAAAGCGTAGCGACGACGGCGCTTTTCCCCAGGTGTGGTGTCCTCGAGCGCATTTAGGCCATGCGCGAATGCCCGCAAAGCTCTAGGAAGGGAAAAGGGGTGTCGCGCTACGCTTGCCACCACACTCCAAAAAAGTGCGGAAGAATTCCTCCGCACAACCGCCGAGGGCATGCCTCGATACAAGTTGGAACTCGAAGCGGCCCGAGTGTGTGGTGTGGGAATGACATTGAAGCTGCAACGCTTGGCATTCCTGGCATGTCCCCTCTAGTATCCTTCGATGGCTGAAACGCCGAAGAAAGAAACAATCGAAGTTGTCCTTAAAAATTGGCGCGCGGAAGTAGAAACAGCGCAGGTCTATCGCGACCTGGCTGCGCGCGAGAGCGACGAAAAACGCAAAGGCATTCTCATGCGCATGGCCGAGGCGGAAGAGCGTCACGCCAGGCGATGGGAGCAAAAATTGCGCGATATGGGTGAGCCAGTTCCGACGTTAACCGACAACATCTGGACTCGCTTTAAACGCCGATTCACGCGTTCACTTGGAACCGACATCGCGATTCGACGAATGGAAGCGGCGGAGGAAAAACATGAGCGCGAATTTTCCGCGCAGCGCGATCGTGCTCTCGCGGCCGAGCAGGATGTGCAGGAATTCTTGCGCACCAGCGCGTTGGAAGAAAAAGCGCACGCGCGGGCGTTGAACGCGATGGCCGGACCAGCGAATCCCAAAACCGCGCTCGATACAATTCTAAAACGAGAGCGTTGGCACGGACGCGGCGGTAGTTGGGTTGCCGACGCAATCTACGGCGTGAATGATGGGCTCGGCGCTGTCTTCGGAATTGTTTCCGGTGTCGCTGGTGCAACCAACAATCAACAGCATTATGTTTTGATTTCCGGTCTCGCCGGAATGCTGGCGTCCGCTCTGTCGATGGGCGCGGGCGCGTATCTCGCGGTCAAAAGCGAGGGCGAAGTTTATGAGGCGGAAATCGCACGCGAGAAAGCGGAAGTTGAAGAAAACCCTGAGGAAGAAATCGAGGAGATGGCGCTCTTCTACCAACTCCAAGGCTTCAGCGTGGAAGAATCACAAAAGATGGCCGAGCGGCTGGCGGAAAATCCCGAGCAACTGGTTCAGGCGATGGCGCAAAGCGAACTCGGGCTTTCCGAGCATCGCTTCCCCAATCCATGGAAATCGGCAACTTCAGCATCACTCTCCACCGCCGTGGGGGCCTTCATTCCCATCATTCCTTTCTTTTTCATGACTGGATTGCCCGCTGTTATCGTGGCTTTTGTCGTCAGCATCGTTGCGCACTTTGCTGTCGGCGCGATCAAATCGCTGATAACTATTCGCTCGTGGTGGGCATCCGGTTTTGAGATGACTCTCGTCGGCGTGATCGAAGCGGTCGTGACCTATGGCCTTGGTCTGGCTTTCGGGGCCGCTGTGTAATGATATCTTGGCTTAATGAAGTGATTGGTGAGAACGGAAAAGAGATCTACCTCTCACTTCTCACTGCTCCCGACCTCCCCACGATCCCGAATCCGGGTGCGAAAATCCCGTTCGCGGGACACAATCGATAAGCAGCGTGCACAACGGTGACAGTTAAGCCGCGCAACCAGACGTGCTTGCGACTAAAACTTGTCTTTGGCACGTCCGTTGCGTAAGGCTCCTCGAACACTGTCGTTCATTCACTCAATCTATGTACTCTCGACTCACCATTGTTTCCGTCGCCAGCGCATTAGCCGTTTCCGCGGTCTGCGCTCAGGATAAACCGCAACTAACCGTTGACGAGTTGGTCGCAAAAAATGTGGCGGCCAAGGGTGGCGCTGACGCCATTCGCGCTCTGCAATCGGTTCGTTTTACCGGCAAAATGCTGGTGAATGAAGGCCAGATCCAGCTCGCTTATGTCGAGAGCAAGAAACGTCCCGCCGAAGTGCGGTCTGAAGTAACGTTGCAGGGCATGACCGCCATCCAAGCCTATGATGGCGAACAAGGCTGGAAAGTTTCGCCGTTCCAAGGCCGCAAGGATCCGGAAAAAATGTCGGCCGATGACACAAAGTCGTTGCTGGAAGAGGCCGAGATTGACGGGCCATTAGTCGACTGGAAAGCAAAAGGCAGCACAGTCGAGTATCTCGGCACGGAAGACGTCGACGGCACCTTGGCGCACAAGCTCAAAGTGGTTCGCAAGAACGGCGACGTAACTTTTGTTTATCTCGATCCCGATGCTTTCCTGGAAATTCGTAAGACTACGCAACGGGTGGAGCAAGGTGCACAAGTGGAGGTAGAGACCGATGTGGGCGACTACGAAAAAATTGCCGGCGTCTTTCTTCCGTTTTCCATTGAGTCCGGCCGCAAAGGCGGACCAGACAAACAAAAAATCGTCATCGACAAAGCAGAACCCAACATTTCGGTTGATGACGCGATCTTCAAATTTCCAACCGCGAAATAATATATGCGTCTTATTATCCCTGCTTTTTTTTCTCTAATTCTCGTTAGTCCATCAGTTTTCGGCGCGAACGAAGCGCCTTACAATTCCGGCACAATTTCCGGGCTGGGTGCACGCAATATCGGGTCAGCCACGATGAGCGGCCGCATTTCCGCAATCGCGGGGGTAAAAGAGTCTTCGGGCAAGATTACCCTCTTCGTCGGCGCAGCCAGCGGTGGCATCTGGAAATCGGATGACGGCGGCACCCGCTTCCGGCCGGTCTTCGACGAACAACCGGTGCAATCCATCGGCGCGATCGCGATTGATCCGAAGAATTCCAGGAACATCTGGGTCGGCACTGGCGAATCGTGGACCCGCAACAGCGTCTCAATTGGCGACGGCATCTACAAATCAAGCGATGGCGGTGAGACCTGGACTAATGCCGGATTGCCGAACTCGGAACGAATCGCCCAAATTGTGGTGAGTCCGAAAAACAGCGACACGGTTTTTGCCAGTGTGCCCGGAGCGCTCTGGAGCGACTCGGCCGATCGCGGGCTTTATCGGACAACCGATGGCGGCAAAAATTGGGGGCTCGTGCTCAAGGGAAGTAATCTTTCAACCGGATGCTCCACCGTCGCGATTGATCCCAACGATTCGAACGTAATGTTTGCTGCGCTGTGGGATTTTCGGCGCAAAGGCTGGACTTTTCGTTCCGGCGGCGATAGCCCGAACGCTCCGTCGGGCAGCGGGTTGTTTCGCTCTAACGACGGCGGCAACACTTGGAACGAGATCACCGCTGAGAACAGCAAGGGTTTTCCAAAAAAGCCGTATGGTCGTATTGCGGTTGCGATCGCGCCATCGAATTCGAAACGGGTTTACGCTTTTGTTGAATCAACCGACAGTGCCCTATTCGTCTCCGACGATGGCGGCAGCGCCTGGGGCAAGCGCGACAAGAGTCAATGGATGGTCTGGCGTCCGTTTTACTTCGCCAATCTAATAGTTGATCCGAAAAATCCCGATCGCCTTTTTAAAACCGGCGGATCGATGATTGTTAGTGAGGACGCGGGGAAAAGCTTCGCCGCGGTTGGCGGGATGCACGGTGACGTTCATTGCGTCTGGATCGATCCCACTAATCCCCAAACTGTTTTTTCCGGTGATGATGGCGGGATGTGGTATTCCTACAACAGCGGGAGCAAATGGTGGAAAGGCGATAATCTTCCTGTCTCGCAGTTCTACCATGTCAGCGTTGACGACCAGGATCCGTATCGGGTCTATGGCGGATTGCAGGACAACAGCAGTTGGGTCGGGGATTCACAGTATCCCGGCGGCGTTACCAATTCCCGATGGGAAAACATGTTCACTGGTGATGGTTTCTTCTGTTTTCCTGATTCGGGCGATCCCGATTACGTCTATGCCGAATATCAGGGCGGTTATGTCGGCCGGGTAAATCGATATACCCACGAAGCGCGCGACATTCAACCCAAGCCGAACTACAAGGAAAAACTGCGCTGGAATTGGAATACCCCGATGGCGCTCTCGCCTAACGAGAAAGGGATACTCTATATGGGCGCTCAATTTCTCTTTCGTTGGCGCGATCATGGTCAGAACTGGGAGCGTATTTCGCCTGACCTGACGACTAATAATCCGGAGAAACAGAAACAGGAACAATCGGGTGGGATCACCGTCGATAACTCCGCCGCGGAGATGCATACCACCATTTATTCCATCAGCGAATCGCCCAAGGACAAGAATGTGATCTGGGTCGGAACCGACGATGGCAACCTGCAACTGACCCGCGATGGTGCTAAGAGCTGGAACAATGTGGTCGGAAATATTCCCGGCCTTCCGCCGGACTCATGGGTAAGCTGGGTTCAGGCCAGTAACTACGATGCCGGCACCGCCTACGCCGCTTTCGATCGCCATACCTTTGGTGACATGGCACCGTACCTTTTTCGCACGACTGACTTCGGGAAAACGTGGACGCCACTAGTGACCGCGCAGGACGCGAAAGGTGTTCGAGGTTACGCGCACGTCATTAAGGAAGATGTCGTGAAGCCGAATCTGCTTTTTCTCGGAACCGAATTTGGCCTTTACGTTTCGATTGATGGTGGAAAGGAATGGGCGCAATTCAAAGGTGGTCGTTTCCCGGCGGTGGCAGTGCGCGATCTGGCGATCCAGCCGCGTGACAACGATCTTGTGCTGGCAACCCATGGGCGCGGGATCTGGATTGTCGATGATATCACTCCGTGGCGTGCGCTAACCCCCGAGCTTCTTCCACAGGAGGCAACTTTCGTCTCGGCGCGGCCGGTGCAGCAGCGCATTGAAGGTAACGGCGGCTGGGCTAATGGCGACGCCGTATTTGTTGGCGATAATCCACCGGACGCCGCCGTCATTACTTACTACCAGAAGTCACGGCATCTTTTTGGCAAACTGAAACTGGAAGTACTCGATTCTTCCGGCCAGGTAGTTGACGAACTACCGGCTAGTAAGCGACCGGGCTTGAATCGCGTGACTTGGAGCATGCGGGCAAAGCCGCCCCGCGTTCCACCAGCAGCGCAGGTTGCTTTCAATGGCGTCCGTGGCCCGCGTCTTGTTCCGGGCGTTTACACGATTCGCCTAACGAAAAATGGGAAAACCACTGAAACGAAGCTTACCATCGGGCTCGATCGACGGGCGAAATTCGGCGAAGCGGATCGTAAAGCGCAGTTCGATGCAGCGATGAAGGTGCGTGCTTTGTTCGATGAAGAGAGCGCCTTGATGGACCGTATCGTGGCCCTGCGCGGCGCGCTCGCGAAAACTGGGAGCGCCTTGCCAGAGTCCGATCCATTGAAGAAGACCGTGAGCGATTTCGATGGCAAAGTGGACGCAGTCCGCAAACAAATCGTGGCCACGAAAGAAGGTGGCGCGATCACGGGCGAGGAACGTTTGCGCGAACATACCGATCAACTTTATGGCGCACTCCTGAGCTATGAAGGCAAGCCGGGCGACTATCAGCTTGCTTACATCGATGCGTTGAAACGCGAACTCGCCGATGCCTCGAATGAGTTTGCTGGGCTAGTGGCAAAAGATTTGCCCACGCTAAACGACACCCTCAAAGCCAAAGGACAACCGACGATTTCGCCACCGCCGGAGAAGGTCGCGGTTAACGACGACATCACCAACTTTGTCGGCGGTGGCGGCATTATTGGGCAAACCGATCCCGATGGACCTGCTGCCAAAATTACCCTGCCCGCGGATTTTCGTATTGTGCATTAACTGGGAATCCCCGCATAATTCCTCGAACCGGATTATTCGGGGGTATAGCTCAGTTGGTAGAGCGTATCCCACATTATCTCATGCGTGCCGAAAATTCGGCGTGAGGTGGACAAAGCGGCGTACCAACGCGCGCGCGCGATGCGTCACAATTATCCGCGAACCAGATGCCGGCTCCCCGAGCAAGAGCAGTTCAGTATTGCTTCCGAGGCAATTCGCGCCTCATTCCAGAAATCCGTCTTTTGATGGGAGGCTCTCTGGTTACGATTTTCGTCTGTTTGTCCACATCCGGGCTGGAGAAAAACGAGTCTTATGCGTAATGTCTCCTATGACATCAAGACGCAGCTTCGGCAGCAAGGCTCTTCTGATCCTTGCTTTTGTGTGTGCAATTTCAATCAGCACTGTTGCGCAGGCGAGTCCTCCGCCTGGTCGCGTGGTTGTGAAAAGAGTGCCGAACTTCGGTTGGAATCTGGCTTTCCAGCTACAGATCGATGGCGGGTCTGTGGCGACCATCGCACCGCGCCACCACTTCGACGGTTGGATGCCAGCAGGGCGCCATCTCTTAACAGTGGTCACAGCGTCCTACGTGGGCTTGCCCTGGCCGACTTCGACAATAGTGAACGTCGAGCCGGGGCGGACCTATGTGTTCACCGCGATGTGGGATTCGAATCTGATTTTTCTCCGCCCAGCAGGAGTGTGGTTGACTCCCGGCAAGGAGTGGGAACTTAGAGCTCATTAAACAGCTATTCGGCCTTCGCCGGAACGCTCCAATCAGGCACCTGAGGCCAACCTTGAGGGACGTCCGCCTTCGCGAAGGTTCCGGCTGGAGGTAAGGGGATTCGAACCCCTGGCCTTCTCATTGCGAACGAGACGCTCTACCAACTGAGCTATACCCCCAAAAGAGGCCATCTTATCAGATTGAGGTGGTTTTTCAAACCCGACGCCTTGCCGCGTGCATTTTCGCCTTGCCACATCTTTCAAACTCCGTTGGATAAATTGCACTGATATGCCGGAGCAATATTTAACTGCACAACTTCATTGACGCATGAAACACAAGAATTTCTTAATTATTGGCGCGTTTTTCGCGACTGTTGTCGTTTGCTTCCAGCTTCATACTCAGGCCGCGCCGAAAAAAGCTTCGCCTTCACCTGACGCCGGCAATTCCGCGGATGCCGATGCATCCCCTGCAACCGCAGCAACGGCTAGCGGCAAGATGCGGGCTACTCCGTTCAAAGGCATGATTGCCGCAGTAGATGACAAAGCGAAGACGTTCACGATCGCCAGTAAAGAAAATTCGCGTGTCCTGAAGATTACCGACAAAACCATTATCACCAAGGGTGGCCAGCCCGCGACGATGAAAGACGTTGTTGCTAACCAGGAAGCGAGGGGTTCGTATTACAAAATGCCTGATGGCTCGATGGAGGCAAGAATCGTGAAGCTTGGGCCATTGACCGAAGTCGAGAAGGCGGAAAAGGAAGCTCGCAGAGTGAAACGGGAAGAAAAGAAAGCAGCTATGTCGCCGGCAGCTTCTGCTTCGCCATCGGTAAGTCCGAGCACGTGATGCGGCATTCGCGCGCCGCGCAGCGCACAGGGCTCTCATGAGATTTCTGAACAGAAGATAACAAAGGAAGCAAAGAGCGCTTGGACGGACGGTCTCATAGGCTTCGTTACCTTTGTTACCTTCTGGTGCGCCAGCACCGCCAACTAAACTAATGAACTGAAAAGTGTTCATCATGTGAACTGAACGTCCAGCATGTAGTGAAACGGACAGTGCAGTAAGCAATTGCTGCGCTGAAGCTCCGTGGAGCGAACCTGTGAGCCGTAGCGCAAGCGAACCCGAATCGGCCTCGTTAAACCAAAAAAATGAGAGCGGCCAGACTTCCAGAAGGGTTGAAGCCAGACATCCGGTGTGAAGAGATGTTTGCGAGCAATGCCGGAGTTCTCCGGGGTGAAAGGGGACAGCGCGCAGGGACAGTTGGGTTGGGCAGGCTGGGAGAGCCTTGCCGCCGGTTGCGGCGACGCAACAAGACAAGCAGCGAAACTATAAGCTGCCTAGTTGGGGGCAAGGCAGTCGGAGAGGCTCGTAGTAGCGATGAAGCGGGGTAACGCCTGTGGAGCGAAGGGGCCTTGGCAGGAGCGAAGCAGACTCAAAGAGTCTTGGGAGCTGATTGGGGGATGAGCAACCCACCTACGACAGGAAAGCTGGAAGCGGAGCTACAGGTAAGAGAAGCGATGCTGCCGGCGAAACTCCGGGACTGGCGAGCGAAGCTGAGTACGAAAGCCAAACAGGAGAAGCGATTTCGCTTCTACAGCCTTTACGGGCTGGTGGGTGATCCCGAGACGTTGCGAGCGGCTTGGATGCAAGTACGAGCCAATGGCGGTGCGCCGGGAGTAGATGGAGTGAGTATTGAGCAAATCGAGAAGGAGGGCGTGGAAGCCTTCCTTTTAGAGTTAGGGAGCGAGCTTGCCCAGAAGCGCTATGGCACGGGAGCGGTGCGCAGGGTGTATATCCCCAAAGGGAATGGCAAGCTAAGGCCACTGGGCATCCCGAACCTGCGTGATCGGGTGGTGCAAACAGCGGTAGTGCTGATCTTGGAACCGATCTTTGAATCGGACTTTCTGGATTGCTCTTATGGGTTTCGACCCGGGCGGAGTGCGCACGACGCGCTGGAAGTCATTCGGCAAAATCTGGTGAACGGGCGCTGCACGGTTTATGACGCGGATATGGAAGGCTGCTTCGACAGCATTCCACACGACAAACTGATTGCGTGTGTGCGGATGCGCGTAGTGGACGGAAGTGTCCTGCGCTTGATCAAGCAGTGGCTACGGGCGCCGGTAGAGGAGAAGGATGAAAATGGGAGGCCACGTCGGCGGCGCAACGACAAGGGAACGCCACAAGGCGGAGTAGTGTCGCCGTTACTGGCGAACATCTATCTGCACTGGTTTGACCGAGTCTTTTACGCCAAAGCGGGACCGGCACGCTGGGCCAAGGCTGTGCTGGTGCGCTATGCCGATGACTTCGTGATCTTAACTCGTGAGGTAGAGGGCAAGCTGAGAAAGTTCGTCGAGGAAAAGATCGAGGTCTGGCTGGGGTTAAGGATTAACCGGGAAAAGACTCGTCTGATCAACTTGCGCGAGCCGGGGCAAAGACTTGACTTCCTTGGTTACAGCTTCCGGCTGGATCGCGACCGCTGCGGGCGAAAGCTGCGTTACTGGAACATGTGTCCATCAACCCAAGCAATCGCGCGCGAGCGTGAGAGGTTGCGGCGAATGATCAACAAGAGCCGCTGCTTCCAACCATTACCCAACCTCATTCAAGAGCTCAATAGACATCTCAAGGCATGGTCGAACTACTTTCGGCCAGGCTACAGCCGAGATGCCTTTCGGCAGATCAACAGCTACGTCCGGCTGCGGCTGGCGCTGCACTTGCGGCGGCACAGTCAGCGTCCGTGGCGCCCTGCCCAAGGCACTTCGAAGTGTGTGCACCTTGATCAACTCGGACTCATCTATCTGTGAAAGCTTCGTGCAAGAACGCCCTGCGAAAGCCGGATGCGGGAAATCTGCACGTCCGGTTTGAGGAGGGGGAGGGAACGCGGCGGTCATTGGCTTTGCCTCATCTCGTGCGTCCCCTCTCTACTCTACTTTGGTTCGTTACTTCCGTTTCGTCGGTGACGGGCTCGGCGCGACGGTTTGGCCGAGGAGTTTTCCCGCGCCATCGTAAGTCGAGTAACCGATCTGATGCCCGGCGGCGTCGTAGCGAAAAACGATCTTGCCGATCACGCTCTGGTCTTTGGCCAGATGCGTTTCCTCGACCAGGTGATTATTGCTGTCGTATTTGTTTTGCAGGATAAATCGAAATTGTTCCTTTGGCCCAAAAACTTCGCCCCGCAGAAATCGTCCGTCCTCACCCAGATCCCATCGAATTTTTTCGCGTAGCTTGCCGTCCTTGCCAGTGGTGGTGGCGACGGTTTTCTGAGTTGCCGCGTTGGTTTCGTAGACGGTACGCGAGCCATCGGCATTAAGCACGACGCTGACCCGGACCTCGGTGTTGTCTTCCTGCGCGAGGGCGCAGAGGGGACCGATGGTGAAGCTGAAGAGAAGAGCGAAGGCGAGACGGGGCATAATGTTTTAGGAGGCGGGGGAAGGTAGAAGGGAAAACGGGGGAAGAAAAGGCGAAGAAAAAGTATTGACCACAAGGGGCAGTGGTGGTTAAAAGTGGGACGAAGTGGATTAAAGTGGACGCTAATCCCGCCGGCCTATGGAAAGCATTGCCTCAGCTCAAACCTTCTACGCCGGCGAATTTCGTCACGCTCTTGACGAAAAAAATCGCATCACCATCCCCTCTCGCTGGCGCCGAAAGAGTGCCGAAGAATTTATTCTTCTGCCTGACTCCCAAAATCAGTTTCTCCTCGTCATGTCGCCGGAGGAATTCGCCCGCATGAGCGAAGCTGCGGAAAGCAACGCTAGCGTCGCCGCACGCGAACGCCGCGTTTTTTTGCGCCAGTTGCACTCCCGCGCCCAGCACGGCCTCGCTGACAAACAAGGGCGCCTCGTTTTACCGGAGGAACTTTGCCGCAAGATCGGATTGAAAGGTGAAGTCGCGCTCGTGGGGGGACGCGGTCGTTTTGAAATTTGGAATGTGACCCGGTGGAAACGCGCCCACGAAGAGGAAACACCGACTTACCAACACGTCGCTAACGTCATTGGCTTGTAGCGAAGATGAACGCATTACTCTTTCAACGTCCGATTTGGTTTACGACTAGCCCGCTCATGTTTGAGGAAGAAGCACAAGACCGGGAAGAATTCATTTATCATCGCCCGGTGCTCGTGCGCGAGACGATCGAGCTGCTGGCGCCGCGTGCCGGGGCCCTGGTGCTGGATGCGACTTGCGGCGGCGGCGGGCACAGCGAGGCGATCTTGAAGACGGGCGCTGATGTTCTTGCCCTCGATCAGGATCCTGATGCGATCGCGGAAGCGACGAATCGGCTCTCCGAATTCGGCAATCGCGTTACTTTGCGGAGGGCAAATTTTCGCCACGCCGATCGTGTGCTCGATGAGCTGGAGGTCGGTAAAATCGGCGGAGCAATCCTGGATCTCGGTGTTTCCTCGCGCCAGCTCGAAAATGCCGAACGCGGTTTCAGTTTGATGCGGAACGGTCCGCTCGACATGCGGATGGATCCAAGCTCCGATAAAACCGCGGGTGCGATCATTAACACTTACAGCGAAGAAGAATTGACCCGGCTCTTTCGCGATCTCGGCGAAGAACCAGCGGCACGGCGCATCGCCAGTGCGATTGTGAAGCAGCGTAAGACCGAGCCATTTTGTGAAACGCTCGGGTTGGCACGTGCGATTGAGAAAATTGTTGGCCGGCACGGGCGTCGCCACCCCGCGACCCAGGTTTTCCAAGCCTTGCGCATGGAAGTGAACGACGAGCTAGGCGCGCTGGAGCAGGGATTGCGAGTGGTAACCGAGCGTCTCGAGCCCGGGGCGCGGATTGCAGTGATTTCATTTCATTCTCTGGAAGACCGGATGGTGAAGAATTTCTTCCGCGACCGCAGCCGTGAATATTTGGATCGGCCGGAATGGCCGGAGCCGCGCCCGAACAAAGAGCGCGATCTCCTCGTCATCACCTCAAGGCCGGTGGAGCCGAGCGAAAACGAACAACGTTTCAATGCGCGGGCGCGAAGCGCGAAATTGCGGGTTGCCGAAAAACTGGGATGAACCGCTCAAGGCAACTCAATCGGGTGGGGGCAGCTTCGCTGGCGCGCTGGATTGTGATCACCGCTTTGCTGGCGGCGGCGGGACTTTGCTATGTCTATCTCACCTTGCAGTTACATCGTTTGGGCGATCGCAAGAAATCGCTCGAGACCGAGCTCGTGGGTCTGCGCACGCAAAATGATGTCGCGAATGTGCAGATCGCGGCGCTCACTTCGCGCAGCGCGCTGCAACGCCGGCTGAAAGAGGGCTACCTCAAGATGATTCCGATTGCGGAACAAAACATCGTCCGGCTCGCACCGATCCGGCCCGCGCCAGAGGAAAATGCCATTCGCCCGGTGGCAAACGATCAGGTTAGCAGATGAGATGGAATGGACGGACACGGTGCGCACTGGTTTGCATTGGTTTTGTCCTGCTTTTTAGCGCGTTCTCGTTTCGCCTCATTTATCTCCAGCTGGTCAAGCACGACGAGTACGCCGGACTAGCGGCGGAGAAACATGTCTACAAACAACCGATTTACGCCGAACGCGGCGCGATCACCGATGCCAACGGCGAAGTCCTCGCCCACAACGTGCCGGTGGAAATCGTCGTCGCGGACACGTCACATTTAAACAAGGAGAAGGTGGCCGAAGCCGTCGCGCTGCTGAGTCGCGACCTGAAGATCGATGCGGACGAGCTGTGGGGAAAACTCGGAAGCGACCGGCATTACATCGTCCTGAAACGGGATGTACCGGAATCAGCAGCCGACGCGCTTCGTGCCAAACTTCGTGAGCAAAATCTGCGCGGCATTTATTTCGAACATGATGCCGCCCGCCTTTATCCCAACGGCTCGATGCTTTGTCACGTCATCGGATTTACCGATTTTGATCACAAGGGAATTCAGGGCGTGGAAGCATCGATGGATGAATATTTGCGCGGGCAGGATGGCTATCGCTACATCGAGCACAACCGCGCTGGCCAGGAAATCGTGCTTTACCGCGGCCAGGAGCGAGCCTCACGCGACGGTTATCAGGTCCATCTCAGCGTTGATTTGAATTTGCAGAATATTGTCGAAAACGAAATCGACGCGGCCGTGCGCGAGTATTCGCCGGAGAGGGCCACCATCCTTCTGATGCGACCGCAAACCGGGGAAGTTCTGGCGATGGCGAACCGGCCGAACTTTGATCTCAATCAGCGCAGCACCGCCAGGCCCGAGCAAATGAAGAATCGCGCCGTCATCGACATGATGGAGCCGGGTTCGACGTTCAAGATAGTGACGGCGGCGGCGGCCTTGAACGAAAAAAAGGTGCGGCCAGACACTACCATCTATTGTGAAAAGGGAATTTGGAATTATGGCGGGCGGACCCTGCATGATCATCGCCCATACGGGGAGTTAAGCGTGCAGGACATTCTGGTGAAATCGAGCAACATCGGCGCGGCCAAGCTTGCGATCAGCCTCGGCGACCAGAAGTTTTACGAATACATCCGGCGGTTCGGATTTGGTGAACGCACCGGCGTGGAGTTGCCCGGCGAAATCAACGGAATGATTCGACCTCCGCAAAATTGGAGTAAGATTTCAATTACGCGGATACCGATGGGACATGAGGTGGCGGTGACACCGTTGCAGATGACAGTCGCGATGGCGACGATTGCCAACGGCGGAAAACTAATTACGCCGCGGGTGGTCAAATCAATTACGACGGCCGACGGCAAAACAATCAGCGAATTTTCACCTTCGGTTGTTCGGCAGGTGATCTCCGAGGAGACGGCGAAACAAATTGGTCGTGCGCTGCGTGGGGTGGTGAGCGACCGCGGGACAGCGGCGGCGGCGGCGGTTCCCGGCTTCATCATTGCGGGAAAAACCGGGACGGCGCAAAAAGTAGATCCCCACGGCGGTTACGAAAAAGGAAAGTATATCGTTTCGTTCACGGGATTTTTGCCGGCTGACCACCCCGAATTTGTTGGGCTGGTAGTACTGGATGACGCCAAGACATCCAAACCGGAGTTGAATTACGGCGGACTCGTGGCCGGTCCGATTTTTGCCCGTATTGCCGAAAAGGCCGCGCGCTATCTCGATCTGGCCCCGCAACCCGATTTGATTAAGCCGACCGCGGCGGGCCGAGTCGCTTCAACCAGTGCGCCGGGGCATTGAGCAATCATTTTAATTTTACATGCAGCTCAAAGTTCTCACCCGTGCCATCGCGCCACGTCGGGTCATCGGGTCACTTGATCGCGAAGTGGAAAGCATCGCGTATGACTCGCGGCGAGTGCAGGGCAACACTCTTTTCGTTGCCATCCGCGGTGAGAAAAGCGATGGCCATCAATTCGTCGATCAAGCGATCGAACAGGGAGCGAGTGTGATCGTGGCCGAACGCGAAATTTCGTCTCCGCGCGCAACCTGTCTGGTCGTCGACGATAGCCGGTCGGCACTGGCCGATCTCTCAGCCGCGTTTTATGGGGTGCCGGCGCGCAAATTAAAAATGGCCGCGGTCACCGGCACGAACGGGAAAACGACGACGACATTTCTCATCAAACACATTTGCGAAAAGGCCGGAATGCGGTGTGGATTGCTCGGCACGGTGCAATACGAAATCGGCGATCGCATTTTGCCTGCGATCCGAACCACGCCGGAGGCGCTCGACATTCAGGAATTGCTCGCGCAAATCGTCAACGCCGGTGGCCGCGCGGCCGCGATGGAGGTCTCTTCCCATGCGCTAGCGCAGGACAGAACCCGTGGAATCGAATGGGACGTCGCCGTCTTTACCAATCTCACCCAGGACCACCTCGATTTTCACCGCACCATGGAAAATTATTTCGAGGCCAAGGCGAAACTTTTCCAGAACCTCCCTTTGCAATCGAAAAAAAAGGGGGCCAGCGCGGTCATTAACATCGACGATCGCTACGGCGAAAAATTGGTCGATCGTCTGGCCGGCAAAATTCCGGTCGTGACTTATGGCCTCGGTTTGCACGCCGATTTTCGGGCGTCGAATTATCGGACGGAATTTGCCGGCACCTCCTATCAGCTCGACGCGCGTGGAAGAAGTTATCTGGTGCGGGTTCCGTTGATCGGTCGATTCAATGTTGCGAACTCGATGGCGGCGCTGGCAGCCGCCACTGTCATGGGCGTAAATCTGCGCGCAGCCATTCTCTCGCTCGCCCGCTCACCACAGGTGCCGGGACGCCTCGAACTGGTTCCGGCAAAACGCCAATTTCAAATCTTTGTCGATTACGCGCATACCGACGACGCGTTGCGCAATGTTTTGAAAACGTTGCGCGAACTGAAACCACGCAAGCTAATCGTCGTTTTCGGTTGCGGCGGCGATCGCGATCGTAAAAAGCGACCGCTGATGGGACGCGTGACGGACGAGCTGGCCGATCACGCCATCATCACTTCGGATAATCCGCGCAAAGAAAATCCGGACGCAATTATTAACGAAGTGGAGAGGGGATTTCGCTCCACCCATTACGAAAAAATCGTGGAGCGCGCGGAAGCCATTCGACATGCGGTGGCAATGGCTCAGCCGCGCGATCTCGTGTTAATCGCCGGCAAAGGTCACGAAAAATATCAGGAGTTTGCCGATCATACCATTCCCTTTGACGACATCCAGGTGGCGCGCCGGGCACTCGACGATCTGCCGGTGCAATTTTGAATATGAGCAACGCACAACATTCCGGGGACCGCAGGCTGCCTGCCTGCCGTTTGCGGCAGCTTGCCGCAAACATGCGATGCGAAAACGTGGGGTTAAGCTTGTCTTCCGTTCGGCGGGCTGCCGAACGGGGCAGGCTGGCAGCCTGCGCTCCCCGGAGTTCTTTTTCCGGTCGCTAATACCATGGATGCTCTTTCACTGCGCCAAATTGCAGAGTTCGCAGGCGCCAAAATACTGTGCGGAAACGCAGAGACCATGATCGAGCGCGTCAGTACCGATTCGCGCAGGATCAAACCGGGAGAACTTTTCGTAGCCTTGCACGGCGAACATTTCGATGCCCATAATTTCCTGGAAGACGTTGCCAAGGCAGGCGCAGCCGGCGCGATTGTTTCACAGAACCCACCGCCTGATTTGCCGGAGAATCTCGCGATCTTACGCGCCACCGACTCGCTGGTTGCCTATCAAAATCTCGCCGCCAATTATCGAAAAACTCTTCCGTTAAAAGTGCTCGGCATCACTGGCAGCAACGGTAAAACCTCAACTAAAGATTTCGCAGCCTCGATTCTCGGACGGGGCTTTCGGGTGACGAAAACGGAGGGCAACTTTAATAATCACGTCGGTCTGCCCCGAACCATGCTGGAAGCAAATCGCGACGATGAGTTCGCGGTTTGGGAACTCGGGATGAATCATCCGGGCGAGATCGCCGCGCTTGCGCGCATCGCCTCGGCCGACGCCGCCATCATTACCAACGTCGGGATCGCGCACATCGAGTTTATGGGATCACGAGAAGCGACTGCGCAGGAAAAAGGTGCTCTGGCGGAAGCGATCGATCCCGGTGGCTTCGTTATTTTGAATGCCGATGATGAGTTCAGCACCTCGATCGCAGACCGGACACGCGCGCGCGTGATTTTCGCGGGGATTGAGAAGGGAACGATTCGCGCCATTGAAGTGCAACAGACTTCGGGCGGCTGCGAGTTCACGATCGTGGAAGGGGCACATCGTTGCCGCGCACAACTGTTGGCCGTCGCCGCGGGACGGGCTTTCGGTGTTTCGTTGGAAGAATGTGCGGCCGGTCTGGTGGCGGCGCCGCTGTGCAAAGCGCGCTTGCAAATTCGCGAGATCAACGGCGTCCAGTTCATCGACGACAGCTACAACGCCAATCCCGATTCGATGAAAGCAGCCTTGCGCACCTTGATGGAACTCGATGCCGACGGCAAGCGCGTCGCCGTTCTCGGGCGAATGCTCGAGCTTGGTGCGGAATCGGAGCGCGGTCATCGCGAAGTTGGCGAAACCGCGGCCACGCTCGGAATCGATCACTTGATCTCGATTGCCGACGATACCATTGCGGTTGCGGCCGAAAAAGCGGGGCTGGAAAATTTCGCCGTTGCGAAAGACGCGAGCGAGGCGGCTGAGATGTTGGGTGCGATCGTGGGGCCAGGCGATCTGGTTCTTATTAAGGGCAGTCGATCTTCGCGCACGGAATTGGTGTTGGATGAATTCGCCAAACTTCAGCCAGTGGGAGGGGATGCCCGATGATGTTCTATCTTCATCGCTTGAGCGATCAGGTAGGCGGCCTCAACGTTTTTTTTTATGTTACTTTTCGCGCGGTCGCATCAGCCGTGACCGCGTTCGCCCTGTCGTTGGTTTTCGGGAATTTCATCATCCGAAAATTGATCTCGCTCAAGATCGGCCAGCCCATCCGCAGCGTCGAAGAAGTGCGACGCCTGGCCGAACTTCACGGAGGAAAACAAGGCACGCCCACCATGGGTGGCGTTCTGGTCATCGGCGCGGTCTTCCTCGCCAGCGTACTCTGGGCGCGCCCGGATAATCGCTTCGTCTGGCTCGTCCTTTTCAGCATGCTTTATCTCGGCGTCCTCGGATTTCTCGACGACTATCTCAAGGTCACCAAGAAAAAATCCGACGGCGTTCCGGGTCGGGTGAAATTGGCTGCGCAATTGGTGCTCGCCGCTGTCGTCACCGTCGTTTTTCTCACCAGCCCATTACTGCAAGTCCAGGCGCGTTCGCTTTATCTGCCGTTCTTCAAAGCTCCCGTGGTCACCAACATGGGGTGGTTTACACTCATCTTTTTTGCGGTGGTGATCGTCGGTTCCTCCAACGCCGTCAATTTGACCGATGGTCTCGATGGTCTTGCCATCGGTTGCACCGTCACAGTCGCGCTCGCCTACGCCTTTCTTTCTTATGCCGCCGGTAATTTCAGGATCGCGGAATATTTGCAGGTCCCGTTTTATCCTTTTACCGGTGAGCTGACGGTGGTTTGTGCTGCGCTCGTCGGTGCCGGGCTTGGTTTCCTGTGGTTCAATTGCCACCCGGCCAAGGTCTTCATGGGCGATACCGGTTCGCTCGCCATCGGTGGGATGATCGGCGTCGTCGCCATTTGTTGTAAGCAGGAATTTCTCCTCGCCGTCGTCGGTGGTGTTTTCGTCGTCGAAGCGATCTCGGTCATCATGCAGGTCCTAAGTTTTCAACTGACGGGGCGCCGTATTTTCGCGATGTCCCCCCTTCATCATCATTTCGAGCTGGTCGGCTGGAAGGAGAACACCGTCATTGTTCGGTTTTGGATTTTGTCTGCCGTTTTCGCCTTGCTCGGTTTGGCGACGCTGAAGTTGCGATGAACCCGCGTTACCAAAATAAAAATATCGCTGTTCTTGGCGCGGGATTAAGCGGGACTGCGGCCGCTTTATTGCTGCGCTCGCATGATGCGAACGTCAGCGTGCTCGACAGCGCGACGGAAAATAAGTTGCCGGAATCGACGATCAAAAATCTGCGAGACCATGGTGTGCATGTAATCAGCGGTCCGGCCGCGGAAACAAATCGCGATCCTTGCGACCTGGCGGTCCTGAGCCCTGGAATCGATCCCGATTCCCCACTCGCGCAGAATTTTTCGTCGCGAAAAATTGAAATGATCGGCGAGCTCGAGCTGGGCTGGCAATTTTGCGAACTGCCGCTCATCGGCATCACCGGCACCAATGGCAAGACCACGACAACGGAGTTGGTCGCGCAGATGTTGAACGCGTGCGGTCAACGCACCGTTGCCTGCGGCAACATTGGCAAACCCCTGAGCGAAGTCGTGCGCCATCAATCGAAGTTCGATGTTCTGACGGCCGAAGTCAGCTCGTTCCAACTCGAAACGATCAAGACTTTTCGCCCGCAGATTGCGGTGTGGTTGAACTTCGCGCCCGACCATCTCGATCGTTATGCCTCGGTCGCGGAATATCACGCGGCCAAGCTGCGCATCTTTGAGTATCAGACGGAGAAGGAGTTCGCTGTGGTCAATGCGAGCGACTACCTGCCGCAGATTAAAGCGCATCGTCTGACCTTCAGCGCCTACGACGATCGCGCGGATTTTCGTTTGGCGGACGGGACGATTTGTTTCGAGAGGACTCCGGTGTTGCGATTGGCCGATGCCAAATTGCGCGGTTCCCACAATATCGAAAACTTGATGGCGACGCTCGCGGTCGGACACATCCGCGGATTGGCCTTCGAGCAAATGGCGCCGCCCTTGTGCGTGTATGAACCGGCACCCCACCGCTGCGAATTTGTCCGGACGATCGGCGGGGTCGATTACATTAACGATTCCAAAGCCACGAATCTGGATGCGGCGGAAAAAGCGCTGCAGGCGCAAACCAAACCGGTGGTTTTGATCGCGGGCGGAAAAGACAAGGGTTTCGATTTCCAACCGCTGCGCGGTTTGGTGAAGAAAAAAGCGCATACCGCGATTCTTCTTGGTGAGATGGCGAACCGCATCGCCGATGATTGGCGCGAAGCAACGCGATGTGAAATCGCGCGCTCGCTTGCGGATGCGGTCGAACGCGCGCATGCAGCCGCGAAAACTGGCGACGTGGTCCTCTTTTCTCCTGGCACTTCCTCGTTCGACATGTTCAAGAGCTACGCCGATCGGGGCGACCAATTCCGGCGTCTCGTCCACGCCTTGCCCAAATGAAAGCGATAAAGTTTCCGAAGATCTTTACGCGCAAAAAGAAATTGCGGGCGGCGACGACGCGGCGCGCGACCGCTTCCGGTGCCGACTTCGACGATCTTTCGGAACCGAACATGAAACTTTCGCGAGCGCTTTTGATTGTGCTTTTGCTGCACGTCGTCGCGGTGGCGGGAATAATTGCCTTCAACGCGATCAAGAGCCGGCAGGGTGGAGTAGCGGTCATCAACTCGAGCCACATCGCCAAGGCATCGACTAACCATGAGGAAGGGAAAGGAACGCAACCGTCGCCGGCGAAAACAGCGAAGAAATCGAAGACGAACGATCCAATTCCGGAAGGCGCAAAAGTTTACACCGTCGCGAAAGGCGATAACCCGGTGAACATCGCAAAGAAATTCAAGGTCCCGTACGACGATCTGCTGGCGACGAATCATATCGATGATCCGCGCAAATTAAAGGTCGGACAGAAGCTGATCATTCCGACCAAAGCCGCGAAACCAAAGAAAGGGAACGAATGAACCCGCGCGTGGAATGCATTTCTCCGGGTAGCGCACGCGTCTCGCGTGCTGGTTGCGGTGTCCCGCCGCAACAATCTTTCCTTCAGCAACGCATCACGAAAGTCCGTGATCGCGCGAACGCGATCACCAGCACGCGAGACGCGTGCGCTACCCAATCCAATTTTTGTGACCCCGCAGGGGATCAAATCTGATGCAACGCAAGAGCGCACATTTTCTTTTTATAGCTGTGCTTGGGATGCTGGTCATTGGGATCGTCATGCTTTTCAGCACCAGTGCATTCGCCCGCGATGCCCACGGTGACGTTTATTTTTTCATCAAACGACAGTCACTCTGGCTTGGGATTGGGCTTACAATTTTGATTGCGGCCGCGCTGGTTGATTACCATTTCTGGTACCACACCTGGTGGCTCTGGTTCCTGCTCGCGCTCGGAACCCTGGCTCTCTGTTTCGTGCCGCACTTCGGATTGCGGATCAACGGCTCGCGCCGCTGGGTCGGCGCCGGTCCGGTCATATTTCAGCCATCGGAAATTGCCAAGGTTGCTGCAATATTTTTTCTGGCTTGGTGGTTTTCGCGTTTTGAAAACAGGACCCGCAACGTAATTTTCGGTTTCTTAGTTCCACTCATCGGCATTGCACTACCGGTCTCGCTCATCATTACCGAGGTCGATCTCGGCACTTCCGCACTCATCGGCGCGACAACTTTGGTGATGTTGTTTGTCGCCGGAACAAACGCCATCCTGCTCGGCGCGTTTTCCGCCAGCGCACTCGGTGGATTTATCTTCACCGCCACCTGCATGCCGGAGCGAATGAGCCGCCTCCTCGCGTTCTTACATCCGGAGAATTACAAACAGGATGCCGGTTTGCAGCAAATGCAGGCGCTGATCGCGTGGGGCAGCGGCGGTATGGAAGGGCTTGGTCTCGGCAACGGCCGCCAAAAAATGCTCTATCTGCCCTACGCGCACACCGATTTCATTTTTCCAATGATCGGCGAGGAACTGGGATTGCGCGTCAGCTTGCTCGTCGTCTTTTTGTTTATCGTCATCATCGTTTGCGGGATGATGATCGCGCTGCATGCCAAAGATCGCTTCGGCATGCTGCTGAGTTGTGGAATTGTTTCGCTCCTGGCCTTGCAGGCGGCAGTGAATATTGGAGTCACGACTTCGCTATTGCCGAACAAAGGATTGCCGCTGCCGTTTATCAGCTACGGCGGATCGAATCTCGCCGCCTGCCTTTTTGGTGTCGGCATTTTGTTGAACATTTACCGGCAAGCCAAGCTAGAGCCGGGAAATCAGAAACGAATCGCCATGCAAGCGCGGATGACGCCAAGGATATGAAGGATTTCAGATCTCAGATCTCAGATTTCAGATTGTCCGCAGCAGAACTCCATCCGTGGTTTCTAACGGCGGAGGTGAAACAGAGTTTGGGTACGAGGAGAAAATTTGTCATCCCGAGGCGCGGAGACGCCGAGGGACCTCACAAACATAGGCAAAATATTTTTTCGCACGCGCATATATCGATGAGAGGTCCCTCGCTGTCTTCGCAGCTCGGGATGACGGAGGAGATGAATTCAGAATGAACGCCATCATCGCATGCGGAGGAACCGGCGGGCACCTCTTCCCGGGACTTGCCGTGGCTGAAGTGTTGCGCGCGCGCGGACACCAGGTGCTGCTTTTTGTTTCGGAAAAGGATGTCGATGCACTGGCGCTGAAGGAACATCCGGAAATTCCGTTCGAAAAATTGCCTACCATTGGGCTGCCGTCGCCTTTTTCACCGGCCATCCTCGGATTTGTTCGTCGATTCAACGAAAGTTTCAGGCGTTGCCGTTCCATTTACCGACGGTTCAAACCGCAGGTCATTCTCGGGATGGGCGGGTTCACTTCCACCGCGCCGGTCCTCGCCGGAAAGATGCGCGGCGTTCCAACATTCATTCACGAATCCAACGCCATCCCCGGCAAAGCCAACAAGATGACCGCGCGATTAGTGCGAGCAGTTCTGCTCGGCTTCAAAGAATGCGCGCCCTTTTTTCCCAAAGTGAAAACAGAAGTGACCGGCACGCCCATTCGGACAGAATTGCAGCGCCTCGACTGCAAGGACGCGCGGGAAAAACTTGGGTTAAGCGCGGACATCACGACCCTGCTGGTGATGGGCGGCAGTCAGGGTGCGAGTGGGATCAACCAGGCGATGATCAAGTCGCTGCCATCACTGGATGGAGCGCGGCTGCAAGTGATTCATCTGACCGGAACCCGCGATGAGAGACTGGTGGCTGATAATTATCGCCGCGCCAAACTGCCGGCTTTTGTGGCGGCTTTTCATCATCGCATGGAGGAACTCTACAGCGCGGCTGATTTCGCCGTTGCTCGATCTGGCGCTGCCAGTCTGGCCGAACTGGCGGCATTCGCCTTGCCTGCCATCCTCATTCCGTTTCCTTACGCCGCAGATGATCATCAGGCGCGTAACGCCGAAGTGTTCGTCAAGGCAGATGCAGCCATCCTGGTGAAGGAATCGGAAATTTTAGACGATGCGCTCGCGCAAAAAATCCTTCCCTTCATTGAAGATCACGGGCGTCTGCAGCGCATGTCGCAGAACGCGGCCAAACTTTCGACGAGAAACGCCGCCAGCGCGGTGGTGGAAACGATGGAGAAATATACAACCGCAGCGGTATGACGACGACGAAGGTGCAACTCAGTCTGGCGCGATTTCTCACACGTGAGCATCATCGCATTCATCTGATCGGCGTGGCCGGCAGCGGGATGAGCGGCATCGCCGCGCTCTTGCTCGAGCTCGGACATCAGGTCAGCGGATCGGACAAATCGATTTCGGTGGAAGTGGAACGTTTGCGGCGACTAGGTCTGCAATTTTTCCAACAACATCGGGCGGAAGATGCGACCGAAGCCGAGTTGATCGTCTACTCCTCGGCGATCAGGCCCGACAATCCAATTCTCGTTAGCGCGCGCCAATCGGAAACGCGAACGGCTCGGCGCGCGGAAGCGCTCGCCGCCATCATGCAGGGAAAACGCGGCATTATCGTCTGCGGCATGCACGGCAAGACCACCACCTCGGCCATGACGGCGCATGTCTTGCGCGAAGGCGGGTTGCACCCGTCGCATTACGTCGGCGCCGAAATCCCGATCCTCGGGCAAAACGCGCATTGGGACCCACGAGGTGAATTTTTTGTGGCCGAAGGAGACGAAAGCGACGGCACCATTCGCTGTTTTTATCCCGAACATATCCTGGTTTTAAATATCGAGCCGGAACATCTCGATTTTTACGAAGACCTGGTGGAAATCGAGGCGGTCTTTGATCAGCTAATCGGCCAAACATCTGGCAAGGTTTTTTTCTGCGCCGACGACGCCATCGCAACCCGTGTTTGCAAGTCCGACCGTTCGGTTTCCTACGGATTCGGCGAAAACGTCGATTATCGCGCGCAGGTTGTTACGCTGGAGGATTTCGCCTCGGTCTTTTCTGTTTTTCGGCGCGGAGAAAAACTGGGCGAAGCGAAGCTGAATGTTCCGGGCCGGCACAATGTGCAGAATGCCATTGGGGTCGTCGCGCTGGCGAGCGAACTCGGTATCCCGTTCGAGAAAATCGCCATGGCGCTGGCCAAATTTCGACACGCGCGCCGACGTTTCGAAATCAAATATGCCAGCGATCGTTTCCTGTTGGTCGATGATTATGCGCATCATCCGACAGAAATTCGGGCGACGCTGGCCACGGCGCGATCGACTGGGCGCAATCGCGTGCTGACAATGTTTCAGCCGCATCGCTACACCCGGACCAAGGCCTTGCGACAGGAATTTGGTGCCGCCTTCGATCAGGCCGATCGCGTTGTCATTACCGACGTTTATCCGGCGAGCGAGCCGCCCATTCCCGGGATCAGCGGGCAGACCATTGCCGATGCTATTTCGGAGCATGGCCATCGCGGCGTGACTTATCAATCGCGCTTCGCCCGTGTCCATCACGATGTCGGCAACATGCTGGCATCGGGCGATCTCGTCCTCAGCCTAGGCGCGGGAAATATTCACGAGCAATTGTCGATTCTGGCAGCGGAACTAGTGGTTGCCGAAAAATTAAAGGCGATCGTGGGCGAAGAAGGCGAAGTGCGTTTGCATGAGCCAATGGCGAAACACACCACCTTGCGCGTCGGCGGGCCGGCCCAGTTTTGGATCGAGCCGCGCGCGGAAGAGGCGTTTGCCGAACTCATCCGTTTTTGTCGGCGAGAAAATCTTCCGCTTTTTGTCATCGGGCGCGGATCGAATCTTCTGGTGCGCGATGGCGGAATCACAGGCGTGGTCGTTCATCCTTGTGGAGGTGCGTTTGACGACATCACGGTAAAGGGAAACGAAATTACGGCCGGTGTTGGCGCGAAATTAAAGCACGTTGCGTACGCCGGGCGCGACGCCGGCATCGGTGGTCTCGAATGGATGGAAGGGATTCCCGGTGAAGTCGGCGGCGCATTGCGAATGAATGCCGGCGCCATGGACGGACAGACTTTCGAGCATGTCGTGAGCGTGCGCGTTCTCGACGCCGAAGGGAACGCACAAACGATGACACCATCGGAGATGGAAGTGCATTACCGGCATGTGCCGACGCTGGAGAAAAATTACGCGGTCTCAGCGGTATTTCGTGGTGTGCCGAGGGAGAAGGACGAGATCGTGCGCAAGCTCGAGGAATCGCAGCACAAACGCAAAATCACACAGCCGGCTGCATCAAGCGCAGGATGTATTTTCAAAAATCCGGACAGCGTTCCCGCGGGAAAGTTAGTGGATGAGCTTGGCTTGAAAAATTGCGCCATCGGAAAAGCACGCGTCTCGGACGTGCATGGGAATTTTATCGTCAACGACGGTGGCGCGACCGCCACGGAAATGTTGGAGTTGATCGCGAAAATTCAAGCGACGGCGCGTGAAAAACGCGGCGTCGAATTACAAACCGAAGTGCAAATCGTGGGGGAGGAAGCGTGAGCAAAACTTTCGTCATCCCGAGCGAAGTCGAGGGACCCCGCCATGGAACCTTTAAGGTAACGCAACGGGATCCCTCGGTCCGAGCCGGAGCGGCGTTTTCGCTCGGGATGACCGCGCTTTTCAAAACGAAATGAACGTACCAAAAAGAATCGCAGTACTAATGGGCGGCCCGGGATCGGAACGCGATGTTTCCCTTGCGACCGCTCGAGGCGTCGCCAAAGCATTGCGATCGCGCGGCGCGGAGGTTTTCGAGATCGATGTCCGTGATGAAAATTTCGAATTGCCGAAAGATATCGACCTCGCCTTCATCGCCATTCACGGAACGTTTGGCGAAGACGGCCAGCTTCAACAGATTTTGGAAGATCGTGGCGTCCCGTACACCGGCGACGGCGTAAAAGAAAGCTGGACCGCATTCGACAAAATCGAATCGAAAAAGAAATTCGAAGCGGCAGGTGTCACCACTCCTCGGTGGGAGGTGATTGATGCGACTGAAAAGCCGACGTTGCCCGTTCCCTTGGTCATCAAGGCGCCGCGGCAGGGATCGACTGTCGGTGTCTATATTATTAAGGAGGCCGATAAGTTAGAGAGTGCGCTGGCCGAGGCGCGCAATTTCGATCGCAAGATCCTGGTAGAAGAGTTTGTCCCCGGTCGCGAATTGACGATCGGAATTCTGGGCGATCAAGCGCTGCCCATTCTCGAGATCATTCCCAAGGGCGGCGTTTACGATTTCACCAACAAGTATCCATTTCTCAATCCGCAAGCTGGGGGCGGAGCGGAACACGTTTGCCCGGCGAAGATTGAAGAGAGGCTGACGCGCAAGATTCAGGATCTGGCCTTGCGCGCGTATCGCTCGATTGGGTTGCGAGTTTACTCGCGGGTCGATGTGCTCTTGCCGGAAAACGCGGAGCCGAGCGTTTTGGAAGTAAACACCATTCCGGGAATGACGGAAGCGAGCTTGCTTCCAGAAGCGGCGGCTGCGGCCGGGATCAAGTATGACGAGCTTTGCCTGCGCATTATCGAATTGTCACGCGCGCGGCGGAAGGGCGCGAAATGAGATTAAGCAGTTCCACCCGCAAAAGGCCGCGCAATCAGCGCGTTTCCAACCCGCGCCAGCGCAAACAACAACATTTGCTGGATGTGAAAGTGCGCGCGCGCAAGGCCACGCAACATCGCAACCGGCGAGTGCTTGTTTTCATTTCAAAAATCGTGCTGGCGGCCGCAATCTGCGCGGGAATCTATTTCGGGGCACGACTCGGCATGCGGCGATTCTTTTTCGAGAATCCGGAGTACCGCCTGGCGATGATCGATGTGCAGACCGATGGCACGCTTCAGCGCGATCAGGTTTTAAAGACGGCCGATTTGCGCGAGGGCGAAAATATTTTTCAGGTCAATCTGGCGCATGTGCATCGGGTTTTGCAGCAGTTGCCACAGGTGGATGAAGTGGAAGTGGTGCGCAAATTGCCGGGCGAGATCGATATTCGCATCCTTGAGCGCAAACCGATCGCCTGGATTACGAGCGAGAAACAAATTTCCGATCCATTTCAATCCGATGTCGCTTTTTTGATCGATGCCCGCGGGGTGTTGATGAAGGAAAAAAAATTGTTGCCGGAATATCTCGGACTACCCCTGATCACCGGCTGCAGCACCGAATCGCTCGAACCGGGGAAAATTGTCCAGTCGATTGAAGCGAAAGCGGCCCTCGAATTGTTGCGTTTAAGCGCCGGCAGTTTCATGCAAACCCGCTTTCAAATCCGCGAGATCGATGCTTCCAAAGGCTATTGCCTGGTAGTGACGGACAAAAATCACACCCGAGTCACAGTTGGATTCGATCATCTCGAGAAACAAATTCAGCGACTCGAACAGTTTCTGGTCTATGCCGACGATTCCCGGCACGAGATCGAAACCGTCAATTTGTTGGTGCAGCGGAATATTCCGGTCACGTTCATGAAACCAGCGGCGGAAGTAATCAACGACACGATCGATCCGGAGGAAACGCCGCGGATTATGAAAGCAATTCCAGTGGCGCCGCCGCCGGTGAAAGCGAGCGTCAAGTCGCCGGCGGCGGCGGCAGCGGGAAAGAATCAAAACGGCCCGCAACCGTTTTCATTGCAGAAACAAACTCAGAAAGGAAAGAAGGAACAAGGAAATGGCCAGTAACGATCTGATGGTGGGGTTGGAAATTGGAACGTCTAAAATTTGCGTCGTTGTCGGCGAAGCGCGCCTGGACGGAACGACGAAAATTTTGGGCGTCGGGCAGGCGCCATCACGCGGGGTGCGCAAAGGCGAGATTGTCGATTTTGAGACGGCGATGAAGTGTGTCTTGGAAGCGTTGAGCGATGCTGAGACGAAAAGTGATGTAATGATCAAGGGTGTCTACGTCGGCGTGACCGGCGCTCACATTCAAAGTTTTAACAATCGCGGCTCCGTCATGTTGCCGGACGATCACGAGGAGATCGACGAGCAGGACATCGAGGACGTGAAGATCAATGCGCGCGAGGTGAGCATCCCGGCGCAGAACGCCTTTCTTCATTCCATCATTCAGCATTATCACGTGGATGGGCAGGACGGCGTGCTCAATCCCATTGGCATGCTTGGTCAGAAACTGGAGGCCGATTTTCACATCATCCACGGTGTGCGCACCCGGATTCAAAACACGATTCGTTGTGTGAAGGAACTGCCCTTGGAGGTGGAAGACGTTGTTTTCACCGCGCTGGCTTCTGCGCAGGTGGTGTTAACGCAACAACAGAAAAATCTCGGTGCTTTGGTTATCGATATCGGCGGTGGCACGACCGATTTCATTTTGTATGTCGATGGCGCGGTCAAGCAAAGCGGGACCATTGGGATTGGGGGCGATCACATCACGAACGATATTTCGATGGGATTGCGCATCCCGATGGCGCGAGCGGAGAAATTAAAGATCGAGGAAGGCAGCGTCATTCTTGGCAATTGTCTGCCGGGGGAAACAGTGGTGTTGAAGGATGATTCCGGCTTCGCGGGCAAGGAAGTCGAACGCGAGACCTTGAACACCATCATTCATTTGCGGATGCGCGAAACATTCGAGCTGCTCAAACGGACGCTCGATGAAGAATCCTTCATCAACTTCATTGGAGAAGGAATCTTCATAACGGGCGGGTGCAGTTTACTGCGCGGCATCGATAATCTGGCTGAGGAAATTTTTGAAATTCCGGCGCGGGTCGCGCATGCCCAGACAATGTCGGGATTAACTTCCGCCTTTCAGAATCCGCAATTTTCGACTGCGATCGGGTTGATCAAATACGCGCAGGCGGTGCAGGCAGAGCGGCCGCAGCGACGCGGATTCGGTCGGATTTTCAGCCGTTTTTTACCGGGGATAAGATGATTGAACCACGATACACTTTACTAGGAATGTCATCCCGAGCCGTGCAGACGACGAGGGACCTCGCGATGTCCGGAAAGACAATCGAGAGGTCCCTCGCTTCCGCTCGGGATGACCGCGAAGAGAAACGCGACAGCAAAAGAACATTTTCTAACAAGAAATAGATAAGGAACGACAACATGATTCAATTAAGCCGAAACTACAGTTTACCGGAACGAGAAGACCAAATCATTCCAATCAAAGTGATCGCGATTGGGAGCGCCGGCTCGAACGCGCTCGATCGCGTCGTGCTCGACGGAATGGACAAATCCGATCTCATTGCGGCCAACACCGACGTGCAATCGCTCGCCAGCTCCGTGGCGGCGGTGAAAGTGCAACTAGGGCGCTCCCTGACGCGCGGACTCGGCACCGGTGGCGATCCCGAGCTCGGTTTCGATGCCGCACAAGAATCAGCCGATGAAATCCGCCAGGCGCTGGCAGAAGCGCGCCTGATTTTCATTTGCACCGGACTCGGCGGTGGAACCGGTTCCGGTGCGTCGCCCGTGATCGCGCAAATCGCACGCGAAATGGGCGCACTCGTCATCGGGTTCGCGACGATGCCATTTACTTTTGAAGGAAAACGTCGCATCGCTCAGGCCCGCGACGCCCTGGCGCGCCTGCACGAAACCACGGACGCCGTCGTCTGTTTCGAAAACGATCGCATGGCCGACATGGTCGCACCGAAAGCTGGTATTCATCAGGCTTTCGCTGTTGCCGACATGACGATCAGTCAAAGCCTGCGTTCGATTGTGAATCTGATCCAGCGGCCGGGAATCATGCGCATCGGGTTCGACGATTTGCTGGCCGCACTGCGCGGCGGAGGCGGACGTTGCCTCTTTGGTTACGGCGAAAGCGATTCAGACAATCGTGCCCACCAGGCGTTGGCCCAGGCGCTAAAAAATCCGTTGATGGATCGCGGGCGAATGCTGGCCGATGCGTCACGAGTCTTGGTCCAGGTCGCTGGCGGACCGGGCATGACTTTGTCGGAAGTGGAAATTTTGATGCGCGAATTGAACAAGCACATCAGTGAGCAGACCCAGCTTCTTTTCGGCACGGCCGTCGATGGCCGCATGGGCGATCGGTTGAGCGTCACGTTGATTAGCTCGCTGCCCGCGGACGAGGCGGAAGTTGCGCCGCGCAAATCAAAGGCTCATGCGCCACCGCCCTCGCCACCGGAGCCTGTTATCGAACCGGTGGCCGAACCTCAGATCGTCCAGTTTGTTCAACCGGAGACGCCGGAATCAGAGCCGGTAGTGAAAGTCGAGCCGACGGTTTTTCAACGCGAAGAAATTCCACCGGAACCGTCGGTCGAAGATGTTTTGCCGCCGCCTGAAGCAGTCGCAGAATCTCAGTTCGCCGAGGCAGAGATGGAGCCCGAGATCGAGAGCACGCCACGGCCCACCACACCGCGAATCATTCCGCCGAAAAAGAAACCGTTGATCGCGCCGAAAGTGGAAGCGGAAAACCCGAAGCGGGAAAAGGCTGCTGCCGCGGCGAAACAGGAAATTTTACAATTCGAGCCCATCACGCGCGGGCGCTTTGAAAAAAGCGAGCCGACAATCGTGGAAGGCCAGGACCTCGACGTGCCAACCTTTCTGCGCAAGAACGTGCGGGTGAAGTAGCTTTCCAAATAGCGGCTCTCATTAACACCGGCCTTCAGGCCGGTGATGCCCGCACCTCTCGCAGCAGTAGCCGTTTTTAACGGCTTCTCTCATCCTGCCAACGTAAACCATGGCGCTCGATGAATTCCCGAAGCTCCTCGGCAAACGTCCGCACCCGGTGATGTTCCTCTTGCCCGGCGACGTAGGCAGCAACCTGTGCAACGTTAGATTCGGAAACTGAAAAAGCCCCCATAGCCTCTGCCCCACGCAAATTTCCCTGCCACGATATTGTTGACGTTGACCCAATGGGAGGAACTTCCCTTTAGTAGCTGTATCAATTCCTCAATCGACAAATTGGTTGGGAGATCAACAAGCGTATGAACGTGATCGGCGTTTACGTAATTGATCTTCGTATAAACGCCTTTGGTGTCGGCGTATTCATCAAGGTAACGAGAAAGGCGAGCCGCAGCCTGTTTATTCAATAACTTTTCACGGTTCAAGGTTCCCCAGATTAGATGGAGCCAGCAGCGGGGGTAGGAATGCACGGACATCGGCGTCGAGGTTAAGCCGTTGAAACGGCTGATGTCCATCGCTAGCGGACAGTCACCGGCCTGAAGGCCGGTGTTAATGAGAAGATGCGCGCCGCGATCACTGTCGACCACGCTACGGTCCCGTTTCTCGAAGGTTACTTTTTCATCAAGTCCAGCACCGCCGCGGTCATCGCCACCATCCCGGTGCGAATCGTCGGTTCAGGCACGGGCGCGAATTTGCTCGAATGCAAACTCGGGAGCGGGGATGCGCCCGGTTTTTTTGATTCCGCGATTTTCGCCGGGTCGACCGCGCCAACGTGGAAATCCACCGCCGGAATCGAATGCTCCGGGAGTAGGCTGTATTCGGAAAAATCTTCCCCACCCATGGTCGGATCGACCATTTCGACATTCTGATCGCCGAGCGCTTTTTTCCAAACCGCCACCAGTCGTTTGGTTAATCCAGGATTGTTATAAGTCGCGGGTGTGAATTGATCGCGCAGCACGTTTACTGCCGGCATTTTGTCCGATGGCAGCCCGCCGGCGGTGGCGCAACCCCTCGCGATTCGCTCGATTGCGGCGAGCACGCGTTCGCGCACATCCGCTTTGTAAGTGCGAACGGTCAGCTGCATTTTCACTTCATCCGGAATGATGTTGTGCTTGGTGCCGCCGTGGATGGAACCAACGGTAATGACAATGGGATCGATCGGATTGTTCTCGCGACTCGCGATCGTTTGCCATTGATTGATCATTTCCGCAGCGAGCACGACTGGATCTTTTGTTCGATACGCATAACCGCCGTGACCCCCAATCCCGTTAACGGTGACATCAATAGAGTCGACGTTGGCACTGGTGTAACCCTCGGTTACCCCGACGTGGCCGATTTCCAGGTCGGCTTTGTCGTGAAACCCGAGCGCGTAATTCGGTTTCGGCCAGCGCGTGTAAAGTCCGTCCCGCAACATGGCGCGTGCACCGATGCCGAGCTCTTCTGCCGGTTGCCCGACGAAAACGATCGTGCCGTGCCACTGATCCTTCATTTTCGCGAGAGAACGCGCCACTCCGATGATCATCGAAATGTGAGCGTCGTGCCCGCAGGCGTGCATGACGTGGACATCGTCACCTTTTTCATTTTTCGTTACGACCGTGCTGGCGTAAGGCAATCTCGTCTCTTCCTGCACCGGTAACGCATCAAGATCGGTGCGCACCAGAACCACTGGGCCGTCGCCATTCTTCATCACACCCACGACGCCAAAACATTTTTGGCCGGCCTTCTCGTATTTGCCGACGTTCTCCGTCACGTCGCAGCCGATTGCTTTTAATTCCTTCGCGAGTAGAGCGGAAGTTCGCTGTTCCTGGGTCGATAGTTCGGGGTGAGTGTGAATATCTTTGTAAATGGTGAGGAGCGAAGGCAACTCGGCGTCAGCGATTTGTTGCGGAGTTTGTTGCGCGAGCGAAGTAAGCGCGACTGCGAGTGAAAGCGGGAGTAGGATGCGAAGCGTCATTCGGCGATGTTAGCCGATGCTCTCTCGTTGTCATCCCGGGCGAAGTCGAGGGATCCCACCAAGAAACCTTTAAGGTAACACCACGGGATCCCTCGACTTTCGCTCGGGATGACAAAAGGCGTTAACTCGCGGATTCTCTAAGCTCCATGGCTTTCGAAGATAACGAGCTTCTTTTCGGCGCAGACAAAACGCCGCGGATTGTCGCAATCGAGTTGGGCGAAACCGGAACAGTGAAAGTCTATCGCCGCGAAAAAGACGGCAGCACCGCGGTGGATGTTGAACCGTTTCATCCTTTTGTCTGGACGGATGGCGATATCACCGATCTCGGGCTCGAAAATGCGCAAAAACTAGCCGGCGATCTGAAATACAACTGGCTCATCACCGCCGACAGCTGGAAGGAACTGATCGCGTTACGCAACGGTTTAAAAAAAGCGGGGCGCAATTTTTTCGCCCTGAGCGATCCGGTGCAGCATTATTTAAGCGCCACCGGCCGTACCTTATTCAAGCAGCTGCCGTTTGATGAGCTGAAGCGTTTACAACTAG
>Ga0209378_1000414_pt1 | contig 31952 bp, 35 predicted proteins | sample GraSoiAngelo_156_FD_186170 | JGI IMG/M metagenome (GOLD analysis project Ga0209378, IMG submission 186170) | Grasslands soil microbial communities from the Angelo Coastal Reserve, California, USA - 14_1009_13_40cm (SPAdes) (version 2) | ecosystem: Environmental > Terrestrial > Soil > Grasslands ...
GTCGACCCCGACCTCGCGCGCCTTGCGATCGCTCATCAACACCGTGGCGCTCGCGCCGTCGGAAATCTGGGAGGAGTTGCCGGCGGTGAGCACACCGTCTTTCTTGAACACGGGCGGGAGCTTCGCCAAGGCCTCGAGGGTCGTATCCGGCCGGATCCCACCGTCCCGGCTCACCGTCACATCCTTCCCGTCGACCCGGGCCTCGACCGGGACGATCTCTTTCGCAAACCGGCCGGACTCCGTCGCCTTGTTCGCGAACGACTGGGAGCGCAGCGCGTATTCATCGCACGTCTCTCGCGTGAGCCGCAACCGCTCCGCCATGATTTCCCCGCCGATGGCCATGTGGAAGTCGTTGTAGATGTCCCAGAGGCCATCCGTGATCATCGAGTCGAGGACTTCGGCGTGGCCCAGATTGAAGCCCTGGCGCGCCCGCGGCATGAGGTACGGCGCCCTCGTCATGTTCTCCGTGCCGCCGGCGACGATGATCGCATCGGGGTCGTCCTCGATCGCGCGCACGCCTTCGACCATCGCCTTCATCCCGCTGCCACAGACCATGTTCACGGTGGTCCCGCTCACGGTCTCCGGAATCCCCGAGAAGATGACGATCTGGCGCGCACAGTTTTGGTAGAGCCCCGCTTGGATCACGGAGCCGAAGAACAGCTCGCTGACGTCGTTGGGTTCGATGTTCGCCCGGCGGATGGCCTCCCTCACCGCGAAGGCACCTAGCCGGGGAGCGGGGACCTCGGCGAACGCGCCCTTGAACCGACCGATCGGGGTTCGCGCCGCGCCTGCGACGACGACCTGAGTCCTCGACGTCACGTTCCCGTGAGCAGCGAACGAATGATAAGTCTATTCTCGTCAGTGGCCGCCGACCCCGGTGTGAATCATTTCCAGTCCGTGGGCGCAAATGGCTTGGTCGGGTCCAAGTCACGAGGATAATGAAGGTCGGAGGTGCGCGAGCACCGCAGCACTCACGACGTCGGGTCGCTCGCGTTGGACGAAGTGACCCACGCCGCCGATGACCTCTCTCTCGTACGGGCCCGTAAAGTGTCGTTCCTTGGCCGCTGATGTCTCCGGAAAGGTTGCTCCATCATTCGCTCCGTGTACCACCGTGGTGCTGACAGGGATCCGGGGCAATGTCGCTATGCGGGCTTCGATCTCGTCGTACCGACGGTCTCCGGGCGCATTTCCCCAGCGGTGGCGGCAGGAGTGAATCGATACCTCCACGAAGTGTGGGTTGTCGAAGGACCGGGCCGTCGTTTCAAAAGTCGTGTCATCAAGATGCCAATCCGGAGACCAAGCTTCCCAGAGCCACCGGCACAGCCCGCGGGGGTCCTGTTCCAGCGCCACCCGCCCCCGCTCGAGGCCGAAGTACCACTGGTACCAGTACGCCCGCGCCTGATCGTACGATATCCGATCCTTTGGCGTGGACGTGCCGTCGCCAACGGAACACGCAACGGGCCCTTGCGGTCGCTCCGGCCATGAGGCCGCAACCGCGTACGCGGCTCGCGCGCCCCAATCGTGGCCCACCAACATGAATCGCTCGACGCCGACGGCATCGGCAAATTCAATCAGGTCTTGGCCAAGGGCGGCAAGCTGGCCGGATCGGAACGCGGTCTTCTCAAGAAACCGCGTCGGCCCGAATCCTTGCAGGTATGGCGTCAGCGTCCGATACCCGCATCGAGAAGAGGACCGACGACACCGTCCCAGGTGCGGACGTCGTCGGGAAAGCGATGGAGCAGGATGATGGGTTCCGCTCGTGGATTGCCCCGTTCCTCGTAAGCGACTTCCAAACAACTCGTTCGCACACGTTTCGTCGTGTCGCGCATGGGCCTAGGATACCCGGAAAACCGGACTAGGTCTTTCTAACTGCATCTGTGCGACGGTCTCAACACAGCAGGGTCGAGGAGAGCGTCTGAACCGACTCTTCGAACGAGGGAGTCTCATCCAGTCGACAATCCCGGAACGAGCCGCTTGACAGACGGCCTCCAGACGAAGGCCGACGGCCCAATACCCTGTTACATGCCTGAGATCGAGACCGGATCCCCACGCCGAACGAGACCTCCGCGAGCGATGCTGGCATACACACCGACACTCACGCCGTGGTGCTTGGCGGCCGTGCGGAGGATGCTCCCATCCTGCGGCAAATCCCCCTGAGGTAGCGTCGTCATCACACACCGTATGCAAGGACCCGTGAAGGTGACGCGAGTATGATCTCCGATCTGCACGCTTTTCCCGATCCAAGTGTCCTCCACAAAGCCCCGGGCTTGTTCGGCCGCGCGCACGACCACGTTCGGGCGGAAACGGCGAGTCTCGAACCGCCCCTCCGGATTCAGTTCTTGGAGTTTGGCGAGGGTCGCCGTTGTGAGCAGATGCAGCGTTGCCAGGTCGAAGAAGGTCCTCGGTGGCATCGCCTCTTCGGTGACTTTCTCGCGGTGGGAGAGACCTTCGATGTCAGGCCAATACTCCTCGTATCTCGGCGAGTCAGGAGCGGTCGTCACGAACCTGACGGCCCGGCCCAAAGCCTTCGACAGGACTCGGTCGACGTCCGGGGATCCGGATTCGACCATCGTTCCGTCGGGGCACGTCACGATGACTTGGGGCATCTGGCCTTCAGGTTTCGGTGCTTCGACAAACCGTGCGCGGAAGTCGAACATTCGCGCCCATTTCCCCGGATTTTTCGCGCTCACAATCTTTCCGGTGGTCGGATCCAAGAGCGCGTACGCTCGGTCGCCGAGCAAGCCGCGCTCCGTCACCTCCGACGCGTTGAGTTCTTCGCCGATCATGGACTTGACAGGGTACCGCCACAGAGACACGACGTGGCCTAGAGTCCTGGCTTGCTCCGTCATCCGTGCTCACCCCAAGGTTTCTGAATCCGTCCTGGTAGGAAAAGAGTTGCGGGAGACACGATGGTCTCCCACAGTGATACCAAAGCGGAAGCTCATCAATCCGAAGCACGCCTCGGTTCTCCCTTTGACCGCGCCGGCAAGAGGACGCGCAGAAGTGAGGGGCGTTCGGCGCTGCCGATCTCATCCTTCTCGTGAATCGCTCTGGGGGTGCTCCGGCGACCCCTTCCCTTTCTTGCTGGTCGAATCCTTCGTCAAATCCGACGTATAGTCGGGATGCTCGACTCGCTTGTATGCCTCGGCCGGCTTGCCTGCGTTCGGCTCCGTGAGGAGCTTCGCGAGGTAGGCCGTCAAGAGGGTTCCCGCGCCGGATCCATCTCCTCCGGACGTGACGAGGGTATCCGGCGTCACTCGGATATTGCCGTCGCGGACTTCCTCCATGACCTTCACGAGCGCAACCCGGTCGGAACCGAGCACGTCCGCTTGGGCGTGGTAAGCGTCCGCCTGCGCCTCGCCGACCATCCGGATGGCGGCTGCGTTTCCGTCCGCCTGAATGCGCGTCGAGTCGCGCACGCCTTCCGCTTGCTTGATCGCCGCCTTCGCGAGGTTCTCGTTGATCTGAACCTGGTAGGAGGCCTCGACGACCTTGGGCTGGAGGTTCGCTCGCGCCGTCATCTCCTGGACCGCGATGCGCCGCTGCTCGGCCGCCGCCTGCTGTTCGTACTGCGTCTGCTGCTGGATCGCGATCTCCTTGTTCGTCTGGGTCGCGAGGAGCGTCGGGTCGACTGCGATGTAGGAGATGAGCAGGTTCTGCGCTTCGACGTAGTACTTGGCAAACTGGACCCGGGCGCGGTTCAGGGCCTCCTCTTGCAATTGCGACCGGCCCTGCACGAACTCGAGCGCCTTCTTCTCGCCGGCGTTGTTCCGGAACGACGCGTCGATCAAAGGGTGCACGATCTGCTGGATCAGGTTGAAGACGGAACCGAACCGGGCGATGACGAAGGCCGCGTTCTCCGGCAGGATGCGGATGACCATCCGGACGTCGACCTCGAGCTTGAAGCCGTCCTTGGACGTCACGAGCAGCTGGCCGAAGCGGAAGAACGACAGCCCCTTCTCGCCCTGTTCCGTCAGGTAGGGATAGTCCGACTCGTCAACTACAGGATCCGTCGGACGACGCGAGAGACTCGGGGCGTCCGGTCGATCGGACCGAGCCCAGTCGACCATGATCGCGGACGTCGGCACGAGGTACGCCGTGAATGCGACCCGATTCAAGTTGTACTTGCCGGGGGCCACCGGATTGCGCCAGATCCCCCGCCGGTTTCGATCCGGGACGAGCAGCCGCTCGACCGCCGCATGGATCGTCTGGTCGAAGTCCGGGCTGTCCGTGACGGGCACAGGCTGGATGTCGGCCTGGTCGAGTTCTTCCCCGATGTTCGACCGGAGGACGGCCACGAAGCCCGGAGGGACTTCGGCGACCTCGTCGATCTGGACCTGGAAGAGCGTCGGATTGATGTAGTACCGCCCGGGCTGGAGCGTGTCGAGCTGCGGGCCTCGGAAGCCGCCACTGTCGAGGAACGCCTGGCCGTCCTGGAAGAAGTTGTGCGGTCGGGCGCTCGGATGCGCCGCCGTCGGTGCGACCTCGGGCTGGGGCGCCACGATGAACTTCGGAGGAAGCGGCTGCCCGTCTTGGGCCGTAACGACGCCGACCTTCCCGGACCCGACCTCCGTGGCGGGCTGCTTGGCCACGTAGAACAGGAACGGATTGATCCGATACGTCCCCGGTCGGATGATCGCGACCTGAGGACCCTTGAACCCGCCGTTATCGAGGAATGCCTCGCCGTCCTGGAACTGGTTGCACTCGACCTCGTCCCCAAGGAGTCGTCCCTTCGGCAACGGACGCCCGTCGATCGCTTCGACGGTCGCGATTTCCGTCTCGGCAACCTGGACGACCTTGGACCGGCGCATGCTCCACACGACGGGCATCCGCCAATACAGGCCTGGCATCAGGGTCGCCGCCTGCGTCCCGATCTCGCCATGTCGGGCGATGACTTGTCCGGCGGGCATCTTCCGCCCGCCGAGTCGCTTCACCAAGACGCCGACCTCGCCTGCGCGGATCAGATAGAGACCTTTCAGGAAAAACACCAAGGTCGCAGCGAGCGCGAACCCCGCCACAAGCACAACGACCTGAATGATGTCGACCATGTCTGCCACCCTCTGCCTCCGATCCACATATGCCCTCCCGAAGGCATCAGCCTTGTTTGGGCTTCCCGCGGGGATGCCGCATCGGGCTCGTGATTGGGTCTGAGACCACAGGTTCCGGGGCCCGAAGAATTTCCTTCACGATCTCCGAGTCGAAGGGATTCGTCTATTCTTTCCGCTCTTGATTTTCCTTCGCTCGAAATCTGACGATTCTTCGCACCAAGTCGTACGGGATGGGCTTACCGATTGGAAATTGGACTGAACCTTTTCCTTGTTTGTACGGCGACAGTTCCTTTTTGAAGGCATCAATGCCCGAAGGTATCGGATAGAATCCGATGTGATTCTTGAACGCCGCGAAGTAGACCAGCCCTTTGCCGTTCAGTTTGAACGTCGGCATTTGATAGCTGATGGTCTCGACGGCCTCCGGCGCGGCTTTCCGGATTGTCAGCCTCAGCCTCTGAAGGATGCCCTGCACATCCTTTGGGGAGGCTTTGATGTACTCGTCGATCGTCTTGAATTGCTTCTCTTTGCCATCCATACGATTCACCGGGCCATCCTGTGGCTGGCTCTTCACGCTTTCGCGGCGCGCGCCGACGCCGAGGTGTCAGCCGTCCGTTCCGGCTGGTAGCGAAGGATCACGCCACCCGACTTCAGCGGTCTCGCTTCCAGCAAATTCATCTTGATCCGCTCCGAGTTCGGTTTGAATAGCGGATTTCCGCGGCCCAAGAGCAACGGGGTGAGGGCAAGATCGAGCTCATCAAATAGCCCGTGCTTCATGAGCGTCGAAGAAAGATCGGCACTGCCAAAGACGAACAAGGTCTTGCCCGGCTCTTTCTTCAGCTTGATGACTTCCTCGACTACGTTGTCCTTCACGAGCCTCGTGTTGTTCCAGTCGGCCTTCTTGAGCGTTTTCGAGAACACGACCTTCGGGATCGTGTTCATGAAGTCGGCGACTTCGCCTTTCTGGGTCGGCCAGTACGAAGCCATCCCCTCATACGTCACCCGGCCGAACAATAGCATGCCCGTCGACTTCGATTGCTCGATGGCATACTGCTCCAACTCGTCCCCCCAGATGGTGTCGTGCCAGTCGATTTCCCAGCTCTTCGGGCCTTCAAAGAAGCCGTCCAGTGTGACCAGATTCCACATGATGAGCTTGCGCATTCCATTCACCCGAATCCAAAGAGGTCAATCGCTCAAGCCGGATATATCCGCGGTCGTCGCCGTCCGAGCGACCTGCATCAACCCCGAGCCCGGTGAAGCGGTGAGCTCAAAGACCTTCATTCGATCTCTCCTCGCTCCGCAACGGAACCTCGCTCCGGAGTCGCCCGCTCGACGAACGCAGGGACGCTCTCGCTACGAAACCGAAGGGCAATTCCGAGTCCAACCGCGCTCAAGACCGCGGCCGAGAGGAAAGCGTATCGGAACCCGGTCAGCCCCAGCTGCGGATCGAAGGTACTGGCAACGGTCAACACCAGGGACAGGCCAAGCGGGAATCCGAGGCGCTGGGAAGTCTGGATCAGCCCCGAGGCGAGGCCTTCTTCCCCGGGCTTCGTCCCGGAAAGGCCGGCGATGGCGAGTGCCGGGAATCCGATGCTCGCGCCGAGCGACCAGAGAATCGTCCCCGGCAAGATGCCGAGATAGCCCGCGGCGACCGGCAGAGGCGCCAGCATCGCAAGCCCCAACGTCACGAAGGCCGTGGAAATGATGAGCACCCGTTTGAGGCCGATTCGGTTCATGAGCCACGAGGACCCCCATCCGCCGACGAAGAAGAAGATCGCCGCCGCGGGGAGGAAGGCCAGGCCCGCGTCCAGGGGGGAGTAGCCAAGGACCCCCTGCAAGTAGACGGTCAGTACGATGAGCGCTCCGGCGGAGGAGCTCACGACGAGCGAGAGCACGTTCGCGGTCAGGGTCGTCCGGCGGCGCAGGAAGGCCAGTGGCATGAGCGGCGCCTTCGACCGGTATTCGATGGCCAAGAAGGCCGCCAAGATGAGGACGGAGAGTCCCAGGGGCAGCGCCGCCTGCATCGTGAAGAGGCCGTCGGTCGCGGCAATCGTGAACGCGTATACAAGGAGGATCAACCCGGCCGTGACAGTCACCGCGCCGGGGATGTCGAGACGCTTCGACGCCGCACGTGGACCGTTCCGCGCGATGAATCGCTGAGCCAAGATCGTCGCCACGGCTCCGATCGGCACGTTGACGAACATGACCGATCGCCATCCGAACGCCGCGGTCAGGAGGCCGCCCGCGATAGAGCCTGCGGCGAACCCCGCGGATAGGATCGAGACGAGAACCCCGAACGCTCGGTTGCGCTCCTTCCCCTCGGGGAACGTGGCCGCGAGGATCGCCAGGGCCGTGGCGGTCGTCATAGCGGCGGCGATGCCTTGAATCGCCCGCGAGACGACGAGGGAGAGGAGCGATGGTGCAAGGCCCGCCGACAAGGACGACACGGTGAACAAGACGATTCCAATCAGGAAGAGCCGCTTCTGCCCGTAGACATCGCCCGCTCGGCCGCTCACCATCAGGAATCCGGCCAAGGTGAGCCCGTACACACCGGTCACCCACTGGCTCTCCGCGAGCGGGGCCAGGAATTCTCGTTGGATCGTGGGCAGGGCCACTTGGACCACTGAGAAGTCGACGACGTCGAGAAACGCGGCCGCAATCACGACGGCGAGGATCAGCCGGGCGTGGGACACCACCGCGCCACGCGCCTGAGATTCCGCATGCAACTCGTCGGCCGCTTGTTGGTGTCTCACGTTCCCTGTCAACGAAGCACTCTCGCGTACCTGGTTGGCGCGGCCGAAATCGTCGGTCGTTCATGAATCTGCGTTCGGGTCTTTCCGAAGGCCTTAGTATCAACCCGAACTTATCTGAGCCGAATGGAGCCAACAGGTCTCGCCCGCTTCCTTTTCGAACTCGCCTCTGACGAACGACTCGGCATCTTGCAGGCAATCGATGAGAGACCGCTCCGGCACGGGCAAATTGCGCGGGACCTGCGGATGACCGACTCCGAGACGACCCGGCACCTCAACCGCCTCGCTTCCGCGGGTCTGGTGACGAAGAATCCTCGGAGCGAATACGAGCTCACGAACCTGGCCCGCCTCGTATCCGTGGGCTTCCCATTCTTCCGCTTCCTGGTGACGAATCGGGAGTTCATTCTGAAGCACAATGTGCGGGCGCTCCCCCCGGAGTTTGTGGATCGGCTCGGCGCCCTGGGTGAAGGTACATTCGTTACCGGGATGTACGACGTCGCCGCGACCCAGGAGCGCTACCTGCGGGCCGTGAAGCAACGCATCTGGGTCCTGACGGACCAGATGTTCGAGCAGGCCGTCCCGATCATGCGGGAAAAGGCCGCCTCCGGTGCCGATGTCCGGGTCATCCGGTCCCACGAAGGGTTCGGGCGCGGGACGGCTCTCCTTCCCTCGGTCGAGAGAAACTACCCGGTGCGCCTCGTCGAGGAGACCCGGATCTTCCTGGCGGTCCTCGACGACCTCGCGGGCATCTCCTTCCCGACGGTCGACGGCAAGATCGACATGGAGGCGATGCTTCTCCTCAGTGACCCGGTCGGATATCGATGGTCCGCGGATCTGTTCACGCACCTCTGGAATGGGGCTCGGGAATGGCTTGGCCCCTCGGCGACTCGTGACCGGTAGAGACTCGTGGGAGTCCCGCGCCCACGATGATGTCGGTCGGTTCTGGCAGATCCACCCTTTTGTCGACCTCTCTTGAATATTGTTATATAGTCCTGCCAGTTTCGTCGGGCCGAAGAGGAGTCGCAATGGCAGACCCACCGAAAACCGGAAGCATCGTGCACGTCGAGTTCCATGTGAAGGAACCGAAGAAAGTTGAGAAATTCTACGCCACCGTGTTCGGCTGGAAATTCCAGGCCGTCCCGGGCATCGACTACTCGCTGTTCGAGGCGCCGAGCGGCCCGGGCGGCGGCGTCGGGGGACTGCAACCGGGCAACTGGCAGCCGGGAGTCATCAACTATCTGTCCGTCCCGTCGGTCGACGAATATCAGGAGAAAGTCAAGAAGGCCGGCGGGAAGATCCTGATGCCCAAGGCCGATGTCATGGGCCAGGGCTGGTTCGCCATTTTCGAGGACCCCTCGGGCACCCGGATGGCCTTGTGGCAGCAGAATCCGAACGCACCACGGGTGTAGTAGAGGCGAAGTCTCGCACCCTCTGACGTCTGCGGTTAGACGAAACCTTAAGTCGCGGGAGGGTGCGTCCCATCTTCGTGGTGACGTTCGACAAGGCGAAGCTCCGGCAACAGCTCACGCCGCTGCAGTACGATGTCTGTATCAACAAAGGAACCGAGCGACCTTTCACCGGAGAATACTGGGACAACCACGAGACCGGTGTCTACGCCTGCGTGATCTGTGGGCAGCCGCTCTTCGCGTCGGGGACAAAGTACGATTCCAGAACGGGTTGGCCGAGTTTCTGGGCGCCGATCCAGAAGGAGACCGTGCGGGAAGAGGAGGACCGCAGCTTGTTCATGCGGCGGACCGAGGTGGAGTGTTCCAAGTGCGGTTCCCACTTGGGGCATGTGTTCGAGGATGGCCCCAAACCGACGGGCTTGAGGTACTGCATCAACTCCGCCTCCCTCAGGTTCCATCCCGAATGACCCGTCCAAGCCTAGAAATCAGGCGTGAACACAGAAAGGTGTATACACACAACAAAGGTGATCGACGTGCCCGACAAGACAAAGACCGCGAAATCTGCAAATGTGTCGAGACCAAAAATCACGTTCGAGCGCACCTTCCGGGCGTCCATGGAGGAGGTGTGGGAGCTCTGGACAACCAAGGGTGGTCTCGAAATGTGGTGGGGCCCCGAAGGATTCACCACGGCCGTCAGCAAGCTCGATCTTCGGCCAGGGGGCGAATTCGAGTACGCAATGACTGCGACCAGCCCCGATGCGGTTGAGGCGATGAAGTCCGCCGGACTCTCACTCACAAGCGTCGCACGCGGGAGATATGCCGAGATCACGCCCCGGCGGCGGCTCGCCTACGTTACCGTGGCCGATTTCATCCCTGGCGTCGCCCCGTACGAGGTCGCGGCCGTGGTCGAGATCCATCCCGCATCGGGCGGCGTCCGGATGGTTGTCACCGAGGATGCGATGCATGACGACCTGTGGACCCAACGGTCGATGATGGGGATGAACAGCTCGCTCGACAGACTCACGAAGGTCCTCGACGCGCGCCACGGCCAGCGACGCGCACCCCGGTGATCCGGAGAACCGGACATCCAGGCGACCGAGAAAGAAATACGTGGACACCGACCGGAGGCTACCCGCCAGGGGCAACGAGGGTACCGCCCCGTTCCTCCGGGGCGACATCGGCAATGGATCGGGGAGGTCTGCCCTCGTCGCTCGCGTGCAAATCGGACGTCGTTAAGTACGGCCTCTGTGTTCGGCATCATCCTGCTACTCAGGAAGAGAAGGCCATGTGCCGGAACATCAAGACCCTTTTCAACTTCGACCCTCCCGCAACCGATGACGAAGTCCGAGAAGCGTCGCTTCAATTCGTGAGGAAGCTCTCGGGGTTCCACAAGCCGTCGCAGGCCAACGAGGCGGCGTTTCAGCGCGCCGTGGGAGAAATGACTGCGGCTGCCCGGAAACTGTTGGATACCCTGGTGACTGATGCGGGGCCGCGCAGTCGCGAGGTGGAAGCCGCGCGGGCTCGCGCCAGAGCCGCGGAAAGATTCGGGAGCTCCTGAAACGTCCGCGTCTTCGGTGTCGGCACGCCCGGGCCGAAGTTCCCGGCCCTCGGTTACGTTGACGTCGTGATAGCGACGTGCCAGGGTTGATTACTCAAGACCAAGTTAGACGCCGCACGCACATGGGATCGTCTAGAGCCCCGCGCCGATCCTGCCTCCCCGTGGGACTCGCTCTTCTCCTACTCGGGCTTACGGCGGTCAGCTCCACGGTGCCGACGTCCGTGGCTCCAAGTATTCACGGCCAAGCAATCGGATCCGTACCGACCGCCGCGGGGTTCTCGTTGCCGGCTCCGACAGGCACTCTTGATGGAATCGGTAAGCTCGGCTCCCCGATCGTGGGGAAACAGTCCGCCGGGATGAACGCGACACCACCGACGATGGGCTGGAACAGTTGGAACTCATTTGGGTGTCGCGGTCTGACCGAGACGCTCGTCCGAGAAACCGCGGATGCGATGGTGAATGCCGGCCTACTCGCGGCGGGCTACGACACCCTGACCCTAGACGATTGCTGGTCGGCGGTCTCCCGCGACGCCACCGGAAATCTGACGAACGACCCGGTGAAATTCCCCAGCGGGATGAAGGCCATCGGCGACTACATTCACAGCCGAGGCCTACGGTTCGGGATCTACGCCTCGATCGGCACGGCCACGTGCACCGGGGGTACGGCCGGCAGCCTGGACCACGAATACCAGGACGTCGACCAGTTCGCCTCCTGGGGCGCGGATTACATCAAAGCGGATCGATGCGATGCGAGCGGTTTGGTCCTGAAGGATATCTACGCCCGATGGCGTGATGCGATCGTCGCCTCGGGGCGCCCGATCATCTTGAGCGCGAGTGACAACACCCCGACCGACGAGCCGTGGGCCTGGGGACCCGTGACGGCGCATCAGTGGCGCATGTCCGGCGACATCTCGGACGACTGGGGGACGATGATCGGCATCTTAGACCGCAATTTCGCTCACGCGGCCGCCACGGCGCCCGGGACGTACAACGATCCGGACATGCTCGAGGTCGGTAACGGAGGCATGACGGACGCCGAGTATCGGACGCACTTCGGCCTCTGGGCCCTCATGTCGGCACCTCTCATCGCGGGCAACGACGTCCGCAGCATGAGCGACGCGACCCGCACGATCCTCACGAACCCCGAGGTGATCGCGGTCGACCAGGACCCACTCGGCTTCCAGGCAACGCTGGCCGTGGATCACGGGAACGGCCTGCAAGTGTGGTTCAAGCCGCTCGCGGCGACGGGCGCCCGGGCCGTGGGGCTTCTGAACCGCGGCGACGCCACGGCGACAATCACGGTCGATTGGAACGCGATCAACCTCGGCGCCGGGGACGCCACGGTCCGCGATCTGTCGGCCCATGCGGACCGAGGCTCCTTCAGAGACAATTACAGCGTCAGCGTGGGCCCCCATGAGATGGCGCTGCTCCGCGTGGTCGGCACCGATCGGGTGGTGAGCGACGGGTTCCTGGGCGATCAGCCATGGACGTACATGGCGAACGAGCTCGGGCCCGTCGAACGAAATGCAAGCAACGGCGGGAGTGGAACGGGAGATGGCGGCCCGCTCATGCTGAACGGTTCAGTGTACGCGACCGGATTCGGTGCCTACGCCCCGTCCGCCCTCGAGTTCCGCCCGAACGGAGCGTGCCTCACCTTCACCGCGGACGTCGGGGTCGACGACGAAGTCGGCCGCCTCGGGAGCGTCCTCTTCCAAGTGTGGGGCGACGGGCGGAAACTCTTTGACGGCGGTGTGATGACCGGGGACACGCCCACCGAGAGCGTCAACGTGAACATCGGGGGCGTCCAGAGTCTGCGCCTGCAGATCGTGGCCGTCGATTCCACGAGCGAAGATCACGCGGACTGGGCGAACGCCCGAGTCAGTTGCGCGGCCGGTCGGCCTCCGAATGAACCGCCAAATGAACCTCCAAAGGCAAGTTTCACTGCGACGCCGTCTCACGCGGCACCGTGGACTCTTGTAATCTTCGATGCCGAAACCTCAATGGACCCCGATGGGACAATCATTTCCTACGAATGGGATTTCGGCGATGGGTTCAACGGGAACGGGGTCGTTGTGGGCCATGCCTTCGTGCGTTCGGGACGGTTCTCGGTCGTGCTCACGGTCGTCGATAATCGCCAGACCGCGAACGCCACGTCGTCCGAAATCACGGTGAACTTTCCTCCGATGGCGGCGTTTTCGGTGAGCGCGAGGGCTGCTCCGTCGGGCTGGCCGATCCGTTTCGACGCCTCCCTCTCGACGGACTCAGATGGTACGATCGTATCGTACGCTTGGGACTTTGGCGATGGGCAGACGGACATCGGGATATCGGTCACTCATGCGTATGCGCACAACGGGACGTTCACCGTGCATCTCGCCGTGACCGACGATCTGGGCGCGATCGATCGGGCTGAGGGGTCGATCGAAATTGGAAACCGAGTTCCCACAATCGTCTCCGCAAGTCCACAGGCATTCGTAGTGATGGGGGCCAACGAGGTGAACACGTTTGTCGTCGTCGCGTCGGATCTCGATGGCGACCCGCTGACGTATTCATGGATCGTCGACGGCGTACCCGTCAGCGGTTCGTCCTCGTCCTACGCGTTTGTTGCCTCGAACGTCGGGAGCCATGTCGTCCGGGTCGTTGTCTCGGATGGATATTCCGAGGTCGATGTTGGGTGGGCGATTGAGGTCAGGTCATCCCCACAACCTCCGGGGGCGCATCTTGAACCCGTCGGTGCGGGTCCGTTCATCGAGGTGTTCTCCGGGATTGCGCTCGCCTCCCTCGGGGTCCTCTTCCTCGTCCGAAACTTGCGTCGGCGAGGACGTTGAAACAATCGCGCCCGAGCGATGACCACCAGCCCCAGCCCGCGCGGGGGGCGCGCTCCGCTTTTCGATGCGACGTCGTCGATTCCGAGTGTATCGTGTTATCCCAACCGATTATCGGAACGTGCCGGCGGGGAGAATAGTAACATGAGCGGGACTCCTGATGCTGTGGGCCTCTGGGAAAACACGCAATGGAACACACGAAACGCGTGTTCGTGGCCCTTACGGCCTCCGCCCTTCTCGTCCTCCTGAGCCTCACGGTCTTCACCTCGAACACAAGTCTGCCGACCAACCCAGCCGGCACGGTGAGGGCCCTTGCCCCGACGAACAACTTCGACCAGTTCGTCATCGTGCTGATGGAGAATCACGACCTATCCGACATCTATGGGCCAGCCACATACATGACCCAACTCGCGGATCAAAACGCCTTCGCGCAACACTGGGCCAGCATCACGAATCCCTCGCAGCCGAACTATATCGCGCTGATCGGAGGGAGCACCTTCGGAGTCTCGGGGGACGGCAACCATCCGAACCTAAACCAGAAGACGATCGTAGACATCGTCGAGACCTCGGGTCACACGTGGAACGCGATCGCGGAAGGGAGCGGCTCCGGCTGTTCGATCAACCCGGACCGAGGCGAGGACCACTTTCCGTTCCTGTCCTACACGACGATCACGGGCAATTCGGCGCGGTGCGCGAACCTCCACTCCGGCGGCCCGGCGGACGTCGTCGCGGCGCTGAACGCGGGCACGAACTTCATCTGGTTCACGCCGAACGATGGGCACAACATGCACGACAACTCCGTGGCGTCGGGCGACTCGTGGCTGCAGAGTTGGGTGCCGCAGCTCTTGAGCGCGATGGCCGGGAAACACGCTACGCTCTTCATCACATACGACGAAGGATATGCGAGCCCTCCGTTGGTCTATTCCGGGTTCAGTGGCCCCGCGGCCAAGCAAGCGTACAAGTCCACGACCTCGTACACCCACTATTCCTTGTTGAAACTGATCGAGGACGTATGGGGCGGAGGGAGCCTCGGCCAAGGCGACGTCGGTGCGGCGTCTCCGTTGGAATTCTTCGGGGCAGGCGGCCCCGCGGTCCCGGACTTTTCGATCGCGGCAAACCCTGCAAGCGTTTCGTTCATCCCGGGTCAATCCGCAACTTCGACGATCAGCCTTCAGTCGACGGGCGGTTTCACGGGGAGCGTCGCGCTGACGACCGCCTCTTCTCCCGCGGGAGTGACCGGGTCCTGTTCGCCGTCGACGGTCAGCGGGAGTCAGACATCGACGTGCACCCTGACCGGCACGACGGCGGGTTCATACGCCGTCACGGTGACAGGCACGAGCACATCCCTCACTCACACAGCGTCGATTTCCGTGGCGGTGACGACGACTCCGCCGCCGGGTGGAGGCCCTCCGGGCGGCCGCGACCCGCTCCAGTGGCCCTTTTCGCGGGATAGCATCTGGAACCTCCCTATCGGCGCCTCGGCCGTCTACGTTCCCGCGAACATCCAACAGGCCACGCAACGGGGGATGACCACGGATCCGGACGTCATCATCTTGACGCCGAACGCAACGATGACCGACGTCTATTACAACTCGGACGGCTGGACCGGCGGAAGCCGGTGCGCGCCGCAGGGAAACGTCCTCGCCAACGCGCCGATCCCGGACAACTTCGTGGTACCGGGTGCCGGGTCCGGGAACCCGGACGGCACGACGCCGAATTACGCGACGGCAATCCTCATGTCGGACGGCCACACCCTGACCCAGGGGCAACCGTTCGCTCGGTGCACGGCCGGAGGTCCCGCGACCATGTGGTGGTCGCTGTCGAACGACCTCTACGGGACCGGCGTGGACGGCGGCCATGGTGGCTCGCGCCTGTCGAGCCTCGGCGGCACGATCCGCCTCGGGGAACTGGTCCCCGGTGGCGTCATCCGGCACGTGATGAAAGTCAACGTGTACGGACTCAACAACTACTATTACGACGGCACCACGCAAGGCTATCGCTGGCCCGCGAGTCAGGCGGACGGCTGTGCCGCGACGTGTTACGGAGGCACGGTGCCGGCTCTCCGCATGGGCTCTCTCCTGACAATCCCGGCTTCGGTGAACATCGACAACCTCGGACTCGAGACGGAACCCGCGAAGATCCTCGCGCGGGCGTTCCAGGATTACGGCGCGTACGCCGTGGACGACACGGCATGGTCGGTCTACGCGATCGCAACGGAGTTCAGCCCGCAAGGCCGTGTCGACGACGAGTTCAGCACGGCGTGGGGCTTCCCGATCAACGCCGCGAGCAAGGGCGTGCCGTGGGCGCGAGACATGGACCGGCTCTTCGGCGCGCTCAATGTGGTCGACAACTGGGACGAGGCGCAATGGCTCACGGTATCCGGATCCAACGGAGCCCAAGGCGCGGGCGGTGGCGCGCCGATCGTCGCGTGGGCTCCCGAATTCGGCGGGGCCGCGCCCGGTCCAACGGGGCCCGGCGCCCCATCCGAGCCCGCCGCGCCGCCGTCGCTCCCGTCCCTGCCCGTGGAATGGGTCCCCGCCGTCGTGGGCCCCGGTCTCGCCCTGGGTTTGCTTCTCATCGCCTTCGCCGCGTCGCGCCGCTCCGCCCGGAGCCGAAGGCGCACATCCCCCGCGAAGCGCGCGAGGCCTGACCCTACGCAATCCGACCCCATGCAGACGTCCGCGAACCGAGGGGCCACGGGCCGGCCTCGGCGATACATTCCCCCGGAAGAGTTCGAGGACGAATCGTCCGACTCCTAGCATCCGATCATTCCGTCGGATCCCGAAACCGAGTCGCCGGGAGCGAGCACCTCCGCGGTTTCGGCCTACCGTCTCGAAGCTTTATGTTTCTCCCGTCGTACCCCCGAGGCCGTGTCTCGTCCCGATCGCAACACGTGGCTCGCGGATCCGGTCCAGCCGGCGGCGCGCTATCGCTACCTCGTCGAGATTGAGGGCGCTTCGCCGGAATCCGACGAGGCTCGGGTCGCACGCGCGCAAATCCCCCGCCACGGCTGGGCCGCTGATATCTTACGTAGACAAGACGCGCGCGGCTTCTGGGTCCACCGCAAGACGCTGTACCGACCGAAGTACGTGGCGACGAACTGGCGCCTCCTCGCGCTCGCCGACCTCGGTCTGACCGTCCATCATCCGCGGGTCCGCCGCGGTGTCCAGCTGATGCTCGAGGACTATGGCGGGTCGGACGGACCCTTCACCCGACGCGGCGGCGAGCCCCACTTCTGCTTCGTCGGCAACACGGCGCGGATGATGATCCTCTTCGGCTTAGGCGATGACCGGCGGGTGCGCGCCTCGCTCGACTGGCTCGCAGACCGGCAGCTCGACGACGGCGGTTGGGACTGCTTCGGCCGTCCGAACGGAACCCTCGATTGTTGGGAGGCACTCGCGGCGTACGCCGCAATCGGTCGCCGGCGGTGGACCCGAAAATGGAAACGCGCCGTCGAACGAGGGGCCGAGTTCTACCTCGAGCGCCGACTCCTCCGTGAAGGTCGCGGCCGATACCCACCGTGGGAGAGGCTGCATTCTCCAAACCACTATTATTACGACATCCTCGTCGGCCTCGAGACGATCATCCGCCTCGGCTACGGCGATGACCCGCGCACGAAGCCCGCGCGGGATCTCTTGAAGCGAAAGATTCGGCCGGACGGGACGTGGACGACGGAGGCGGCCCATCCCGATCTCGCGCCAGGGGCGAACTACAGCCGGGATCCCGGGGTGCGTCCGTTCGGCCTCGAACGACTCCATGCCCCGAGCAAATGGATCACGTTGCGGGCGGTGGCGGTCCTGGGGGATGAGGCGAGGGCTCGTTAGGATTTGATCGGCCCGAGTTCCGCGGGGGATTCCACCGAAAAGCTTCAATCCCCGGAAGCCGACTGGAATGGGCAGGGGACCCGGCCTCTTGGGAACGTGCGAACGCTGCGGGCATCGCCGATGGCGCCTCAGCCTCAGTCGGTGCATGGTGTGTGGGGCGGTCCTCTGCGAGAACTGCCAGATGGTCGCGGGCTATGCCCAACCCGGTCCGGCCGCGTCGCAGCCATTGTCGAATCCGGCCCTCCGGTACTCGACCATCCCGGCGTATCACACGGTCTGCTCCTGGGAGTGCTTCGACCGCTGGGCATGGACGTTCATCTCCCGCGGACATGCGCCCGGCATGTTCGGTCAGCACTACATCCTGGGCGGGGTTCGACTGCACCCGGGGACCGCGGGACGAGCCGTCGCGATGGCGGAAGACCACCGGCGCGGCCAAATGCTCGAGCAGGCGCGTCACCTGATCGAGGCCGAAGACCACGAGGCGGCCGCCGGCATCTACCAGACGCTCGGGATGTGGAAAGAGGCGGGCGAAATCCGGAGGAACGGACGCCGTCAGATCGTGACCCAGGTCCACGTGAACGTGAACGATCTCGTCGATCAAGTGCGGAAGGCGGGGATCATCACCGACTACATGTGTCCCGCGTGCCGCGGGCACATCCGCATTACCGGGGAGACGACCCTCGCGACGCTGAGGAACTGCCAGTATTGCGGTTCGGCGGTTCAGACCACCGATCTCGTCGACTTTCTGACGAAGGTGGTCGGCTACTCATAGGACTGGCTACGCTCCCTCGGTGGCGTCCATCGCCGCGGTGACGAAGCGGCTCTCGGCCTTCTCAATCAACGGCGCCGGATCCGGCGTCATCGATTTTCGTTCCGGGGAGTCGTAGTACGCGGCGTCCCTCGCCTCGAAGCCATCGGGCCCGTCGTACGAGAGGATCCAAATGAACCGGTTCTCGTCGGGACAACCCACGCTCCATCGACGCGGAAACCGAATTTCCGCCGCGAGGGAAGGACGCCACGGGTCCACCCGTCCAACCATTCGGCCATCTTGCCCTCTTTGATGCTGTACATCCGGAGCTGCGAGACTGTTTTCACGAGATTCCTTCCGCGTGGTCGGTGTTCTGCCCTCACGAAGATAGCGGCGATCCGCAGTTTGCGCAGAACGTGGCAGTGGACGAGCTCGAAAAGCCACACCGCGAGCAGGTGATTGTCATGGAATCGGCAGGCGCCGTCGCATCAGGAGGCGATTGCGTAGGCGGAGTCGCCGCCACCGGCGCCGCGGATGGCGACGCAGCTCCGGGCGGAGGCATCGGATATCCCCAAGCGGACGGCCCTGGAACGGCCGCGTATAGGTGCGCGAGGCCGGCCGACACCCGCTCTTTCGTCTTTCCAACGATCCAGAAGAACATCACGTACCCGACGAGCGCGAAACCGGGCGGGAGGAAGACGCCGCCCACCAGGAGCGAGAAGAGTCGGCTGGCCTCTCCCTGGCCTACCGGCGACGAAGGATTCGAGATGATGGAAAGGATCCGAACGGTGACGGAGCCGACGACTGCAATGCCGATGACCCCGAGCGCCGGGATCAGGATGCTCGCAATGTCCGACCACCGTCTCGTCTCCGGAGGTTGAAGGGATCGCATCATGAACCGATACATCTGGCCCTTCGAGCTCACCCCGGCCGTCCAGAACACGGTCACGAGGAGCGGCACGTAGAGGATCGCCGGGGCTGGACCGCCGAACAGGAAGACCGAGCCGCCCGCGAGGAGGAGGTATACGACCAGGATCGCGGCGAGAGTCGAGAGCGTCGTCCCGATCCATTTGAAGAGGACTCCGCGCCTCGCATTCGCGGCATGCTCCGGCCCGTACTCGTCCGCGCCATGATGCATCCGGATCACGGCCATGAGGCTCACAATGAAATTGATCACGAACACGATGATGAGACCGCACACCGCTGAGCCGGTAATCGCGGCGGCGGCAATGGCGCTGACCGGATCCGAGACCGAAATCAGGACCGACGAGAGGCCCACGATGAGCGCGAAGACACCGAAAATCATGTCCAGAATCAGGGTGACGTAATACGTCTGGATACCGCGAACCGTATCGGGCTTGACGACGACGCTTGGCCAGTAGGGGATGGGCAGTCCGGACGCTGCGGGGCTCGGGACGGCCACGGTTCGAAAGCGGTCCAAGCGGCGATAAAGATATCGATGATGCTCGGTCGCATCTTGGTCCGACGCTCAAGGCCCGAACGTTTCGCTGGAGGCAATCCGCGCCGCCAACGCCGTTCGGAGGACCTCGAGAGCCGTCGGGGCAACCTTGTACTCACCGAGCTCGCGGAGCGGGATGAATCGCGCGTTCGCGGCGTCCGTAGCCGGGAAGGGTTCCCCGCGTACGTATTCGCAGAGCACCTCGATCAGGACGTAGTGCCAGCGGACCTGGCGGCCCTCCAGCTGGATGAAGTCCCGTACGTCGAGCACGCGGACGGGCCGCACATCGACACGGGTCTCTTCCAAGGTCTCCCGCGCCGCGGCGGCCTCGACCGTCTCGCCGATCTCTAAGGCCCCGCCCGGGAAACTCCACAGGCCCCTGTTCGGATCGGCTCCCCGCTTGACCAGGAGGACGGCCCCGTCCCGGAACACGACCGCGCCGACGGCGGGGACGGGGTGGGTTGGGAACTCGTTCCGAGACGACACGGACCGAGGAAGCCGACGCGGGCCATCAATCCTACGGCGAGGCTGCGGGAACGGTCCCGCGCCTCGAGAAATCGAAATCGTCGAAGGTGCGCTGGTGCAAGACATAGTGGAGGACTTCGCTCGTCTGGATGTACCGCGACATCGGGATGTCGAGTCGGGTCTGCAGATACGCCAGGGTGGCGGCCATGGAAGGGAAGCGCTGCGGCGGGCGGCGGAGTGCCTCTCGGACATGTTCGCGCACGTTCCAGACGCCGACCGGCATGATGTATCCCGGATGGGTCTCTCGGAGGATGACCGTCGCAGCCTGCCGCTGTTCCCGGGCCAACCCTTCCGCGACGGCGAGGCGGGCCGCGTAGTAACATCCGCCGATGCTCGCGTACGTCGTGCGACCGTTGAAGCCCTCGTGATCTCCGAACATCACGATGTCGCGGCCCAATGGATTCCACAAGGTGTTCGGATACCACGCTTCGATCAGCTCGTAGCGCCAGGGTCGGGGAATCATCACGACGAGGAATCGGTCGTCAAATCCGATCGCCTCGTACACCCGAATCTCGTTGATCAGTGGGAACGCCTCGACGCGATCGCGGAGCTGCTTGCCAATCGTATCGTCGACGGCCGTGATGGACCAGCGGGTCGGCACGAACCGACGGTTTTTCTCGAGCCCGAATGCGCCGACACTGAAGGCCCGCTGGATTTTCGACACCGGGGTACCGCGGCCGTAGAGATCGACGACCGCCTCCTTGGCCCGCAGGTCCGTGTCGGAAAAGGCCCGATCCAGATTCGGGTCGACCTTCAGCGTGCCGACATCGAGACGGCGCAACGGCGCGGAGGGCCCGAACGGTTGGATGTTGTCATCGAGGACAACCCGACCGAGCGGTTTCCGAGAGAATCCCACCTCGACATCCGCAGGAGACGTCCCTAGGGCGAGTTCGCGCGTCCGCTCGACGATCCGACCGCCGCCGTCCACGTCTTGCACATGGACGCGGTGCATCCCCCGGACGAGTTGCGACCGAAACTGGACGATGTCCTCCATCGAATGGCCGATCCACGCTTCGGGGGTATCGAGGATCTGGGTGTCGCCGTGGACGGGCGGCACGAGCGGGCCCACGTACACCTTCGGATATCCGAACCGGCCGACGAAGACGCCGGGGGGAGACGATCCGTCCATCTCCACGCGGTCGATCATCGGGGCGGTCTTCATCATGAAGTCCCAGCGGACGAGGATCGGGCAGCGCGTCTTGCCACAGAGGAGCTTTGCGCCTCGGCACTGGATGCACAACCCGCTCGCGATGGCCGCCCGCGTGTCCGCGTCGAAGATCGCCGCGAACGCGGCCGGCGCAGGCTGGACCGGGAGGGAGAGCATCGCCGTCTCACGGACCCGAGGAGACTTAAGAACGTGGCGGCGGGATGGGCGAAGCGGAACGCGAAGGGTTATCCGTGCCGCCGGGAGTTCCCGAATCGTGAAGGAGAATTCTCCTCTCGCGCTGACGACGGAGGACCGCATCCTCCTGTACTTCTCCGACTTCCGTAACATGGAGGAACGGTACGTCCTGCCGCAGGCGCTCACGCAGAAGGCGATCGCCTTCGCGGCCGGCATCCAGCGGAAACACCTGTCGCGGTATCTCGATGAGATGGTGCGCGACGGCTTCCTGACCGAGACGAAGGCCCACATCGAGGGCGAGAAGCAACGGATGCTCGCATACTACCTCGCCCCGCGCGGGTGGGAGCGCGCGATGGGGATCAAGGAGCGCCTGTCGAAAGTCCGGGTGCCCGTGAAGGTCGCCGGCACGACGAAGGAGATGAGCCTCGAGGAGATCGACCGCGCGACATCCGTCCATCTGACTCTTTCGGATATCGTGCGAGAAGCGATGAACGTCGACGAGCTGGACCTGGAATATCTCGAGGGGATTGATGACCGGCGAAAACGCGCGATGGACGAGCGGGTGAAACGCCTCGAGGACTACACGCGAGCCGTCATGACCGCCTGGAAGGATGGTCGGGTCAGCGCGACGGAGCGCCTCCTCGTGGAGCAGCTGAGGGAGAACCTCGGGATTTCGCGGGAGGAACAGGAGCGTATCGAGAGCGAGGTCCTGGAGGAAGTGATCGAGAACCGCGCGGGGATCTATCGTGCGGTCGCCGCCCAGGCCCTGGAGGACGGTCCCGTGACCGAAGACGTGCGCGAACTCCTCGAAGCCTTGCGCAAGAAGCTCGGCCTGTCCTCGCACGATTGCCGAGAAATAGAAGCGGCTCTGACGAAGAACGCGGCCTAGCGGTTGGCCGACCCAGAACTGAGTGATTCATCCCTTGGCACCAGGATCATTTAAGCGCCTCCACGACCAGGTTACCAGCCTTTCGATGTTCGACGATGCGAAGGAGAGCTGGTGGAAACCACGCGGTTTCTCCTTCCTGGACTGCTTGGACTTCGGAGAAGCCGGCCGATTTCAGCATGGATTCGAGAAGTGGGTGGGAATAGACCGCGTGATGCTCATGGCCGAAGAGGCCGCGATTGAGTGCCACCATCGCTGACGCGTCCAAGTCATCCAGCCTCCAGATGCGAGGCCGTCCCCCAGTTTCTCGCTCTCTCTCCATCGTGTCGATTCGAGGCACGCTGATACGAAAGACTCCACGCGGACCTAGAATGCGACACACCTCGCGGAGGATGTGAGGAACCTGATCGATGTGGAAGTGTTCCAGAACGTGTTCGCAGTATACCGCCTCCGTGACCCCGTCGTCCAGAGGGAAGCGGTTCAGGAAATTGAAGCGCAAATCCGCCGGTCCGATCATGTCGACGTTGCACACGCCCGGTCGGATGGTCGGACCCGACCCGAGGTTGATCCATCTCAGGGAGGCGTACCGGAGAGGGCGGAATCTCTTCCAGTATCGGACCTTAGCCCTCGTAAGGCGGAAGCGGTCCAGATAGGGGTGGGTCAGAAACGAATCGATGAGTCTGCCCGCCAAATCCCGTATTGTGGGCTCGGTCAATTGCCCCCCCCCCCCCCGGCCCAATTGACACCCTTTGCTTTAAGTGCGAGGCCTGTGGTCCGAATCGCAATTCACTCATGGAATCTAAAGGCCAGGGTTCGCCCGCACGGCGACGAAGTCGGTCCGGACAGGAATGCCATCGACTTCAGCCCCCTGGAGGAGCACCCGATCGCCTCGTTTGACTTCGTCCCTCACGAAAGCCCAGTAGGGGACCCCGTCCACGCGAACACGCGCGTTTCGGTTCCGAGAGACCCACGAGACGACGGCTTCGCGCCCTATGTAGTCGCGACGCCATCGCCGACGGAGAAAGGTCCCGAACTGTGCGACGACGAGGCCGGCAAGCCAGAGGGCGGTTGCCGCAACGAAGTCTGCGGTAAGCCCGGAGTGCAAGGGACGAGTCGCGAAGACGAATCCGATGTACGCGAGGCCAGTCACGGCGACGCAAGCGCCGAGAACGGCGCAGACAAAGGCGACCCGAGCCCTCCCCATGCGTTTCGGCCCGTCGCACACCACTTCGCTAGTTGAACCTTCGCTGCAGGTTTTGCGAATGGCCAACGAAGGCCCGAAGGTTCTCTGCCCTGTAATGATGACCCGTGGAACATCGGGATGGACGGGCTCCCGACTTTCCTCCCCCGGCGGACTTCTGCGTCTAGCGTGCGACGAACAACCGGTATTTCTGGGTCGGGTCCGAGATCTCCATCTCGATCCGTTTCGCGATGAGCTTCTCGGGATGATGGACGCTCGGGACGCGCTGATCGAGCTCCTGGAACGATTTGAAGGGCCCTTTTTTGCGCTCCTCCAGGATCCCCCACATCGTCTTCTTGCCGAGGCCCGGCAACAGTTCGAGCATGTGGAACCGAGTCGTGATCGCCTGCGCGCGGTTGAAGAAGTCCACGAACTTCTCTTCTTTCTCCTTGACGGTCTCCGCGATCACGAAGGGCAACTCCTTCTGAGCGGCGGTCGTAAGCTCCTCGTATCCGACCCGGCGTTTCACATGGAGGACCTCCGTGCGCATGTCGATGTCCTTGCCGATGTACACGCGCTGCCCGACCGAGAGGGTCACGCCTTCTTTCGGCACCAGCTCGAAGAGCTTGAACTCGTCGACCCCGAGGGCGTACGCGAGCGGTTCCCGATGGTACTTCGACTGGTCGGGGTGACCTTGCGGTAAGAAATCGAGGATGCGGGCATAATCTTCCATGCGCGTCGCCTCGTCAGCGGTACTTCCCCACAATCTCGAGGACTTTATCCGCATCCTCTTTCGACAGGCTGAAACGCTCCTTCGCGAAGATCGCACGGACGTCGTCCAGGTGCGTCGGCATCAGGTCGACGATCTTTAATGCGTTGAAGGGCGACATCATCGGGATCTCCATGAGCTCCTTCACGATCGCGAGAACTTTCTCCGCGGGGACGCGCGCGAACAGGGAGGCGTGGGAGAGCGAATACTGCTGCTCCGGATTCAACTCGCCCCGGACGACCTTCTCCTTATCCAGGATGAGCTTCAGCTCGGCAAGGGACACGTACGACTCCTCCATGGTCTCCCTCCTAGGCGCGCCTCAGGTGCTCGGGCCGGACGATCGCCTGCTTGATCCGACCGCCGAAGCGGACGTCAACCACGAAGGCGGCTCCGCGATGCTCCACGACCGTGCCCGTCATGCCGTGGAACCGGTGGTGAGGCCACCCTTTCTGGACACTCGAATCGATGACGATCGTCACGCGCTCGCCGATTTGGAAGGACTGCAACGACCTCGTGATGGCGGAGAGCCCGCGCTGGCGAGGACTGCGGCGGAACTTCTGCCGCGTCTTCTCCATGATGCCTTTCGAGGCCTTGACCATCTCCTCACCCGCCGTCGTGGACGTCGAGCACGTCGAGCTCGAGCACCTCGCACGCCGCGCCGAGTCGTTCTGCGAGGGACGGCCGCGTCCGGCCCCCGTCCCCGTGGACCCACTCCTTGATGTAAGTCCCCGCCTCGGCGGTCACGCGGAGTTCCGCCCGGTCTCCCTCCACGCCGACGACCTCGGCCGAGAGCAACCGTCGAGCCCGTGTGGTATCCGCGCGCCGGTGAACGACCCGCCCAGGCGTACGCTGGGCGATCGGCTCGCCGACCAAAACCGGAAGCGTGCCTTTAAGCTTTGCTTCCTCCACGGGAGGGGCCGTCCGGAGGAGGACGCGGTAGGTCTTCGCCGCGCGGTCCTCCTTCAGCGCAACAACGTCGCCGCCGGTCGCCGGCGTCAGGCGATCGACCTCGACCATCCCGGAGGCGTTGATGCGCCGCACGGCCGCATCCAAGTCGATCCGACGTTTGCGGGGCTCCTTGATCTCGACGATGAACGGTCGACCTCGCCCGAGCATGCGCGCGTCCACGTCTTCGCGGCCCATGCCGTGCAATGCGTGCGCCGTGCCTCCGGATTCCCTCATGATCTCCCCGGCGATCAGTTCCTCGACGCTCGTCGGGTACATCTTGCCCGTCCCGCCACATCGGGCGCACCCTTTCCCGCGGCAGCGTCGGCATGGCCAACGGGTCTGCGGTACGCCGCGAGACAGCTTGCGGTAACGGCCCCGGAGGTAGAGCGGATTCACCTGGAGATCGACGTGGTCGAACGCCGTATCCAGGACCGCGACGACGTCGGGGCGGTCCAAGGCGGCCTCCTTGCGGATGTGATCCGATACGCGCTTTCCGACCTCGCGATTGACCTCGGCCTTCAGCGGCTCCGGGCCGGTCATGGCGAGCTCGGCCCACAGAGACTCCTCGCGGGCCGCGACCTCGAAATCGATCTTCGATCCGATCCGGAACGTCTCGAACTCCCACGGCTCCAGCTTGCGGGCGACGAGGGCCGCGAGATCGTCGTACCGATCGGTGAGGCCGCCGCAGACCCAGCACGGTCCCTCCGAGATCCGCGCAATCTCTCGCACCGCCTGGCCTCGAGCTTGATTCGTCAGCCCGTGGCCGAGTTTCCCGAACAGACGGCCGAGGCATGAATCGCAGAGGGCCCGATCACCGAGCGCGGGCCAGTCGACCGCGGCCGCTGCGGCGAGGATCGCTTCCACGGCTCCCGAAGGGAGCGACGGCTTAAAGGTTCACGCGAGCAGCACAACGCTGATGAGTAGGTTCGTGAGGACAATCCCGGTCATCAGGACGTATGCCCGATCTCGCTCCTCGAGGAAGGAGAGCAGGCTCAACAACACTCGGGCGACAGGGGTGAAGATCAGGACGAGGACGCCCATGTTCAGATATCCCGTCGGGGTGAAGGGGATCAGGTCCGGTCCCAGTGCGCGCGGTGGAATCGAGTGCTCCGGAAGGGGACGGCCCGTCACCCCGGCCAAGATGAAGCCGAAGAGCAGGAATGCGACCGACACGACGACGCCGCCCCGGAGGATGTGGTAGATCAGACGGTTGATGTCCTCGACCTCGGTCAACACGGCTCGGCGGAGCGCGGCGATGCGATGTTGAACGACGCGCAACCCAGCGCGGGCGGTGATCACAGGACGCCTCCGAACAGCCCGAGGGCTCGCGCGGCCATGGCGATGCCGAGCCCGGCGAGAAAGATGGAGAAAAGGAACCGGACGTTCGCGGCCTTCGATCGAACGAGCAATCGTGTGCCGAGATTCGTTCCCGTGAACACGCCGATGATCACCATCGCGGCGAGACTCGGGTTGACGAGGCCTTGCGAATAATAGATGAATGCGCTCGCGGCGGCGGTCACCCCGATCATGAAGTTGCTCGTCGCCACGGCGGCCTTCATCGGCACGTGCATCAACACATTCATCGCGGGCACTTTGATGAATCCGCCGCCGACTCCGAGGAGGCCCGAGAACACCCCGGCGGCGGCGCTCGCCCCAAACCCGGCACCCGGGCGGTCGACACGGTAGCGGTACACGCCTTGGTCTTCCTGGTCGAAGTACACGCTGCTCAGGCTGAGGCGCTTCACGAGAGGGCGTTCCTCCTCTCCGCCGCGGTATGCGCGGTCCTTCGCGGTCTCCGCGACGCGCACCATCGACGCGGCGGCATACAGGACGACGACCCCGAATGTCAGGAAGAGATAGACGTTTGGGACGAGGATTCCGACGACGGCGCCGGCGATCGCACCGAGGGTGGTTCCGACCTCGAGGAACATCGCGAGTCGCAGGTTGGTCAGGTGGTCTCGCACGTATACGGACGCCGCGCCGGAGGACGTCGCAATGACGCCGATCAGGCTCGTCGCGATGGCGACCTTGATGTCGATGCTGAGCGCCAACGTCATGAAGGGAATCAGGAAAACGCCCCCTCCGATTCCTAAGTAGGACCCCGCGAGGCCCGCCAGGAACGCGGCGATGGCCAACAGGAGGAGCTCCTCGAGCAGAGGGAGGACCTCGACCGCCGCCATGCGGGCCGGCTAGACGCAGGGTCGATAAATGTCTTTCCGCGATTCGCGAGTCACTTCGACAACACGATCTCGATCGCACTCACGTTCGTCGCGCGGCCGTCCTCCGCGGTCACCTTCTCCGTCGCGATGCGCACGTCCCTCACCTCGGCATCGGGGATGAAGCGAGCCCGGACGATTTCGGCGACGTCGACCGCGCGCGAGATCGAACGCCCACGGGCTTTCACCACGACCTCTCGAGACCCGCCGTTGAAGTGAGTGACGACTGCGAGGACGTAATTCATCGTCGGCTTTTTCCCGATGTAGACGACGCCAGGCTCGACCGTGAGAGCGCCACCACCGGGGACGGGGCCGAATCCGGGCGCGGCGTATTAATGCTCTTCGGACGCCCTTCCGAATTCCCCGCAATGGGCTCGAAAACGTTTTAAGAGCGAGATTCTTTGGAGAAGCGGGACGCGCATGGCACGGGACCGCGATTCGGGTTTCCACTCGGCGGCGGGCCTCATCCGGTACTTCGATCAAGAGGACGAGAAGGCCCTCAAGGTGGCCCCGTGGATCGTCGTCGCCCTGTGTGTGGGCCTCTCGGCGGTCGTGCTCTACATCACGTATACGTGGCCGCTCTCCTAGATTTCTCGAAACTGTTTTGACCCGGGGCTCGTTCCCGAGGAGGTGCCGCCGCGTCGGCGCGTGGAGGATGATGCAGCTCGAACGTTCCTCCGCCTCGCTGCCGCGCTCGATCGTCGCTCAAGGGCTCGCGACGGCACTCGGCTCGCTCCTTGGAACCTCGATCCGGTCCGGTTGGCGCCCCTCGCATCGTGGGCAGAGATCGGAGACGCGTTCGAGCGCCTGAGGCGTCTCACACGCAAGGAACCACGCGGCTTTCGACGGGACTGGCTGGAGGATCATCTTCCCACCTTCCGCGCCCTGATCCGCCAAGTTCGTGGTCCGGCTCCCCCACTGCCCCGACAGGTCCGGGACTTCTACGATCTTCCGACGCGGCCCGCGGGCGAGGAGGAGCTGGATTCCTTGCGCCGGGAGGTCCGACGGCTCCTACACGTCGGGCGGGAGGACGGACTCCGACCGGCGGTCGAGCACTGGGAACACGACCACCGGGTGGCGCGGGACGCCGTCTTGCCGACCATGGAGCGATACCTCCGACTCGCTCGGCGCGATGCGCGGCAACTCTTCAAACTCCCGAAGACCGAGCGCGTCCGGCTCGTCGGGACGCGCGGACGATCGATCTCCGGCATCTGCGAGTATACGCGCGATTATCAGAGCACGGTGAAGCTGAATGTCGACTTGCCCTGGACCTGGCCTGCGCTCCGCGACATGGCCGCCCACGAGGCATACCCGGGCCATCACGTGCACCAGGCGACCCGGGAGTGGGAGTACCTCCACGGCGATTTTCCTCGAGAGGCCGCGATCTCTCTTGCCGTCTGTCCGATGGGTCCCGTCGAGGAGGGCATCGGCGAGAATGGGATGTGGTTCCTACAGTGGGACCGCACGCCGGAAGACCGGATGACGCTCTCGCTAAACCGCCTCCGGTGGGGCACCGAGGTCAACCTCGCGGTCATGGTCCACCGGGAAGAACCGAGGCGCGAACTCCTTCGATACGCGATGCACTCCGGCCTCGTCGACTGGAAACAAGCCCTGCGGGACGTCCGATACGCGCGCCACCGGATGTGGGCCTCGTACGCGTTCTGCTACTGGTACGGCACCGCGATGATACGCAAACAATTCCTGAAAATGGATGGCGACCCCGCTCTCTTCGACGTCCTGTATTGGCGCCCGCACACCGTGCGAACCCTCGCGGCCGCGTTCCGTCGACTTTGAGAAGCCTCAGCGATACGCGCCGCACGAAGGGCAATACCAGCGCTGGTACTGCGGATACCAGACCATCGGACGTCCGCACACCGGACAGGGGGCCGGCACGACCTCGGTGGGGACCGGTCCATAGGGTCCGTAGGCCATCGGCATTCCCCCGCCGATCGGATGGCTCTCGCGGACGACGAGATAGATCACGAACACGATGACAAATCCGATGATCCCGGTGAGCAAGGTCGCGATGACCAGGAGCACGACCCAAACGGTCGCGTCCAGCCGACGGCCTTGCGCGTCGCGGTACATCCACAGGGCGCCGAAGACGAGGGCCACGATCCCGATCAGGCAGATGCCGAGGACGAAGACGAGCCACTCGGCGCCGAGAATCTGGAATGCGCTCGCCATGGGTCCGCGGGCGGAACGGTCCGAACGCTATTTCATGGTTGCGTGGGCTCGCCCAGGTGACGCCTCACGCTTTCGACGCGGGGACTTTTCGCGTCGTGCTGTCCGTGTTCGCGCCACTGACCGGCGTGTTACTCACGCTGTCCTTGAAACCGCAGTGCTCGCACTCGATCCAGATTCGAGTTGAAAGGTAGTACCAGTTCCACGTCGGCTTGCCGCACCGCGGGCACGACTCCGGGTGGAGCGGGCGCATGGTCCGCCCATCGTGGAACCGGTTTTGAAGGTTTGCGCTCAGAACGGCCGGCTTGCGAGGGTCGCCTTCACGCGGAAGGATTGGCCTCGACGCTCCGCCTCGATGTCGATCGTGTCGCCGATCGCCCGCTCGTGCAGTCCGTCCACGAGGTCGGCGACGCCGCCGAGAGCCCGGCCCCCAAGGGATGTGAGGACGTCCCCGACCTGGAGACCGGCCGACTCCGCGGGCGATCCCGACGTGACCTCGGCGAGGAACACTCCCTGGCGGCTCGTGATCCCGTAGTACGCGGCGACGCGTCGGTCGACGTCATATCCCGCCACGCCGAGCCACGGCCTCTGCACGTGCCCGTGTTCGAGGATTTGCCGCGCCACGCCGAGCGCCGCGTTGATCGGGATGGCAAATCCAATGCCCTCCGCATATGGGATCGTCGCCGTGTTAATCGCCACGACCCGTCCTTGCAAGTCGACGAGCGGACCGCCGCTGTTCCCCGGATTCACCGCGGCATCCGTCTGGATCACGGGGAGGCCGTCTCCCGGACCGAACGACAGGTTCCGCCGCAGCGAGCTTATCACCCCGGAAGTAACCGTCGGGCCGCCCGGAAGGCCGAGCGGATTCCCGATCGCGAGGACCGGTTGGCCGACCTTCAACTGGTCAGAGTCCGCGAACTCCGCGGCATGGAAGTCTTTCCCGTCGACCTTGATGATCGCGACGTCCGTCTCATCGTCACCGCCGACGACCGTCCCGCTCAGGACGCGGCCGTCCGCGAACGTCACGATCACCTTGCTCGCGCCGTCGATCACATGATGGGTCGTAAGGACGTGGCCTTGGGCGTCGAGGAGGACCCCGGACCCGAAACCTCGCCGGGGCCACGGCCGCCCGAACGGAGGCCCGTACGGGGCCCGCGCCGTGCTCACGTTGACCGTGCTCTCTCCGACGTGCTCCACTGCGTTGATGTACGCATTCTGCAAGTCTGCAATCATGGAGACCGTGAAGCCGTCCGCGGGGTTTGTTGAGCGGGTTCCGGCTGGGCCGGTCACAGGTCACGCGCGGTGTCGAGCGACGTGCGGATCCTCCAGGGAGAACGTCGCCGCCACGCGTCCCTAGGACCAGAACGCCTGGAAGGCCTCTTCGTCCTCGTTGAACAGCCGCGCCTCGACGATGCGGTCGTTCTCGATCCGAAGGAAGAGCAAGTAGGTCTGCTCGAGGACGCGATCTCCGCGCGTCCCTTTCGCGGCAGCGAGGGCGGCGGCGTGCATGTCGCTCGCGAGGACATCGATGAGCTCGGCGTGGAACGTCCCCTCGGTCAAGTCCGAGAGTTTCTGGAAATACCCAAAAATCTCTGCGTGGCCCCGGTGGTCTCCGGAAACCGGGCTCGATCCGGATACGTGCCAGACGGCGTCCTCCGCGATCAGTTTGCCCAGCGAAGCGGCATCCTTCGAATCAAACGCCGCGTAGAGGCGCTCGACGAGCGCCGCGTTTGGGTGCTCGAACATCCGCATGCCTTCACCTCGGACCGGACAGCCCCAGGGTCGTCCTAGTCCTCAAAGCCTTCGCCCATCACATTCGGTCGCACATTCTCCAATAGGGCGAGTTCGTTGCCACTCGGATCCTTGAAGAGCAGGCACGGTCCGGGGGGCACTTCGAACGAACGACCTGCGGATTTCCATCCTCGGGATCGAAGCTCCTTGGCCTTCGCCTTGAGATCCTGCACCTCGAAGAGAGGTAGGCACGACGGCGCGGACCGGTGGTCCGCCAGGAGATACTGCGGGCCGTCGCACAACCGAAGGGCGGCGACCTTCGCGCCGAAGGCGTGATGATTCCAGAGGACGCTCGCGCCCAAGACGTCCGTGTAGTACTTCAGGTCGCGATCGAAGTCCGAGGTGCCGACGTACAGGTAGAGGAGCTTGCCGAACGGGGCGGCCATGGTTGGGCATGAGGACATCTGACCATTAGGTTTCTGCCCGTTTGGGCCCAGCATCGCCGCAGCAACCGAAAAGTAGAGGGGTCTGGCCGTCGTGTGTACGTGTGAACACATCC